>MRWG01000212.1_pt1 | contig 99147 bp, 91 predicted proteins | sample 1013341 | NCBI WGS metagenome assembly MRWG01 (sample SAMN06117577, study PRJNA244670) | biofilm metagenome | biome: Water; feature: Cathode Biofilm; material: Biofilm; isolation source: microbial consortium enriched at the cathode of a solar microbial fuel cell | place: USA: District of Columbia ...
CAGCTGACGCTTCGACAGTATCCTCATCACGATGCTCCTTGATGGAGAAGCATCGCGATGCCCCTGGTTACGACAATACCCACGGGTGCGGAAATAGTATCAATCCGCTGCTTGCGACGCGAGCTCGTCGGTGGACTTGCCACTCAGGGTCACGATGAAATCGGCCCAGGCCTCCACCGCGGCCCGTTTCTCGTCTGCGAAATCGTGGCGCTGGTACACGGCGACGATGCCGCCGAATGTTCCGCTTGTATGGTTCAGAAGCTTCTCGACGACATGAATGCCAACGCCAAGGCGCGCCATGCCGGAGGCCGCTGTGCGTCTCAGATCGTGAATGCGCCAGGGCATGAGTGCGATTTTTGCCGGATCGTCGCCACGTCTCTCCGCCATACGCTGGAGTTCTGCGAGCATTGCTGCGTCGACCCGGTTTTTCGCGCGGCCGAACCCGGAGACCGGCCGCTCCTTCTCCTCGCTTTGATCGTCACGGACGAACCATGCCGGAAACAGCAGGGTCGAATGATCCTTGCTTTCAAGCTCGGCGATCAATTCGACGGCTGCCTGGCTCAATGGCACATCGTGGGGTTTGCCGTTCTTGGTCCGCTCGCCGGGCAGACGCCATAGCTTCTCCCGCAGATCGAATTCCGACCAGGCCGCCGAGACGACCTCGTCACGTCGTTGGCCGGTGAGAAGCAATAGCCGGAAGACCGCGCCGAAAGGGGGACCAGCCTTGTCGCACGCCACGAGAAACGCGCGTAGCTCATCGTCCGTCAGCACTCGGTCCCGCGCCTGCTCCTTCGCCGGTGGTTTGACCCCGGTCACCGGTGAGGTTTCTATCAATCCCCGCTCGACAGCCCATGCGAACAGCCGCCGGACATTCGCCAATACCCTGTTCACGCCAACGGAAAGACCCCGCGCTTCCGCCTTGTCGAGAACGTCGAGGATGTCGCGTCGCCCGATGTCCCCGATCTCCCGGTGACCGATGACCGGATAGACATGGCGTTCGAGCATCCGGGCGACCTCATCGGCTGTCCGGTTTCGGGGCCGGTGCCACTTCTCGATGAACTGCTCCCCCACCCGTTCGACTGTGTCGGGCTCGCGGCGCCGGGCCTCAAGCTTCTCGGCGGCGGGATCCTTGCCGACCTCCACCTCGTTTCGCGCATCCCGCCAAGCCTGTCGCGCCTCTGCCACCGACATCGCGGGCCAGCTGCCGAGCTTCATCCGCCGTTGCTTGTCATGCAGACGATAGAAGAACACCCAGGTTTTCCGCCCCCCATAGGAGATCCGTAGCGCGAGGCCGGGGTAACCCTTGTCGAAATTATCTTCCTGTCCGCTGGCCGGCGGCTTCAAGCGCTTGACCACTGCCGCATTGAGGTTTCGCTTGGGCATCGCTTGGCGCTCCTTCGGGCATCGGGGCGACACTAGGATATCTCACTTTAGGTAACGTATAGGTAACAGAAATTGGCCGCTCTGCAAAATCCATTTATGTTCACCTATGAGCACATTATTCCATTTTTGTTTTTTATATTAAGCTCTTATGAGATCGCCCAGGTGACGGAATGTTCAACGAAATTCAGCGAAAAATTTGAATCATAATCCGCGTGTCGGGGGTTCGAATCCCTCCCCCGCTACCAGATATCCGGAAAATCGATGAATCTCGGGGCGGCGCCTGGCGCCTCAGCCGCCCGCCACGCGATAACTCCCGCCGTCGTCCGTCTCCGCGCGGCGGCGCATCTCGCCCAGGGTGCCGGGATAGAAGGACAGGATCCGGCCCTTCGCGTCCTTGTAGAAATTGGTGCAGTCACCGGCCCAGCTCATCTGCTGCAGCCGCGCCTGGAGCGCCGCGGCGTAGGCCGCGGTGGCGTCCGGGTCGATGTCGATCCAGCCGCCCGGCGTCTCCAGCGCCCGGCGGGTCATGCGCACGATATAGGCGCCGTTGATCTCGGCCGAGGCGAAAAGGGAGGTATAGGCCGCGACCCCGTTGATGCCGCAGACGGTGAAATGGTTCGGGAAGCCGGGCGTGGAGACGCCGCGCCAGGCCTCGGGCCGCTCCCCGATGGCGTCGGCGAGACGCCGCCCGCCCCTGCCGTAGACTTCGACCGCCGGGCTGCCGTCCTCCCGCCCGCCGAGGCGGTAGCCGGTGCAGAAGATGACGATGTCGGCCGGATGCTCTTCGCCTGCCGCATCCACCACGCCCTTGCGCGAGAGGCGCTTCACGCCGCGCGGGACAAGGGTGACGTGATCCCTGGCCAGTGCCGAATAGTAGTCGTCGGAGAACAGGATGCGCTTGCAGCCGGGCTCGTAATCGGGCGTCAGCGCCTCGCGGAGCGCCGGGTCGGCGATGGCCGCGCGCATGGGCTCCAGGCAGAGCCGGCGCAGCTCGGCCTGGGCATCCGGCCGGCGATGGAAGACCCGGTGCAGCAGCAGCGAGCGGCGGTGCAGCTCCCGCCAGTGCCGCCGCCACGCCGCCCGGTCGCGGAAGGCGGCCTTTTCCGCCGTGGTGTAGAGGCGGTTGCCGCGGGGCACGATCCAGTTGGGCGAGCGCTGGAAGACCGTGAGCCGGGCCGCGCGGCGGGCGACCTCGGGCACGACCTGCACGGCACTGGCGGCGCTGCCGACGACGGCGACACGCTTGCCCGCCAGGTCGACGTCGCCGCGCCACCCGCCCGAATGCCAGAACGCCCCTTCGAAGTCGTCATAGCCCGCGATCTTCGGGAAGCGCGGCGCGGTCAGCCCGCCGGTGGCGGCGACCAGCACCCGGTGCCGCGTGCGCCGACCGTCGGCATCCTCCAGCAGCCAGGTTCCGGAATCTTCATCGAAGCACGCGGTCTCGACGCCGGCGCGGAAGCGCGTCCGCTCCGGCAGGTCGTGGCGTTCGGCGCAGGCGCGGATATAGCGCTGGATCTCCGGCTGGCTGGCGTAGAGCCGGGACCAGTCCGGGTTGGGCTCGAAGCTGTAGCTGTAGAGGTGCGAGGGCACGTCGCAGCAGAGCCCCGGATAGGTGTTGCGCAGCCAGGTCCCGCCGTAGTCGGGCAGCTTCTCGTGGATGACGAAGTCGTCCATGCCCGCCCGGCGGTACAGCATGCCCATGAGCACGCCGGATATGCCGGCGCCCAGTATGCCGATGTCGGCGCGTGTCTCCTCGCTCACGCCCCTGTCAGGTCCCCGGCCCGTCGCGGTCCGTGTCCCACCGGTTCCAGTGCAGGATGGTGTCCAGCGGCGGGCGCTTCGCCGGTTTGAAGTCCGTGCCCAGCGTGTACGCCACCGGCAGCAGGCCGACCTGCATGATGCCGTCGGGCACGCCAAGCAGCTCGGCGGCTTCCTCCTCGTGCGTGAGGTGGAGCGTGGTCAGCACGGTGCCGAGGCCGCGGGCGCGGAGCGCGAGCTGAAAGCTCCAGACCGCCGGCATGATCGAGCCCATCAGCCCCGCCCATGTCCGGCGCGGCGGATTCTCGGGCAGGTGATCGATGCGGATGCAGGGGATGACGTGCACCGGCGCATCCTGCAGCCGTTCGGCCAGATAGCGGGCTGAATCGAAGACCCGGCTGTCCTGCGCCTCGCCGGCGGCCTTCGCGCTCTCGTAGCCCTGGTCGAGATAGCCGCCCGCGCCCTTGCGGTAGATCTCCGCCAGCCGTTCGCGTTTTCCCCGGTCGGTGACGACGATCCAGCGCCAGCCCTGGCGGTTGGAGCCCGTCGGCGCCTGCAGGGTCAGTTCCAGGCATTCACGGATGATGTCGTCCGGCACCGGCCGGTCGAAATCGAGGCGCTTGCGCACCGCCCGCGTGGTGGTCAGCAGCGCGTCGGTGACGCTCAGATCGTAGACGCTCATGGCAGGCCTCCTCCCCCTTGTGGCTCGCGAGCGGGGAAGGTTGGGCCGTCGGACGCGCCCGCGCAAGTCCGGGTCGGCTATCCGGTTGCGGCGAAGGAAGCCTGGCGGGCGCGCTGGTCCAGCATGAAGTCGCGGAAGACGCGCACGAGGTCGAGGTCCAGATGCCCCTTGAAGGTGCCCATCAGGTCCAGCGCCGCCTCGGGCGCCATGGCGCGCTTGTAGGGCCGGTCCTCGGTCAGGGCGGCGTAGACGTCGGCGATGGCGGTCAGCCGCGTCGGGTCATCCAGATCGACCGCCGACAGACGGTCGGGATAGCCGGCTCCGTCCAGGCGTTCGTGATGGTGCACGGCCATGTGGACGACGCGTTCGTTCAGACCGTTCTCGCGCAGCAGTATCTCGCGCGAATGCTCGGGATGGCGCTTCATGACCGCCCATTCATCGTCATCCAGCTTGCCCGGCTTGTCGAGGATCGCCAGCGGAATCATCGACTTGCCGGCGTCGTGCAGGAAGCCGCCGACGGTGACTTCCTTCAGGTCCTCGCCCTGGATGCCGAGAGCGCGGGCGAAGAAGGCGAGCGCGCCGCAGACATACATGCTGTGGCGGTAGGTGTTGTCGTGGTGGGACGCCAGGGCGCCCAGCCAGCGGTTGACGTCGGAGACGCCGAGGGAGTCCTGAATGCGCACGCAGGCCTCGAAGACCTCAACCAGGGGCAGCGGCTCGCCGTCCGCGCCGGAGGTCATGACCTTGTCGAAGCTGGCGAGCGAAGCGCGCAGCGCCGCTTCCTCCTCGGGCTTCATCTCCGACCAGGCGCGCTCGACGAAGCGGTTGGCGGCGCGGCGCACGGCGGTGGCGATGTCGTCCTCGCTGGCGAACTGGCTCAGCAGGCCCAGCGCGCCGAGCTCGCGGGCGATGACCCGGTCCTCGTCGGTGGGATTGGCAAGGATGAACAGCGCCCGGCCCGGACTGGCGGCAAGCACCCGCGCGAGCGTGAACATCTGGCGGCGGAGATCGGAGAGGCAGAAGATGTGCAGCCCGTCGGCCAGCCGTTCCCGCTCCGCGACCTTTTCCAGCGTATGCACGGAGACCCGGAAACGGTCGGCGATGATGCGCCAGATCCGCTGATCCAGGTTCTTGCCGTCGCCGATGAGGGAGATCGTGTTCGCTGCCGGCATGTCCGCCCTGTTCCGCCTTCCGGACCGCTGTCTGCTTCGCTTGTGGGACAGACGATCCTGCACCGGCGGGCGTTAACACGGAGTTGAGGTGCGGGGCGGACGCGGCAGCTCAGTCCGTCATGTCCGGTGGAAACCGCACGCCGGTCACCCGGGCGCGGAAGAATGGGAAGTAGTCGGGCGTGCCGTAGAAATTGCCCGCCTCCACCGACGTCGGCAGCCGGAAGCCGCCGAAATCCCTGAAGTCCGACAGCCTGCCGCCGAAGGGCTGCAGGCGAAAGGCGCGCCCGGGGTTGGCGTCGCTCCAGCGCTGGAACAGAACGTCGGTTGGCCGGCCCTCTGCATCGACGGTCACATCGACGGCCTGCGTCAGTTCGCCGTGGCCGACGGTGACGCGCGCCGTGTCCGGACCAGCCGCCTCCCAGCCTGTGTCCGGCCCGGGCAGCAGCGCCGCCGGCGTCCAGAACAGCGCCTCGGCGATCATCCGGCCGAAGGCGGAGCGGGCATGGTCGTCCGTGCCGCCGGCCCGCGCCACGGCCAGGAAGCCGAACAGGCGGAAACGGCTCCAGCTTCCGTCCGGGCCGAACGCGTCGGAACCGGAGAGCCGCATCAGGCCGCGGCGGGCCCGGACCTCCCAGATGAAGCCGGCGGGCGCGGCGAGGGTCTGGCGCGCGTGCATCCGCATCGGCTTCGCCCGGCCGGGCTCCCCCAGCGCCAGTTCGCCATCCATCTCGATCTCGGCGACGCGCCACAGCGGCGCGCCTTCGGCGATGGCGAAGCGGAAGAAGCGGCGCGCCGGTTCCGGCAGATCGTCGACGATGGCGGGATCGAAGGCCTCCGGCGCGGCATCCATGCCGTGGCCGCGGATCAGCGCCCGGCGCAGCCTGGCGTCCTGGCGGCGGTCACGGACAGCCACGCCGGCCATTCCGCCGGCGACGGCCACGACGACCAGGAGAGCGACCGCAAGCCAGGTCATCGACCGGATCCGCCGCGCCGGGCCACGTCCCGATCAGATGCCGTTGCGGGGTATGCGGCGCTGCCAGTTGCGGGAGAAGACCCGCTGATCGTCCTCCCAGGCGTCGAGCTCGGCCGTGACGATGAAATGCTCGGCCGTGCAGGTGAGCTTCGTCCGGGTGGTGGTGTGGGGACGCCAGTCGCCGCGGCGCAGGCCGCGCTTGGCGCGGACCTCCGCGCTGATCGATTCGAATTCGTCGGCGATGGAGGCGTACCACTCCTCGGTCCGGTCGATGTAATCGATGTCGGCGTCGGCGATGTGCTGGATCCCGTCATCGTCGACAACATGCAGCAGGTACTGATCCCGCGCCAGATCGTAGATGACGTGCCAGTTGTGGTCCTCGACCCCCTTCTGCTCGGTCGGAACCGGCGACGCCGCCTCGGCGGCGGCGAAGTGGACGTCCTCGTCGATCCCCCGGGGTGGCCGCACGGGCAGCAACAGCCGGCAGGCGTCGGTGAATACCTTCAGCTTCACCGGCTCCGGCGATGGCCAGGCGAGCGGCCAGTAGCTGGTCGATATGGCGACGCGGATGCGGTGACCGGCGGGGAAATGCTGGGCGATATGGTTCAGCTTGACGCGGACTCGGTGCCGGCCCGCGCCGATCGGCTGCACCTCGGCGTGGTCATCCGAATGGGCCAGATTGCGCACGCCGTAGCTCACACGGGTCGCCTTGTCGTCGGGCAGGATGTCGGAGAGACGCACCGCCACCATGGCGACAGGCCGGTCGGCCTCGAACTCGAACTCCAGCACCGGCGCGCCCAGGATCTCGATGCTCTCCGTCAGCCGCGGGCTGTTGAACACCAGCGCGCCGCCGTCCTCCTGGCGCTGGTCGTGGGGCAGGTCCGGCGTCGCGGCGTACGAACACCACTTGCCGGCGAACAGCCCGGTGCTCAGCGGCGACTCGACGGAGATGTAGGGCAGGTCGTCGGGATTGTTGTGCGCGTCGGCCTCCCGGAGATCCTCCTGGGGCAACAGCCGGTAACCCGGCATCAGGCGCCAGGCCCGTTCCTCGACATTCGCCGAAGGCCACTCGTCCTCGCCGACCCAGCGGCCGGGGCGCTGGCGGTAACTGGTGGTCGGCGGCATGGAATCCTGCATCCAGGCGCGCAGCATCGGTTCTTCCATGATGCCGCTCTCCTCGCCCTTCAGCCACTTGTCCCACCAGCGGATGCATTCCTGCAGGAAACCGATGGCCGGGCCGGGCTCGCCGATATGGGGATACTTGTGACTCCATGGCCCGACCAGGCCCAGCCGCGGCGTCTCCAGGTTGGACAGCAGGCGGAAGACCGCGTTGGAATAGCCGTCGGCCCAGCCGGAAACGGCCATGACCGGACACTGCACGTCCGACCAGTCCTCGCAGATGGAGCCGTGGCGCCAGTAGTCGTCGCGCTGCTGATGCTGCAGCCAGGTTATCAGCCAGGGTTCGTTGGCCTCCAGCCGCTCCAGCCACATCTCGCGCCACTTGTCGCCGACCTGCTCCGGGTCCGGCGGCATGGAGTTGTAGGCGAACATCTGCGAGGCCCACGAAATGTTGTCGCCCAGCAGGCACCCGCCCATGTAGTGCACGTCGTCGGCATAGCGGTCGTCCGTGGAGCAGACCGTGACCACGGCCTTGAGCGGATCGGGCCGCATGGCGGCGATCTGTAGGCCGTTGAAGCCGCCCCACGAAATGCCGATCATGCCGATACTGCCGTCGCACCACGGCTGGGCGGCGATCCAATCGAGCACGCGAACGCCGTCGTCCAGTTCGCTCTGCAGATATTCGTCGCGCAGGATGCCTTCCGAATCCCCGCTGCCGCGCAGGTCGACGCGCACACAGGCGTAGCCGTAGCCGGCGAAGTAGCCGTGCATCATGGAATCCCGCACCGCCGTGTGATCGTTCTTGCGGTAGGGGATGTACTCCAGGATCGCCGGCACCGGCCGGTTCTCCGCCCCCTTCGGCAGCCACAGCCGTGCCGAGAGCCGGACGCCGTCCGGCATCTCGATTACCACATGCCGGGTCTCCTCCACCTCGTGGGGCAGATCTTCGCGGTAGTTCATCATGCGCTTGCCCTCCGTCCTTGCGGTCTAGACGGGACTGAATTCGAACTGGAGGATGCGGTTGCAGGCCTCGTACTTCTCGTCGAGCTCCTTCGCGTCGCGGCCGCCGATGAACAGGTCGGCGATCTCGTAACTGTAGCTCTCCTGTTCGTGCAGTTCGCTGAGCCTCTGACCGGGCTCGACGCCGATATCGACCCGGACGTCCGGCATTTCTCGCTCCAGGCGCTGCAGCATCGCCTCGGTCGGTACGGCCTCGACGCGGGCGTCCTCGTGGCAGCGAAGGAAGAATTTCGCGGCCATGTCGAACTCGCCGGCGCCGCGCCGCCACCGCGGTGTCCGTCCAAGCGCCAGATCGACGGCGATCTGCTGGTTCGGCTGGCCGTCCACCTTCAGGAAAAGGTCCGAATGGGACTGGGACACCCTGGAGTTGATCTCCAGCAGGTGCAGATGGTCGGTCTCCGGATTGTAGAAGAATTCGATATTGAAGGGGCTGTCCTTGTAGCCGATCTGGTGGATCACCTTGCGCGTTATGTCCTCCATGCGCGCGACCACCGCCTGGTCCGCCTGCGTCGGGTACTGGTAGTGGGAGAAGGTGTGTCCGTTCGGCTCCCGGATGGAATCGATCACGCCGTAGATCTCGACCTGGCCGTCATGGGCATAGCCTTCCAGCGTGAACTGGTCCTCGCGGGAGATGATCTCCTCGGCAATGCACAGCGTGGCGCCCTGCTCCGCCAGCTTCTCCGGCAGGGGAATGTGTTCCAGGGCATAGCGGAAGGGCCGGGTCAGTTCCGTGATGTGCTCGCGGATCTCGGCCAGCGCGGCGTCGAAATCCTCGCCGTTGCGAATCTCGAAGCCGAGCATGGAGGAATGCCCCACCACCGGCTTCACCCAGAACGGGTAGTCGAGATCGATCTCCGCCAGCGGATCGTCGGAGAAGGGATGGAAGCCGCAGAAGCCGGGCGTCTTCGTGACCTTCTTCTCCTCCTGGCGGGACCACAGCTTGTGTTCGCATTTCATCACCGCCTCGGGCGTGGCGTAGGGGGTGCCGAGTTCCTCCGCCAGCAGGGGAGTGATCATCGTGGACGGAAAATCCCAGTGGGTGACGACGCCGTCGATCCCGCCGTCCACGGCGCGGGCGCGTTTCAGAGCCGTGTTCAGCCGCTCTTCGAAGGGAAAGCCGGAATCGACGATCGAAATCTCGTCGCGGTCGAGCAGGGTATGGAACTCGATGTCATCGGTGTCGCGGAGATCCTTCAGCAGATACCGGCTGTTGAATTCATCCATGCCGATGACGCCGATGCTGTTGTGGTTCTTGCTGGCCATGTCCTGACGTCCTTCTTCTTTCACGCTACGCAGCCGCGTCAGTTGGATTGCCGCGCCGCCATGCGCCGATTGGCCTGGCGCACATTGCGGGCGGACACGGTCATCATCCGTCCACGTTGGGGCGCGTCGGACCATTTCAAGCTGGCGAAAGCGAGCGGAGAAGTCGCGGCGACGGGGCTCTATTGCCGCCTGAGCTCGTGGGCCGCCCGGTTGAGCGCCGAGATGAGCTGTCCAGAGGTGAATGGCTTCGATATCCAGCCCAGCGGCCGCGTTTCCTCGGTCGCCTTGCGGCTGTTGGTATTGCTGAAGGCGCTGACGAACAGGCTGCGCACGCCGTGGCGGTCATGCAGTTCGCGGGCGGCGACCACGCCGCTGTCGCCGTCGGAGAGCCGGATGTCCATCGTCGCAAGATCCGGGCGGCGTTCGTCGCAGAGCTTCAGCGCCTCGCTGCGATTGGCGGCGACCCCGACGATCTTCATGCCGGCCCGGCGGGCGATATCCTCGATGGCCATGGCGATGAGAAAGTCATCCTCGACGATCAGCAGCCGCAGCGCGGCGCCGTTTCCACCGGCCACGCCGCCGCTCTCATGACCGGCCGACATCGCCGGCGGCCGGTTCGCCCAGGGCATGCCCGGGCCCGTGCTGTCACGATGGACGGCGCTCATGGCGTCCTCCACGGGCACGCGCACCCGCGCCACTGCGCCGCCCTCATTGACCATCTCCAGACGGCCGCCGAGGTCGTTGCAGAGGCCGCGCACCAGCACGAGGCCGAGAGAGTCGGAGTTCTCCACGCCCTCGGGAAAGCCGGGCCCGTCATCACGGACCGTCAGCAGGTGAGTATCGGGCGTACGCTCCAGACGCACGGCGATGGCGCAGCGCCCGTCGACCCGGCCGTGCTGATAGGCGTTGACCACCAGTTCGTTGACGATCAGCGCCAGGGTGTTGGCACGCTCGTGCGGCACCTGCCAACCATGGTGCAGATCGACCCTGATCCGGACATCGCCCTCGAAACTTTCCCTCAGCAGATCGACCAGCGATCCGATGAAGTCGGCGGCGGGCACGAAGGCGAATTGCCCGGTCCTGTACATGAACTCGTGCGCCCGGCCGATCGCCAGCAGGCGCTGCCGCGCGGTCTCCACCAGATCCAGGAACCGCGGATCGTTGGCGCGCATGGCCTGCTGACCCAGTAGGGCGGTCAGCATCTGGATGTTGTTCTTGACCCGGTGCTGCAGTTCCTTCAGCAGGCGCTCGTTGGCCTCCAGGGATTGTTCGAGCCGCAGTTGCAGGCGACGCCGTTCCCGGACCTCGTCATTGAGGTCGTCGATCCGGTCCTTCAGCGCCGCGAAACGGTTGGCGTCGCGGACCCTGAGGCGGAACCCGAATACGGGCGCGCCGGCCTCCACACCGCCGAAGCGGCGGCATTCCGCCTTGTATCGTTCCGACCCTGCGCCGCCGTTCAGGACGATGCCGCAGGGCAGGGCCGACGAGGTGCGGGCGCTGCGCCGGATGATCCGGTCGAAGGCCTCGCTCCCGCCTTCGATCCGATCGGGCAGGACATCGCCGATGCCGAGCCCCGCCAGCACTTCGAGGGCGCGGCTGTTGGCGTCGAGCACCGTACCGCAGCCATCCACGAAGAAGATCGGCTCGGCCGCGAACTCCATCAGCTCCGCGATGGTGGGCCCGGCGTTCACAGGTCGCCGCCGAAATATTCGAGACCGTCGCCGGGCTCGTCCTGCGGCTTCAGGTCGATCACCACCCGGCAGCCGGCGTCGCCCCGGGCGATCGCCTCCTCGATGGTCACATGGGCGTAGCCCGTGTTCTCGGCGGCGATGTAGCCGAAGACGTTCGAGGTCATCATGCACAGCGACGGCCGGCCCTCGACTTGGGCGCCGAAGGGACAGCGGTCGTTGCCCAGCACGATCCGGTCCCCTGTCATCTCGATGATGTGGAAGCCGCCCTGAATGCGTCGCTTCAGGTCGACGAGCACCTCGCCGACCTGTTCCTGCGACAGCCGCTCCACCGCGAGCGCGCGGCTGTAGTCGTCGTTGATCTGTCGCCCGATCGCGGCGCCGACGATGCTGATGTAGCCGGACGCGTCTTCCAGACCCACCACTTCTTCCAGCGTGCCCGCCAGTTCGCGTAGCAGGGAACGCAGGAAGACATCGCGTTCCAGGGGAATGTCGGCCCGTGCGACGCTGGTCGTTCCGGGCTCTTGTACGGTAACGGTCCCGTTCCTACTCATGCGGGTACTGTCGCACGAATTGCGCGTCCCGTCATCCTGACGCCACGCATATGTGATGGCCGCCCTACCCCACCTTCGTCGCGATCGCCCCGTCGACGGGCAGGATGGCCCCGCTGACATAGGACGCCGCGTCGGAAGCGAGGAAGACCGCGACGGCGGCGGATTCCCAGGCTGTCCCCATGCGGCCCATCGGCACCTGCGCGGCCCGCTGGCGGCGAAGCTCCTCGCGCGGGGCGCCGCTGGCGGCGTGATAGCCCTCGATGGCCAGCGGCGTGTCGATCAGCCCGAGCTGGAGCACGTTGCAGCGGATGTTGTACTTCGCGTTCTCGAAGGCGAGCCACCGGGTGAACTCGTTCAGCGCCGCCTTGGACGCCTTGTAGGCGATGATCGGATAAGACGCGACGGCGGCGATGGAGCCGACATGGGTGATGCAGCCTGCCTGCTGCGCCCGCATCGCCGGCAGCACCGCCCGGCTGGCCAGCACCGCGCCGGTCAGGTTGATGTCCAGCACGCGGCGCCATTCCGCCGGATCGATGTTCACCGTGTCGCCCTCGAAGGCGCCGACGGCAGCGTTGTTGTGCAGCACGTCGATGCGTCCGAACCGCTCCATCGCCCGCGCCGCCATGGCCGCGCAGTCTTCGGCGCGGGTGATGTCGGCGGCGATCGTCTCCGCCTCGAAGCCCTCCGCGCGAACCATGTCGCGGGTCTCTTCCAGCGATTCCCTCGTCCGGCTGGCCAGGACCAGCCGCGCGCCCTCCCGCGCGAAGGCCAGCGCCGTGGCGCGCCCGTTGCCGATGCCGTCGCCCGGTGTCTGACCCGCGCCCGCGATGATCGCGACCTTGTCCTTCAGTTGCATTGCTGCCCCTCCCCTCGGCTCGTTCGACGGGGGAAGACTACCCGCCGCGCCAGGCGGGCGGAACGCTCAAGCGCCGGGCAGGTTGCCGTCCAGCAGCCAGGCCCGCGCGGCGGCGATGTCGGTGAACCCCCTGATGCGGCCGTCGGCGATACGGCGCAGCGCCGTGTCGGCGGCGCCGAAGACGTCATAGCCCTGCGGCACGCCGGGCTCCAGCGCGGGCGTGACCACCGCCTCCCGCTGCATGCCCGCCGCCATCACACGCGGGACCACCGTGCGGGCCAGGTATTCCTCCGCCTCGAAGAAACTCTCCGAAAGGTGGCGCAGATCGGCCAGCCAGTAGCTGTAGTCGCCGCCTTCGAAGCGTTCGCAGATGAAATCGAGCACGGTGCGGAAATTGTCCAGCGAGCCGAAGCCGCCCAGCCAGATATCGGTCAGCAGCCGATGATCCGGATTGTGCCCGACAACGGCGAATATCCGCCCGTCTCCGCGCCGGAAGGCGCGCAGCTCCGTCGCCGAAAAGGCTTCGGCGACGTCGGCCCGGATCGTCTTGCGCGCTTGCATCGCCACTCCGCCCCGGACGGGAACGGCGGCGCTTCCGATCGCCCGGGACCGCCGCTCCTCCTGTTCCCGATCATGGAACGGGTGGTTCAATGCGGCAATCCCGGGGCTCCAGCTCAGTCCTTGCCGACCTTGACCGTCCTGCGCGCGGGGCCCTTGCTGCGGCGCGGGATGGAAATCTTCAGCACGCCATCCGTATGGGTCGCTTCGATCCTGTCGAGATCGGCGTCGTCGGGCACGCGAAAACTGCGGGTGAACGAACCATAGACGCGCTCGGAGAAATAATAGGACTTGTCCTTCTCCTCACGGCTGGAATCCTTCTTGCCGGAAACCGTGACGCGGCGGTCGTCGACCTCGACACTGATGTCGGAGTCCTTCACGCCGGGCAGTTCAACGGTAATTTCATACGCCTCATCGGAACCGGTCGCTTCCGAACTCGGCGCGAACAGGTCGGCGACCTGCCGGCCCAGATAGCGCACCGGCGCCATCATCTGCGCCCACATGTCCGGCCCGGCCGGGGTGGTTTCCGATTTCTCGACCATGCTCGTTCTCCGAATTTCATACAGAAATTGACGACATGGGCATCCTCGCCGGAGCGGCGCCGGCGCGCCTTGATTCAGGTCAACCGATATGGTCTCAGGGATCGAGTTCCTCGACCTCCGCGCGGCGGTGCGTCCCGCGCAGGTAATCGGCGAAGTCAGGGCGATGGCTGGCTGTGCGGCGGCGGATTTCGCGGCCGGCGGCGATCAGCCCGCCATTGCGACCCAGCTCCGCATCCGCCAGTTCCAGCATCAGGGAGTTCGGCCAGGCCTGGGGCCGGCGTTTCGAGATGCGGTCGGCAACCTCCATCTCCCGGCCCGGATGCTCCTGCGTCAGCAGGATGAGCGTCGCCGCGCTGGAGCGGGAGACGCCCATCTGACAGTGAACCAGCAGATGCGTCGGATCATCGGCGCGGATGCGGTCGCCGGCCTCCAGCAGGCGGACGATGTCCTTCGGCTCGGGGACCCGGTCATGGCCCTCGACTGCGGCGATGACGTCGTTGAAGCGGAACCGGTGCACGCGGCCCGGCGCGATCCGGTCCAGCGCCGGATTGGCCGGCCAGCCCGGATCGCCGATGGACACGACATGGCTGATGCGGTCGTCGAGCTCGCGGTCGAGTTCCTCGACGCCGCAGATGGTGAAGTCGATCGAGATCATGATCCGGCCCTTCTACACGATTCCGCCCCGCCGGGCAGCCTGCCGCCGGCTTGTGTCGGCATGATGGCGTCGCGTCATCGGCGCTTGGCGAAACGGTCCCCGCCGGGCTTAGATTTCACGGCACGGACAACAGAACCCCGGGAGGGCAGAGGCGAAATGGGCAAGCTGGACGGCAAGGTGGTGATCGTCACGGGCGCGGGCCGCGGCATCGGGCGCGAATGCGCGCTGCTGGCGGCGCGGGAGGGCGCGAAGGTTCTGGTCAACGACCTGGGCGGCTCGATCGAAGGCGGCGACGATGGCGACCGGACGGTGGCGCAGCAGGTCGCCGGAGAGATCGGGGAGGCCGGCGGCGAGGCCGTGGCCAATGGCGGCAGCGTCGCCTCGCTGAAGGACTGCGAGGCCATGGTCGAGCAGGCGAAGGACGAACTGGGCGGCCTGCACGGCATCATCAGCCCCGCCGGCATCCTGCGCGACGTCATGTTTCACAAGATGTCGGAGGAAGACTGGGACCAGGTCATCGAGGTCCACCTGAAGGGCAGTTTCAATATCTGCCGGGCGGCCATCAACCACTTCCGCGATCAGGAGGACGGCTCGATGGTGCTGTTCTCCTCGACGTCCGGGCTGATCGGCAATATCGGCCAGGCGAACTACGCCGCGGCCAAGATGGGCATTGCGGGCCTGAGCCATGTCATCGCCATGGAGAACGCGCGCAAGAATGTGCGCTGCAACGTCATCACGCCCAGCGCCTGGACGCGGATGATCGGCACGATCCCGATCAAGGACGAGGCGACCCGCCATCGGCTGGAGATGATGCAGCGGAAGATGCGGCCCGACCAGATCGCCCAGCCTTCCGTGGCGCTGCTGGCCGACGAGGCGAAGGACGTCAACGGACAGATCTTCTCCGTCCGCGGCAACGAGATCTTCCTGTGGAACCACCCGCGGCCGATCCGCAACATGACCCGGCTGGAGGGCTGGACCCCGACCACGGTGCTGGAGCACGCGATGCCGGTCTTCCGGCCCGTCTTCACCGATCTCGGCACCGCCCGCGACGTCTTCCCCTACGATCCTGTGTGAACGGAGAAGGGCCGCCCCGCGAGGAGGCGGCCCTCGTTTCGGGTGTGCCTGGCGCGTCGGGCCGGCTCAGCAGGCCTTGGCGCGCCGCACGACGTAGAGGCGATCAAGCTCGGTCTGAATCTCGTCCAACCGTCGCTTTTCCGCCTCGTTCTGTTCGATCGCCACCAGCGGCACGAGGAATAAGGCACCAAGATAGCCGGCGGTCTGGTTCTTCCGCCGATTCCCTTCGATCATGCCCGTCATCACCGTGCGTTCGTTCTGCAGTTCGGCGAGCATGGCGTCCGCCGCGTCGCAGGACATGGCCTGTTCGGCAAGCGACAGCCGGGGTGTGTCCACTGCGATGTCCGCAGGCAGGTCCGGCGCGTTGCGCGCGCATGCCGCCGCCAGGAGCATCAGCAGCGCGGCGGCCGGCTTAAGGAACGAACTTGACCGCACGGCCCTGCCCATCAAGCGTGCCCCAACTGAACGGCGTGACGCCCACGGTGCCGTAGCGAACGAGGACCACCGCGTCGGCGCCGAGTTCGGCCGCCGCCGCGCGCAGCTTCTTGTCCACATCGGCCGGCGTCGGGTCGTCGTGGAACAGGGTCGCCTTGTTCACGGTAACCTCCAGGTCCGCGAGCGTCCGGTAGTCGCGGTCCGTGATGTCGCCCTCGGTCACCATGATCGTCGCGGGATTCGTTGGCGCCACGGTCGCGGCCGACGGCGCGCCCGTGGCCGGCTTAACGTCCGTCTTTCCCCACTTGTCCGCGCAGCCCGACGTCGCCACCAGCAAGGCGCAGGCGAATCCAAATTTTACCAACCAGTTCATGAATTTCCCTCCGAATCGACCCCTTAAAGTTGAAACTAGAACGCGCCACAGGAGAGCGTCAAAGCGAATCAGGTTCCGCGTCGCGATCAATGTGTTCAGATCGCCCAGCTCTCCACCTCGATCCGCGCTGCGGCGCGGGCGGCGTCGAGAGCAGCAGCGTCCATGAGGCCTGCCTGGGTGTCGACATGGCCGACCACGGCGGCGGCGTTCAGCGTCGCGCGCACCATCGCCTCCGCCGGCGCCAGCCCGGCAGCGAGACCGGACGCCAGCGTGGCGCAATAGGCGTCGCCGGCGCCGGCGGTGCCCACCACCTCGGCTGGGGCCGGCGGGCAGTGATGGAGACGGCCTTCGGTAGCGAGGAAGGCGCCGTCGCGGCCGTCGGTGACCAGCACCCAGCGCGGGCCGCAATCCGCCAGCGCCTTGAAATAGGCGCGCGCGGTCATGTGGAAGCCGCCACCCTCGAAGCCCCGGGTCAGCAGGTCCGGCAGCGGTTGGTCAGGGTCGTGCTCGATCTTCGCGCCCCCCTCGCCGAACTTCCCCGCCAGCCCTGCGACCAGCGCATCGGCTTCGACCCGGTTGACGGCCAGCAGGTCGATCCGGTCCAGACATTCGCGGAAGGGTCCCTGCCGGGCGGAGAGCTGGCGGATGCCGGGATTGACCGCGACCAGCGCGCCCTTCGCCTTCGCCCGCGCGACAATCTCGGGGAAGCAGTCGGCGCTCTCGTTCGACAGGCTGGTCACATAGCAGAGGTCGACGCCGAAGGCCTCCGGCTTCAGGTCGTCGGGGCGGATCGTCGTGTTCGCGCCGCGGAAGGCGAAGATGCCGGCATTGCGCTCGTGGGAAGCGATGATCAGCGACGCGCCGGTCTTCTGGCCGGCCACGCGCATGGCCCAGCGCGTCGAGACGCCCTCCGCTTCCAGCCCCGTCAGGACCTGGTCGGCGCGCGGATCCTGACCCAGCTTGACCAGCGCGGAGACATCGTGGCCCAGCCGCGCCATGGCGACGGCGGCATTGACCGCGCCGCCGCCGCAATGCGTGGAGATGTCCAGCGCCTCGGTCTTCCGCCCCTCCTCCATGAGCAAATAGGAGGTGTCGGCGTTGCGCATGGTGATGCGCTCGATGTGGTCGCTGTCGACGATGGCGATGGCGTCGACCATGGCGCCGCCGACGGTCAGTATCTTCATGGGGGTCCCGCCCTTGCTGCCTGGCCCGCGATCCGGCGCGGAGGTTAGTGCCTCGCTCCGCCGGAAGACAGCCCCGTGCGTGGCCGTACTGGCGGCCGCCCGGCCCACGTGGCACGCTCGGGCGAAACGGGGAACGCGTGCGGGAGGGCATCATGACGGAACTGCCGGAGAAGGCGCGGGCGGTGATCATCGGCGGCGGCGTCTCGGGCTGTTCGCTGGCGTATCACCTGGCGCAGCTCGGCTGGCGCGACGTGGTGCTGCTGGAACGCAAGCAGCTCACCTCCGGCACCACCTGGCACGCGGCGGGGCTGGTGGGGCAGCTTCGCGGCTCCCAGAACATGACCCGCCTGGCGAAATACTCCGTCGATCTCTACGCGCGGCTGGAGGAAGAGACCGGCGTCGCCACGGGACTGCGGCAGAACGGCTCCATCTCGGTCGCGCTGACCGACGAACGGCGCGAGGAACTCCTGCGCCAGGCCTCGCTGGCCCGCGCCTTCGGCGTCGAGGTGGACGAGATCGGCGTCGGCGACCTGAAGGCGATGTATCCGCATCTCAACACCGACGGCGTTGTGGCTGCCGTCCACCTGCCGAAGGACGGTCAGTGCGATCCGGCGAACATCGCCATGGCGCTGGCCCGCGGCGCCAGGGCCGGCGGCGTCCGCATCGCCGAGGGCGTCAAGGTGAGCGCCGTCCACCAGCGTGACGGCCGCGTGACCGGCGTCTCCTGGCGATCGGAGGACGGCGCGGAAGGCCGGATCGAAAGCGACATCGTGGTCAACTGCGCCGGCATGTGGGCGCGGGAACTGGGCCGCATGTCCGGCGTCTCGATCCCGCTGCACGCCTGCGAGCACTTCTACCTGGTGACGGAGCCGGTCGAGGGGCTGGGCCGGCTGCCGGTGCTGCGCGTGCCCGACGAATGCGCCTATTACAAGGAAGACGCCGGCAAGATGATGCTCGGCGCCTTCGAACCGAGGGCCAAGCCCTGGGGCATGGACGGCATTCCGGAGGACTTCTGCTTCGACCAGCTGCCGGAGGACTTCGCCCATTTCGAGCCGATTCTGGAAAAGGCGGTGCACCGCATGCCGCTGATGGCGGAGGCCGGCATCCACACTTTCTTCAACGGGCCGGAGAGTTTCACGCCCGACGACCGCTACTATCTGGGCGAAGCGCCGGAACTCCGCGGCTACTGGGTCGCCGCCGGCTACAACTCCATCGGTATCGTCTCCTCGGGCGGCGCGGGCTTCGCGCTGGCGCAGTGGCTGGAAGACGGGGAGCCGCCCTTCGACCTCTGGGAAGTCGACATCCGCCGCGCCGAGCCATTCATGTCCAACCGCGCCTATCTCAGGGAGCGGGTCTCGGAGACGCTGGGCCTGCTCTACGCCGACCACTTCCCCTACCGCCAGCCGGAGACAGCCCGCGGCGTGCGCCGTTCGCCCGTCCACGAGCATCTGAAGGCGCGCGGCGCGGTCTTCGGCGAAACGGCGGGCTGGGAACGCGCCAACTGGTTCGCGTCCGAAGGCCAGGAACGCGAATACCGCTACACCTGGAAGCGCCAGAACTGGTTCGACAACAGCCGCGCCGAACACATGGCCGTCCGGACCGGTGTCGGGCTGTTCGACATGTCGTCCTTCGGCAAGATCCGGGTGGAGGGGCGGGACGCCGCCGCCTTCCTCGACCGGCTCTGCGGCAACCGGATCGATGTCGAGCCCGGGCGCATAGTCTACACCCAGATGCTGAACGCCCGCGGCGGGATCGAGAGCGACCTGACCGTGACGCGCCTATCCGAAACCGCGTTCCTGCTGGTGGTGCCGGCGGCGACCCTCCGCCGCGACCTCGCCCGGCTCCGGCGGCATCTGGACCGCGACCGCCACGTCACCATCACGGACGTGACGGCCGGCGAGGCGGTGTTCCCGCTGATGGGACCGAAGGCGCGCGAGGTGCTGGCCGGCTGTTCTCCCGACGACTTCTCCAACGACGTCCACCCCTTCGGCCTGATGCGGGAGATCGAGATCGGCTACGGCCTCGCCCGCGCCCACCGGGTCACCTATGTCGGCGAGCTGGGCTGGGAGATCTACGTCTCCGCCGACATGGCCGCCCATGTCTTCGAGGCGCTGGAGGAGGCCGGCCGGCCGCACGGGTTGAAGCTCTGCGGCCTGCATGCGCTGGATTCATGCCGTATCGAGAAGGCCTTCCGGCATTTCGGCCACGACATCACCGACGAGGACCATGTGCTCGAGGCCGGGCTCGGCTTCGCGGTGAAGCCCGACAAGGGCGATTTCATCGGCCGTGACGCCGTGCTGCGGAAACGGGAAGCCGGGCTGGAACGCCGGCTGGTCCAGTTCCGCCTGACCGATCCGGAGCCGCTGCTCTTTCACGGCGAACCGATCGTCCGCGACGGCGCGATCGTCGGCTATCTCACCAGCGGCAATTACGGCCATGCGCTGGGCGGCGCGGTGGGCCTGGGCTATGTCCCCTGCCCCGGCGAGAGCGCGAAGGACGTGCTTGCGTCCGGCTACGAGATCGAGATCGCCGGCGAACGCTTCCCCGCCGAGGCCTCGCTGCGGCCCATCTACGACCCGAAGGCGGACCGGGTGAGGATGTGAGCCGCTTCACTCGACGGCGCCCTTGGACTTGATCCGAGGGCCAAGCGAAAAGAACGACTGGGTCCTGGGGTCAAGCCCCAGGACGCCGTATCAGTGCTGTGGCCTACTTTCCCACGGTCTCCACCAGGGCCGGGAAGTAATTGCCGCCGAAGCCCGCTTTCTCCGCGCGTTCCAGCATTTCCCGGGCGGCGTTGGCGCCCAGCGGCTCGATACCGGCGTCCGCGGCCATCTCCAGCGCGTAGGAGAGGTCCTTCATGGCGTAGGTGACGGGGAAGGCCTTCTCCGGAAAGACGCCGGGCAGGATCGCCTTCATGCCGTGATTGCGCAGCGCGAAGCTGTCGGCGGAGCCCTTCTGCAGGGTCTCGAAGACCACCTGCGGATCGATGCCGTTGCCCTCGGCGATGCGCCGGGCCTCGGAGAGCGCGACCACGGTCTGGAACAGCACCATGTTGTTCAGGATCTTCACCGCCTGGCCGGCGCCCACGCCGCCGCAATGGACGATTTCCTCGCCGCAGCAGTCGAGGATCGGCTTCACCCGGTCGAACACGGCATCCGACGCACCGACCATGATGGCGAGCGTGCCGTCGATCGCCGCCTGCCGCGTGCGGGCCACCGGGGCATCGGCGAAGAGCGCGCCCCGTTCGGCGCAGAGCGCCTCCAGCCTGCGCGCCAGCGCCACCGGCGCCGTCGAGGCGTCGATGAGGCACTGGCCCTCGCCAAGCTTCGCCACCAGGCCGTCATCGCCCAGACAGAGATCCTCCACCTGCCGCCCGCCAGGCAGGGAGAGCAGGATGTCGGCGCAGCTTCCGGCGATCTCGGCCACCGACGCGGCGATGGTCACGCCCCTCGCCTTCAGCCGTTCCAGCGGTTCGGAACTGAGATCGAAGGCCATGACCGGCCGGCCCGACTTCGCCTGGATGTTGGCGCACATGGGCTCGCCCATCACGCCGACCCCGATGAATCCGATCGCTTCCGCCATTGCGCCAGTCTCCCTTCCTTCCGCACCCTGGCTTCACAGCTACGCCGACAGCGCCGCGGCGGCAAGACCGCCCGGCGTCAACGCCGGATTCGCAAGACCCGCAGCCTGTGAGAGACTGTCGGCGAATCGCCCTGGATGGAGAGGATCACGGCGAGCCATGTCGACCGCGGAGCCCGACAGGATCTGCACGGGCCTGGTGCTGCCGGGCGGCGGCGCGCGCGGGGCCTATCAGGCCGGCGCCCTGCAGGCCATCGCCGAGCTGGCGCCGGCGGGACGCAACCCGTTTCCCGTGATCGCGGGCTCTTCGGTCGGCGCGATCAACGCCGCGGCGCTGGCCTGCCGGGCGCAGGATTTCCGGGCGGGAGCGGAAGATCTGGCGGAGATGTGGGGCCGGCTGGAGGTGGCCGACGTCTACCGCACCGACTTCGGCGATATCATGCGCCGCGGCCTGCACTGGGCGGTGGCGCTGTTCTTCGGCGGCCTCGGTTTCGCCAATCCGCGCTCGCTGCTGAACAACGAACCCCTGGAGGATTTCCTGGCGCGGGAGATCCGCATGAGTGACATCCGCCCGGCCATCGACGCCGGCGCTCTCCGGGCGCTGGCGATATCGGTCTCCAGCTATTCCCGGACGCGGGCGATCACCTTCTTCCAGTCGTGCGAAGGGCCGGAGAACTGGGAACGCGCGCGCCGCGACGGCTTCCGGGCGGAACTGGACGTGGCCCATCTCGTGGCATCCTCGGCCCTGCCGTTCATCTTTCCGGCCAAGCGGATCGGCGACGAATTCTATCTCGACGGGTCGCTCAGGCTGACGGCGCCGCTCAGCCCGGCGATCCGGCTCGGCGCCAACCGGATCCTGGTCATCGGCACCCGCCACGAGGCCCCCGACAGCCCCGCCGAGCGTCCGGACTATCCGAGCCTGGGCCAACTCGGCGGTTATCTGCTGGACGTGCTGTTCATGGACAATCTGAACGCGGACATCGAACGGCTGGAACGGGTGAATGCGACGCTCTCGCTGCTACCGGAGGAACGAAGGCCGGAAACGCGGCTGGAGTACGTCGCCGTGCAGGCCATCCGCCCCTCCCGCGACATCCGCCGGATGGCGGCCGCGCATTTCGGCAAGCTGCCCTTCAACATCCGGATGCTGCTCCGCGGTCTCGGCATGGGCGCTGCCGACGGCCAGCTGCCGAGCTATCTGATGTTCGTGCCCGCCTTCACGCGCGAACTGATCGAGCTGGGCTACGGGGACGCGATGGCGCAGCGCGAGGAGTTGGCACGGTTCCTCGGCTTCGACGAGGGAGGCTGAACCCCGCGGCAAGACGGCGGGGCGCTATGGCCACCGCACGTAGCGCGCGCTAGCATTCCGCGCTCGAGTAGACGCAAAGGGGAGGCGATCATGGCCAACAGCGCCGAGTACGAACGGCTGAAGCAGCTCACGCTCGATTTCACCGCCTGCTTCAACAAGGACGACCTGGAGGGCGTGATGAGTTATTTCGCGCCCGACGCCGTCTACGACCAGTTCGACGGCGCGCCGGCGAAGGGGATGGATGAAATCCGCGCCGCCTTCGAGCCCCAGTTCACCGGCGCGTTCGGGAAGATGCGCTTCGCGGAGGAAGACATCTTCGTCGATCCGGAAACGCGCAAGACCATGGTGAGCTGGCTCTGCAGCATGGACACCAACCGCGGGCGCGCCGGCTGGCGGGGCCTCGATATCCTGCATTTCGACGCGGAAGGCCGGATCGCGGCGAAACTGACCTACGCCAAGGCCGACAAGCTGAAACTCGCCGCCGTCGGTGGACAGGCGAAAGCGGCGTCCTAGATCAACCCGCAGCAAGAACAACGCCGATCAGGGAGCACGCCATGAGCGATCAGGAATACACGCCGCCGACCGTCTGGAAGCAGGACGAGGAGAGCGGCGGGCGCTTCGCCAACATCAACCGTCCCGTCGCCGGCCCCACCCACGACAAGGAACTGCCGGTCGGCGACCATCCGATCCAGCTCTACTCGCTGGGCACGCCCAATGGCGTGAAGGTCACGGTGATGCTGGAGGAACTGCTGGCCGCCGGGCACACGGGCGCGGAGTACGACGCCTGGCTGATCCGCATCCAGGAGGGCGATCAGTTCGGCTCCGGCTTCGTCGACATCAACCCGAACTCCAAGATCCCGGCCATGGTCGACCGTTCGGGCCCGGAGCCGGTCCGGATCTTCGAATCCGGTGCGATGCTGCTCTATCTGGCGGACAAGTTCGGCGCCTTCCTGCCGAAGGATCACGCAGGACGCACCGAGGCGCTCAACTGGCTGTTCTGGCAGATGGGCAGCGCGCCCTATCTGGGCGGCGGCTTCGGGCACTTCTATGCCTATGCGCCGATCAAGATCAAATACGCCATCGACCGCTACACCATGGAGGTGAAGCGCCAGCTCGACGTGCTCGACCGCCGGCTGGCCGAGACGCGCTATCTGGGCGGCGACGACTACACCATCGCCGACATGGCCGTCTGGCCCTGGTACGGCGCGCTGGTGAAGGGCGTCATCTATGGCGAATCCGCCACATTCATCGAGGCGCATACCTACAAGAACGTGCACCGCTGGGCCGACGAGATCGCGCAGCGGCCGGCCGTGAAGCGGGGCCGGATGGTCAACCGCACCTTCGGCGACCCTTCCAGCCAGCTTCACGAGCGCCACGACGCAAGCGACTTCGAGACGAAGACGCAGGACAAGCTGGACGCCGCCGACTGAGGCCCGGCGCATGCGCTGGGCGCGTTATCTCGTTGACGGCCGCGAGACCTTCGGGCTGGTTGAAGGCGACCGTCTCGCCGATGTGGCGGGCGATCCCTTCGACGGCTTCGAGCGGACGCGGGCGACCCGGCCGCTGGCGGAAACGAAACTGCTGGCGCCGGTCATGCCGCGGACGTTCTACGCCGCCGGCCTGAACTACGCGGAACATGTTCGCGAAGTCGCCGAGTCTGTCGGTATGGCGCCCGACATCCCGAAGGCGGCGGATATCGGCTATCGCGCGATCAACGCGATTTCCGGACCCGGCGACCCCATCGTCATCCCGGCGGACGCCAGCGATCAGATCCAGTACGAGGCGGAACTGGTCGCAGTCATCGGCCGGGAGGCGAAGTACCTGACTCATGACAATTGCTTCGAATGCGTTCTGGGATTCACCATCGGCAACGACGTCTCCGAGCGGTCGTGGCAGAAGGAGGACTTCACCCTCTGGCGCGCCAAGAACACCGACAGCTTCGCGCCCATGGGCCCGTGGATCGAGACCGATTTCGACCAGCAGGCGGCGCGCACCAAAGTGCGGCTGAACGGCCGGGAGATCATCGATTTCCCGACAGCGAACATGGTGCATTCCGTGGCCGATTTTCTGGTCCGCATGACCCGCTATGTCACGCTCTATCCCCGCGACGTCATCTGGATGGGAACCGAGGGCAAGAGTGAGAACATGGCCCACGGCGATACCTGCGAGATCGAGATCACCGGCATCGGCCAGCTGCGCAATCCCGTCATCCGCGCCTCCGGCTGAGACGAGACGACTATTTTACAGCGATGCAGGTGCACGGCGCGCGATTCAGCACCTTGTGGGAAACGCTGCCGAGATAGAGGGCGCGCATGTCGCTCAGACCGCGTGAACCCATGATGACGCAATCGACGTCCCTGTCCTCGATGCAGCGCAGTATCTGCCGCGCCGCCTCGCCGTCGGTCAGGACCGTCTCGACATCCTTCAGACCTTTTTCTCGCGCGTCTTCCTTCGCCCCGTCCAGCAGACTCTGGCCGATCTCCGCGTACATGCGCGGCGTGCCCTCGGGGGGTTCCTCGAAGCCGTAGTTGAGCCGGCCTTCGACGGCCCGCAACCGCTTCACCTCGGGCTCGATCTTGCTGCCCAGCCCTTCGGCCCGGGCGAACCGCTCCAGTTCCTCCGCATCCGCATTCAGCAGCATGTTGTGCTGGATAACCAGTTTCGCGCCGTGGGTCCCGGCGAGGTCTATCGCCAGCTTCAGCGCCTTGCGGCTGTGATCAGACCCGTCGATCGGGCAAAGAATCGTCTTGAACATCGCAGATACCCCCCGCTTGCCGGTATTCCGGGCGACCCGCCGAACACGGAGCCCGCCCCTTCACGGGAGACATCGTGAAGCATTGGCCGCAGCGGGCCCTTGATCCGTATCAAGAAAAGGCGCCGTCCAGAGCGAGGAAGACCAGGCCGGAGATCAGCGCCGTGGCTGGCACGGTGACGACCCACGCGGCGATCACGGTCATGAAGTGGCTGCGCCGCACCAGCTTGCGCCGGCGGCGTTCCTCCGGTGCAACCTGCTTGGCGGCAACATATCGGTTGCCCTTGCGCGCACGCCGTTCGTTGTCCCATTCGCGGAAGAAGCCGACCCCGAAGACGCCGCCCACCGCGATGTGGGTCGAACTGACGGGCAGGCCGAGCCAGGAAGCGATGATCACCGTGATCGCGGCCGAGAGAGCCACGCAATAGGCGCGCATCGGGTTCAGCTTGGTGATCTGGCTGCCCACCATGCGGATCAGCTTCGGGCCGAACAGCACCAGTCCGAAGGAGATTCCGAGCGCGCCGATCACCATGACCCAGAGGGGGATCGTGACCTTGCCGGCGAAGCCGCCGGCTTCCTGGGCGTGGACGATCGCGGCCAGCGGCCCCACGGCGTTGGCGACGTCGTTGGCCCCGTGGGCGAAGGACAGCAGCCCCGCCGAGATCACCAGCGGCAGGCCGAACAGCTCCTTCAGCGAGCGGTTGCGGTTCTCCATGCCTTCCGACTGACGGCGGATCAGCGGCGCGGTGACGACATAGGCGACCGCGCCCGAGCCGGCGCCGATCAGCAGCGCAGTCAGCAGGTCGATGGCGATCACCCGCTTGAACCCCTTGATGGCGAGATAGGCGGCGAAGGTGCCGGCCATGATGCCCACCAGCACCGGCACCCAGCGCCGCGCCGCGGCGATCTTGTCGTCCTGATAGATGATGAAGGTCTTGATGAAGGCGAGGAAGGCGGCGGCGATGACACCGCCCAGCACCGGGGAGATCACCCAGCTCGCCGCGATCGCGGCCATGCTGGGCCAGTTGACGGCCGTCGCGCCGGCGGCGGCGACGCCCGCGCCCATCACCCCGCCGACCACGGAATGGGTGGTCGAGACCGGAGCGCCGATCCAGGTGGCGAGATTGATCCACAGCGCCGCCGCGATCAGCGCCGCCATCATGGCCCAGGTAAAGGTGCTTCCGTCGGCGACGCCGGCCGGATCGATGATGCCCTTGGAGATGGTCGAGACCACGTCGCCGCCGGCCAGCAGCGCGCCCGCGCTTTCGCAGATCGCCGCAATGACGATGGCCCCGCCCATGGTCAGCGCCCTTGCGCCGACCGCGGGGCCCATGTTGTTGGCGACATCGTTGGCGCCGATGTTCAGCGCCATGTAGGCCCCGAAGGCGGCGGCGGCGACGACGAAGACCGCGCCCTGGGCCTGACCGAAGGTCACCGCCGCGGCCAGCGTCGCCAGGGCGACGAAGGCGAAGGCGACGCCGACGCCGACGAGCGGCCGGGCGACATATCGCGTGGCGTACTCGACCCGGCTGATACGGTTCAGGTCCTTGTCGAGCGTCTTCCACTGCTTCGGCTCGCTGTCCGTGCTCAAGGCCCCGCCATTTCGCCGGCCGGCTGACGCCGGACTGTCACAAAACTGTCATGAATGGCTCTGCCTAGCCGCAGCAGGGCCGCGGTTCAAGCGTTCGCGTGCGCCCGCGTCGCAAATTCCGCCAGCAGCGCCGCCAGCTCGGGTTCCTCCACCCGGGATGCCGCCTCGGCCGGGGCAAGCCATTCCCGCCGCCGGCGCTCCGCCTCGGGGTAGTCGTCGGCCAGTTCCGCCACCTCGACAGCGAAGACGCGGACCTCGCAGCCGACGGGCGCGCCGCCGCGCAGCTTCTTGTCGTAGTAGTAGCTCCCGACCGCCGCCTCGGTCACGCCGGACGGGATGACGCCAGCTTCCTCCCAGGCCTCATGCGCCGCCGCCTGGGGAAAGTCCAGCCCGTCGATGGGCCAGCCCTTGGGCAGGATCCAGCGCTGCGTGTGCAGCGAGGTCACCAGCAGGACTTCCCGCCCGCCGTCGGACGCGCCGCGGTGACACAGCGCCGCGATCTGCAGCCGGTCCGGCCGCCGCAGCAGCGGCTGCAGATAGTCGGCCCAGGCCCTGTGCAGCAGGCGTGACATCTCAGGCGAATCCCTTGCGAATCATCAATCTACTATATCCGATCGCGAATCGCCGGGTGCAAGGGGCCGTGCGCGCCGGTTCCCACGCGCCGCGAACGGCTCTAGGCTGTCGCCTCTCGGTTCCTGGGGAGGGGACACAATGATCCATGATTTCACCGAATGCGGGCCGGACCGCGTGATCAGCGGCATCGGCGCGCTGGCCGAACTGCCCGCCGTGCTGGCCGACATGGGCGTCGAACGGGCGCTGGTGCTGACCGGCCGGACGCTGGCGGAGAAGACGGACCTCGTCGGCCGGGTCGAGAAGACGCTGGGCGCCCGCCATGCCGGCACCTTCAGCGGCTGCGCCCAGCACGTGCCGGAAAGCACCGTGACCGCGGCGGTGGCCGCGGCGCGCGAGGGCCGCGCCGACGGCATCGTCGTCTTCGGCGGCGGCAGCCCCATCGACACCGCCAAGATGGTCGTGCTGAAGCTGAAGGAGGCCGGCGAGGCCCCGCCCCGCCAGATCGTCATCCCGACAACGCTCTCGGCCGGCGAGTTCACCTTCGCCGCCGGCATGACCGACGAGCAGACGCGCATCAAGCACGTCCATGTCGACCCGGCGATGCAGCCGGAGATCATCCTCTACGACCCGGAGCTCTGCCGCCCGACACCGCCGGAGCTGTGGCTGACCACCGGCATCAAGGCCCTGGATCACGCCGTCGAGGGCCTGTGGTGGCCCGACTGCCATCCGTTGCTGGAGACGCTGCGCCTGGGCGCCATCGCCGACCTCACGGCCCATCTGGCGCGCTCGCGCGATCCGGAGGCGCTGGAGGACCGGCTGGCCTGCCAGCACGCGGCATGGAAATCCATCTGGGGTCTGCTGGGGGCGAAGAAGGTCGGCTTCCGCCTCAGCCACCCGCTGGGCCATCAGATCGGCGCGCGCTGGGACGTGCCCCACGGGGTGACATCGTGCATCGCCCTGCCGGCGGCGGCCCGCTTCCTGAAGGACCGCACCGGTCCGGCCCAGCAGAAGATCGCGGCGGCCATGGGCATGCCCGGGGCCGACGGCGCCGCGCCGGCGATCGAGGCCTTCTTCGACCGCCTCGAGATCCCGCGCCGGCTCTCCGACACGGCGGCGAAGCGCGACGAGATCCCACTGGTGGCAAAGGCTGTGGCCGACGAGCTCGCCCATCTCGGCGCGCCGGATGCGGACATCGCCACGCCCGAGGCGCTCGCGGCGCTGCTGGACCAACTCTGGTAGACCGGAAAAGAAGAAACGAGAGGGGAAACGAGGGAATGCAGCAGCGGAAACTGGGCGCGGACGGCCCGAAGGTGAGCGCGGTGGGCTATGGCGCCATGTCCTTCGCCGACTTCTACGGGCCGGCGACCGAGGAAGGCTCCATGGCCATCCTCGACGCCTGCGTGGAGATGGGCGTCACCCATGTCGACACCGCGAACGTCTACGGCAACGGCCGCTCGGAGACCTGGCTGGGCAAGTGGCTGAAGGCCCGCGGCGGCGCGCCGCCGTTCGCCATCGCCACCAAGGTCGGCATCCAGCGCGACCCGGAGCGGCGCTTCAACAACGACCCGGACCACATGCGCGAGCAGCTCGACGAGAGCCTGAAGCGTCTCGGTGTCGAGGCCATCGACCTCTACTACGTCCACCGCCGCGACACCGCGCACGAGATCGAGGACGTCACCGAAACCCTCGCGTCTTTCGTGAAGGCCGGCAAGGTCAAGGCCATCGGCTACTCGGAGATCGCGCCCTCGTCGCTCCGCCGCGCCGCCGCCGTCCACCCCATCGCCGCGGTGCAGTCGGAATACTCGCTCGCCACCCGCGCGCCGGAGCTGGGCCTGGTGCAGGCCTGCGAGGAGCTGGGGGCGGCGCTGGTCGCCTTCTCGCCCGTCGGGCGCGGCCTGCTGACCGACCGCCCGCACAGCCTGGAAGCCTGCCGGACCATGGGCTTCATGAAGAACAACCCGCGCTTCGTGGAGCCCAACCACTCCGCCAATCTGGCGTACAACGCGAAGTTCCGCGCGCTGGCAGCGGAGATGGGCGTGGCCGCGGCGAGCCTCGCCATCGCCTGGCTGCTGCGGCGCGGCGGACACGTCCTGCCGATCCCCGGCACGCGCTCGGTCAAGCACCTGAAGGAATGCGTCGCCGGCGCGGAGATGGACCTCTCCGACGACGACATGGCCCGGATCGAGAGCGTCCTCCCCGTCGGCTGGTGCCATGGCGACCGCTACAACGCCGCCCAGTGGGAAGCGCCGGAGCGGTACTGCTAGGCGTTACCGGTCGGCGCGCATTACCGCTCGGCGCGCGGGGGATGGTGGGGCCGGCCCGCGCGCCTTCTGAGTCATGGAAACCCGTCCCGCTCCACTGCTCAATTCGGCGTCCCGGGGCTTGACGAGCCTGCCCCGGACCCCGTTCCGGGGGGACCCAGTCCATCGATTCGCTGGGCCCCTGGATCAAGTCCAGGGGCGCCGGCTATTTCACCGCGCCCCACGCCAGAGTCTTTCCGCCCGCGCAGGCCCGCCCCGCGCCGGGACCGGTTGCCGTCCCTGCCCCCGCGGGCCATGATCGCGCCGCATCGCAACTGGGGAGGAGCGAAGCCATGCGCGCCGTGCGTATCCACGAGTTCACCGAGTTCGAGAATCTGGTCCTGGAGCATGACGCGCCCCGGCCGGACCTGAAGCCGCGCCAGGTGCGCATCCAGGTCAAGGCCGCGCCGCTGTCGATCGCGCTGCGGCTGATGGCGACGGGCGACTACCAGCGCCGCCCGGCCATGCCCTACGTGCCCGGCGGCGAGGTGGCCGGCGTGGTCACCGAGGTCGCGGAAGGCGTCGAGCGGCTGAAGGTCGGCGACCGCGTCGCCGGCATCATCGACTGGGGCGCGCTGGCCGAGGAGGCCGCGGGCTACGACGCCAATCTCTACCCCATCCCCGACGACCTGGATTTCGCCCAGGCGGCGAGCCTCTCGCCCTCCTACGCGACGTCGATGGCGGCGCTGACCTGGCGGCATCAGCTCGACGTCGCCGAAGGCGAATGGCTGCTGGTCCACGGCGCGGCCGGCGGCGTCGGCCTGGCGGCGGTCGAGATCGGCAAGGCGCTGGGGACAAGGGTCATCGCCACCGCGGGCACTGCGGAGAAATGCCGCTTCGTCGCCGAACACGGCGCCGACCACGTCATCAACTACGCCGAGGACGATTTCCGCCAGAAGGTCATGGAGATCACGGATGGCCGCGGCGTCGACGCGGTCTACGAGCCCGTCGGCGGCGAGGTCTTCCGCCAGTCGCTCCGCTGCATGGCGCCCGGCGCGCGCATCTGCCCCATCGGCTTCGCCGGCGGCGACATCCCGCTGATCCCCGCCAACCACCTGCTGGTCAAGAACATCTCCGTCTGCGGGCTGTTCCTGGGATACTATTGCGGCTGGGGGCGGGAGGACGTGCGCTACGAACACGCCGACCGGCTGGCCGCCGACGTCGAGCGGATGCTGCAGTGGTGGCGCGAGGGCCGGCTCAGCCTGCACACCTCCCACGTCCTGCCGCTGGAGGATTTCCAGGAGGCCATGAAGATCGTCACCTCACGCCAGGCGATGGGTCGGGTCGTGGTGGTGCCGTGAGGGGGAGCTCCGAGAAGCAGAAAGGTTTGCAACACGGATCTTCACTGGCACTTGAGTTACTATCCTCGGTACTGGTAAATAGTTCTTATGATTCGGGATGATGAGTATCTTGAGAGAATTGTAGCCGGCATTAATGCGCTGACGACGTCCAGCGCAGATGTACGTTGGAATGAGACGATCAACGGCAGACAGTTTGATGTTGTAGCGAGATTCAGCCTAGGTCTTCACAAATATTTGGTTCTCTATGAGGTTAAAAATCGGAAGAAGAAGGCAACAGCCGAAGATTTAGATGCGTTTGTCACAAAATGTATCGATAACGGGGCGAACAAGTCCGCGTTTATAACTACTGCCGGCTTCCAATCAGGCGCCATTGATGTAGCAACAAGGCATGGCGTCGATTTATTTCATTTAGAATTTGATAAACAAAATCCGGATATTTCCAAGAATAATAGCATGATATCAATTGATCTGAGTGCGGGAGCGCAATATGAGCCAATAAAAATAAGCCTTTCTGAAAATCGACTTGTTGCTAATATTGAAGAAATAGAGATTTTCTACGAAGACGGGTCAGCAAACAAGCTGCCTAATGAGCCCTCTCAAATGACATATTATGTAAATAAATCAATACTGGCAGGAATAGGCAAATTAGAAACTCAATTTCGAAAACTAAATTTTAATGATATTTCTGAGGGTGAAGTACGAACAGAGCGAATTGACATACATCCGCCGACCCGCCTGAATCCACCAGACAGCTTCTTTTTGAAAAGCGGGAAAGTAATTGGAATTGAACTTAAGGCTGTTGGAAGACAGGGCAGAATGTTAACGGGAAATACGTTGATAGAGAGTAGTTCATTTAGCATACCAGTAATATACACCAATATTTCTACTGGAGAGCGTTTTAGTTTCCGGCTAGAAAATTTGCCCCTCCAGTTTGATGGAATACGCCAAGGCGAATTTTATCAACAAATGTTTCCTCTGAGATACTACTTTTGTGAAGATATTAGCGGTGACACTATTACCTGGAGTTTGATTGAGAGCTTTCAGAACGGACATCTTGTTAGATGTACATTCAGGCAAAATGCCCAGTATGGACGACATTTCATTCCAGTATCGGACAAGTCTCTAAGAAATAGATTAAAAATGAGACTCAATGACTACCAAAACCTGCGTCACTCAAATGCGTCCTGAGTTTATTGTATTGGAATTTGATTAGACTTTTTTATTGAGGGGCATTGCTGCCCCCGTCTCCAGAATCGCTTCGATATCGGGCCAGTGCGAGGCCAAGCATGTTGACGTCAACCTGGGCGACTTACTTCGCCAACGATGCCGCGCGCGCCACTCCTTCCGCTGCGCAATCGCCCCGAATCACCTACATCATTCCGCTTGGGGTCATGTGGCCGTGGGCCGTACGCTTGATCCGGCCCCATCCAGACAGGTTCGCGCAAGAGTCCCTATATATGTACGGTTGACCGGGCCGGAGGGCGGCCGTCGCCGTCCCGTCACGCCCGGACCAGGGAGTTCTGTCTCATGAAACGCATCATTGCTGTCGTGGCCCTCGGGGCCTTTCTGGCGGCCTGCGGGTCCTCGCAGCAGGACCGGGGCCTGAGCGGCGCCGGCATCGGCGCGGCCGCGGGCACCGCGGTCGGCGCGGTGACGGGGCTGTCGCTTCTGCAGGGCGCGCTGCTGGGCGCCGCGGCCGGCGGCCTGACCGGCGTGCTGACCGACAAGGACATGCTCGACCTGGGCGATCCGGTCTGGGCGTCGGACGACCGGGAGGCCAACCGCTCGGCGGTGGCGCGCGTCCAGGCCGGCCTGCACAAGTTCGGCTACGACCCGGGCCCGGTCGACGGGCAGAACGGGGCCCAGACCGAAGCGGCGATCCGCAACTATCAGCGCGACAACGGCCTGCTGGTCGACGGCCGCGCCTCGGTCGAGCTGGCGCGCCATATCGAGAACCGGCTGGGCTGAGCCGCCGGGGCGGCTTCCTCGGGCTTGACCCGAGGACCCAGTTCTTCTGTTCGCTGGGCCCTTGGGTCGAGCCCAAGGGCGCCGGGATGTTTCAGGTCGCGGATCGCGGCCTGCCCCGGCCCTGTTCCGGGGCCAGGGGCACGTCCGCTCAGGCCGCGTCGCCGGTGACGCCGGAGGACGCGGCCGCGGGTGCGGACGCCTGCAGTATCGCCTCGATCTCGTCCCAGGGCGCGCCCGGGGCGAGGCCGATCATGTTGACGTCGACCCGGGCGTCCCACTTCGCGAGCTGCGCCGCGACCCGGTCCGGATCGCCGTACGCCGTGAGCTGGTCCAGCAGCACCTCCGCCGTCTCCGGCACCACGCCCTGCGAGGGGCTGGGCTTCGGGTTGGCGGCGATGACCTCTTCCACCGCGCGGGCGTGGCCCTGCTTGCGGAGCGAGTTGGCGTAGACGTCGCCCATCGCCGTTATGTACCAGGCGACGTTGGTGGCCACCGCCTGGCGGGCCGCGGCGGCGTCGGCCTTCACCGAGACCGTCGGGCCGCCCAGCACGGTGAAGGCTGCCGGGTCCAGCCCGGCGGCGCGGCGCACCTCGCGCAGCTCCGGCGCCCAGACGGCGAAGCGGTCGCGGGTGACGTAGTAGGGAAACCAGCCGTCGCCGTGGCGGGCGGCGTCGCGCACCGTCTTCGGGCCGATGGCGGCGATGAAGATCGGCAGGCCGGGCGCGGGCTTCTGCCCCAGCCGGAGCGGCCGCGTCTCGATCGCATCGGGCAGGTCGGCGCGTTCGCCCGCCAGCAGGCGGCGCACCTCGTCCACCGTCGCCGTCAGCTTGCGCCGGGGGCGGGTGAAGGGCACGCCGTGGAAGCCCTCGGCCAGGGCCTTCGTGCTGGCGCCGAGACCCAGCACGTAACGCCCGCCGGAAATGTCGTAGAGCGTCGCCGCGTTCATGGCGATGGCGCCGGGCGTGCGGCTCCAGACCGAGAGGATGCCCGACATGGGCCGCAGGCGCTTCGTCTTCAGCGCGATCTCGGTCAGCACAAGGGTCGAATCGAAGCCCCAGCCCTCGGGCACGGAAAACAGCTCGTAGCCCAGCTCGTCGGCCAGCACCGCCATGTCGACGATGACGCTGCGGCGGGTCTCCATCGGGGTCAGCGCGATGCCGCGGCGGGGCCGGGCGGCGGGTCCGGGATGCGGGATTCGCGGGTGCGGGGCGTTCATGTGTCTGCCTTCGAACTATTCATGACAATGACTTGCAGGACAGAATGGCAGGATTGCTGTCCTGTCGCCCACCATGCGCCGCCGGGGCGGAAAAGGCAAATCGGCCCGGTCCTGCCGGTCGGCGCGCCGGGGATGGCCGGGCTGGCCGGCGCGCCTTCTGAACCGCTCGGGCATGGGTCCCGGCTCTCCGCTGCGCTGCGGCCGGGATGACACCATTTGTTGCGGCGTCCCCCTCGGTGTCATCCCGGACAAGCCGAGCGAAGCGAGGCGCGAGCCGGGACCCACGCCGGAGTGCTTCCGTCAGCGGGGCGTCCGCAGGAGAGCCGCGACCTCACGGCAGGGCGTTCCCTTTGGCGCGCCGGCGCTATAGGCTCGCGCTCCATGTCGATGTTCGATGATTTCGAGGACGGGGACGACGAAGAGCCGCCGGTCCCGCTGGACGATCTGCCGCCGACGGTGGCGGCGCTGTCGCGCTTCGCCGCGACGCTGGGCCATGTCTCCTGGTTCGCCGCCGTGGGCGAGCGGATTTCGGAGCCCGAGCGCCGCGACGCCGAGGACTATCTCGCCGCGCTGGGCTTTCCCGAATGCGACGTGGTCCAGGTGATGGACTGGGAGGAGGCCGAGGAGGCCGCGCGCAATCCCGAGTGGAACACCGCCTGGTGGGAGGCGGAGGAGCAGCTCCGCGCCGCGCTGTCGGACCGCGCCGTGGAACTCGCCGGCGACGAGGAGACGGTGCTGGTGGCGCTGACCAACGTCACCTCGAAGGCCTCCGAGGCCGTCCACGGCGCCGCCGCCGTCGCCGCCAGCCGCTTCGGCGTGGCCGACGAGGGGCTGATCCGCGCCGCCGCCGGGGCCGCCGCCCAGGCCGCCTACCAGGCCGCGCTGGTGATCGCCGCGGCCGAGGAAGAGGACCACGCCTTCGCGCGCAAGTTCGCCCTGTTCCAGGCCGGCCGCTGGCCGCTCGGCATCACCGGCGGCACCTTCAGCCTGTTCTGATGGACGCAACCGACGTCACAAGATACGGCGTCCCGGGGCTTGACCCCGGGACCCAGTCCTTATTGTTCGCTGGGCCCCTGGATCAAGTCCAGGGGCGCCGTCGATCATTGCTTCAGGAAACGACGAAAGAGCCCGCATGACCGCCGTCCGCATCGCCACCTGGAACATCAACTCCGTCCGCCTGCGCCTGCCCATCGTCGAGCAGTTCGCCGCCGAGCACCGCCCCGACGTCATCTGCTTTCAGGAAACCAAGGTGGAGGACGGCAAGTTCCCCGCCGACGCCTTCCGCGAGATGGGCTTCCCGCATGTCGAGTTCTTCGGACAGAAGAACTATCACGGCGTCGCCACGGTCTCGAAGCATCCCTTCACGGCGGTCGAGCGGCGCAACTGGTGCGGCAAGGACGACACCCGCCACCTGGCGACGACCTTCGCCGACGGCACGGAGCTGCACAATTTCTACGTCCCCGCCGGCGGCGACGAGCCGGACCCGGAGAAGAACGAGAAATTCGCCCACAAGCTGCAGTTCCTGGACGAGGTCACCGCCTGGTTCGCCGAGCGCCGCGCCGCCGACAACCGCTTCGTCGTGGTCGGCGACCTCAACATCGCGCCGCACGAGAACGACGTCTGGTCCCACAAGCAGCTGCTCAAGGTGGTCAGCCACACGCCCGTCGAGGTGGAGCGCATGGCCCGCTGGTACGCCGCCCACGATTTCGAGGACGTGGTGCGGCGCTTCGTGCCGGAATCGGAGAAGCTCTACACCTGGTGGAGCTACCGCGCGAAGGACTGGGAGGCCGCCGACCGCGGCCGGCGGCTGGACCATGTCTGGGTGACGCCGGCGCTGGCCGACGCGCCGCGGGCGCTGGAGGTGGTCAAACCCGCGCGCGGCTGGCTGAAGCCCTCCGACCACGTGCCGGTCATCGCCGAGATGGATCTGCCGCTGTGAACCTGGACCCGTTCTTCCGCCCGCGCTCGGTCGCGGTCGTCGGCGCGGGAGAACGGGCGACATCCTCGGGCGGGGCGGTGATGCGCAACCTGGCCATCGCGGGCTTCGCCGGCCGTGTCGTGCCGGTGAACTCGAAGGGCGGCACCATCTTCGGACATGCGGCGAAGACATCGCTTTCGGATATCGGCGAACCGGCGGACCTCTGTGTCATCGTCATCCGCCCCGACCTGATCCCGGCCGCGCTCGACGAGGCGGGCCGGAGCGGCCACCGGAACGTGCTGATCCTGCCCGGCGGCTTCGCCGAGGCCGGCGCGGAAGGCGCGGCGCGCGACCGGGAGACGCGCGGGATCGCTGCGCGCCACGGCATCACCGTGGCCGGCCCCAACTGCGCCGGGCTGATCTCGCTCGCCCCGGACCGGCGCTTCGCCGCGACCTTCCTGCGCGACATGCCGCCCGGTCCCAACGCAATGGGCGAGGTGGCGCTGATCAGCCAGTCCGGCGCCATCGCCGAGGAGGCCATCGCCGCGGCGAACCAGCGCCACATCCCGCTCGGCACCGTGGTCTCCGTAGGCAACGCCATGCATCTGGGCGTCACCGAATATCTCGCCTATCTGGGCGCCCAGGACCGGGTCTCGGCGGTGCTGCTCTATATCGAGAGCGTCGCCGACCCCGCCGCTTTCGTGGCCGCCTGCCGGGCGGTCGCGGCGAAGAAGCCGGTGATCGCGCTGATGGGCGGACGCACCGCGCCGGGCAGCCGCGCCGCCGGCGCCCATACCGGGGCGGCGGCCACCGACGACGCCGCGATCGACGCCTTCCTCGCCGAGGCCGGCGCGATCCGTGTCCGCTCGCTCAGACGGCTCATGCTGGCGGCCAAGGGCTTTGGCGCATTCCCCGGGGGCATGGGCCGGCGCGTGCTGGTGCTGTCGAACTCCGGCGGGCCCGGCGTGATCTGCGCCGACGAGGCCGCCGCCGGGGGTCTGGAGCTCGCGCCCCTGCCCGACGCCATGGCGGAAGCGCTGGCGGCGAACCTGCCCGCCGAGGCGTCGGTCGCGAACCCGATCGACCTGCTGGCCGACGCCCGCGAGGACCGCTTCCGCATGGCCTTCCGCGCGCTGCTGGATCACGGCCTCGACGGCTATGACGCCGTGCTCGGCATCCACGTGGTCCCCTTCATGGTCGACGCCGACCCGGTCGTCGCGGCGCTGGCCGAACTGGCCGGAGAATGCCCGGTGCCCTTCATGCACGCCATGATGGGCACCCTGCCGCACAGGGCGGACTGGTTCGCGAAGCTGGAGGCTGCGGGCGTGCCGGCCTTCGACGACGTCGAGCAGATGGCCGAATGCGCGGCCCTGCTGGCGCGGTATGGGGCATCATAGGGACCGCGGCCCGCGGCGGCCGTCCGTCAGGCGGCGGTCAGGTCTTCCGCCACTTCGTCTTGCAGATCTCGTGGAAGGGCTGAAAGTGCTCGCCGACCTTGCCGGTGACCGTGCTCTTCGGCTCGGCGGTGAAGACCCGCCGGTGCGCGATCCGCCAGTGCCCGCCCCGGTAGAGGTAGTCGTCCTCGTACCAGCCCTGCAGGTTGGGATAGACCGCCTCCGGGCGGGCCATGAACTCGTTCAGCTCACAGCGCCCCCATGCGCGGTCGCCGTCCAGCTCGATGACGAAGTTGGTCTGGACGTGATGGACGTTCGGGATCGCGCGCTGCAGGTCGGCGGCGAACTCGGCCAGTTCCGCGCGGCCCTCCGCCTTCACCTTCACCGCCGGGATCTCGAAGATTCCGTCCTCGGTGAACAGCGCCGCCCAGTCGGCCGGGTCGCCGTGGTCGACCTCCCAGGCGTAACGGGCCAGCAGATCCTGGATCATCACCCGGTCGGCGGCCCGCTGCAGATATTCCGACGTGCGCGCCATGTGCTTGCTCCCCAATGCCGTTGGCATGGGGCAGGATCGCGGAACGGACGGCCGATGTCATCCCCGCACTCGGGGGCGGGCCGATACAGAAGGCGCGCGGGCCGGTTCAGAAGGCCCGCCGGCCAGCCGAGCCATCCCCGGCGGGCCAACCTGGCCTAGTTCGCGCCGTCGAGCAGCCGCCGCGTGATGACCTGCGCCTGGATCTCGCCGGCGCCCTCGAAGATGTTGAGGATGCGGGCATCGCAGAGGATGCGGCTGACCTCATATTCCAGGGCGAAGCCGTTGCCGCCATGGCTCTGCACGGCGTTGTCGGCATTGGCCCAGGCGACGCGGGCGGCCAGCAGCTTGGCCATGCCGGCCTCCAGATCGCAGCGCCGGCCCTCGTCCTTGGCGCGCGCGGAATAATAGGTGAGCTGGCGCGCGATCATGGTCTCCACCGCGGCCCAGGCGACCTTGCCGTGCACCCGCGGGAAGGCATAGATCGGCTTGCCGAACTGCAGCCGGTCCCTGGCGTAGCGCATGCCGCATTCCATGGCGTTCTGGGCGACGCCGACCGCGCGTGCGGCCGTCTGGATGCGGGCGCTCTCGAAGGTCGCCATGAGCTGCTTGAAGCCGTTGCCTTCCTCGCCGCCGAGCAGGTTCTCCGCTGAAACCTCGAAGCCGTCGAAGCCCAGCTCGTATTCGCGCATGCCGCGATAGCCCAGCACCTCGATCTCGCCGCCGGACATGCCTTCGGCGGGGAACTGGTTGCCCTCCTCCCCGCGCGGCTTGGGCGCGAAGAACATGGACAGGCCCTTGTAGCCCGGCTCGTCGGGGTTGGTGCGCGCCAGCACGGTCATGACGTCGGCGCGGGCGGCGTGGGTGATCCAGGTCTTGTTGCCGGTGATCCGGTAGACGTCGCCGTCGCGCACGGCGCGGGTGCGCAGGCTGGCGAGGTCGGAGCCGGTGTTGGGCTCGGTGAAGACCGCCGTGGGCAGTATCTCGCCCGAGCAGATGCCCGGCAGCCAGCGCTGCTTCTGCTCCTCGGTGCCGCCGGTCAGCAGCAATTCGGCCGCGATTTCGGAACGGGTGCCGAGCGAGCCGACGCCGATAAAGCCACGCGAAAGCTCTTCGGAGACGACGCACATGGACATCTTGCCCAGGCCCAGGCCCCCGTAGTTCTCAGGCACCGTCAGGCCGAAGACGCCGAGCTCGCCCATCTCCCGGATGATCTCGAGCGGGATCAGTTCATTGTCCAGATGCCACTTGTGGGCGTGGGGCGCGACCTTGTCGTCGCTGAAGCGGCGGAACTGGTCGCGGATCATCTGGAAGGTCTCGTCCAGGCCCGGCTCGCCGAAATTGCCGGTCTCCAGCGCGCCGTCCAGCAGCACCGCGATGCGGCTGCGCACCGCCGGCGTGTTGCCCTGGAAGATCAGCTTGCGCACCGCCTGGGTGGCCAGCTTGTCGACGGAGCGCATCTGCAGCCCCAGATCCTGCGGGCGGACGACCTCGCCCTGGTTCATCGGAATGCCATTGCCCAGCTGGGCTAGGTATTCGCCGAAGCCGGCCTGCAGGATCAGCCGCTCCAGCTCGCCCAGCTTGCCTTCCTCGTCGATGCGGCCGGCCCAGTTGCGCAGCTCGCGCAAAGCCTCGACATAGGTCGCGACCCAGGCCAGACCGTGACAGGCGAACTGGTTCATCTCCATCTTCTGGGCATCGATGCGGCCCTCGTCGTCGCGGACCATCTTCGCCACCGTGGAGATGGCCACCTGCTTGTAACGGTCGGCCGAGTCCACGGCCTTGGCGGTGAGGTCCATCAGGTCGGAAAGCACCAGATCGTCCTGGCGGGCGTCGAAGGCGGGCGCGGTGTCGGGCATGGTGGTACTCTGCTGCGGCTGTTGTCGGAAATTGGCGGCGTTTATGGCCGATCCGACCGGCAATTGCCACAGGGAACTTGTCGCGGCAGCGCCCCGATTCGGCCCGGCGGAGCGCGTCAACCGGCGCTTTTGGCGCCGTCTCCGGCGCGGGCGGCGGCGATGTCGAACAGCCGCTTGCGCATGGCCGCGACATCCACCGGCTTGCGGAAGTTGCCCGCGACCTCGTGGCCGTTGGCCTCGGCGAGACGGGCCGCGGCATTGCGGATGCTGTCAGGCTGACCGGAAACGATCAGGATGGCGCCGTCGAAGCCGGCCTCGCGGAGTTCGCCCAGCACGTCCAGCGCGTCCAGGTCCGGCATGCAGAGATCCAGGGTGACGACATTGGGACCGACCCGCGAGACCGTCTCGGCGGCCAGACGCGGATCGGCGATCCAGTCCGCCTCGAAACCGGCGCGGGCCGCGACGCGGGCGACTAGCTCAGCGGAATCGGCGTCGTCGTCGATGGCCAGCAGTCGCGGGACGGCCGATGGCGAGGTCATCGATCGCGTTCTCCTTTCGGGACGCAACCCCTGATACCTCACCGGGGGGCTGCAGCCGGGCCGCCCGCAAGGGGCGGCCGGCCGGCGTGTTCAGGCGGCGCGGGCCGCGCGGGCGGCCTTGGCCGGCGCCGCGCCGCGATGCGGGCGGAAGCGGACTTCGGCCTCGTCGACGGCCTCGCGCATGCGGCCGACCAGATGGTCGATCTCGGCCTTCTGGTGCCGGGCCATGACCTGCAGGCGGAACCGCGCGCCGCCGCGGGCGACGGCCGGATATTCCACCAGATTGGCGATGGCGCCGCGCTTGGCCAGTTCCTGGGCCGCCATGCGGGCATGACCCTCGGCGCCGATATGCACCGGCACGATCGCCGAGGGGTCGCCGGAAACGTCGAAGCGGGCCTCCTTGAGCTGCTCGCGCAGATAGAGGGTGTTGTTCATCAGGTCGCGGCGCAGCTGGCGGCCCTCGTCGGAGCGGACGATCTCGAAGGCCTTCAGCACGACTGCCGCCTGCATGGGCGAGAGCGCGTTGGAGAAGGTCTGCGGCGCGCTGTAGTACTTCAGGTACTCCTTCACCGCCCGCGAGCCGGCGGTCACGAAGCCGCCGTTGGAAGCGAAGGTCTTGGAAAAGCTGCCGACGATGATGTCGACGTCGTCGATCATGTTCTGCAGGCCGAGCTGGCCGCGGCCGTCCTCGCCCATGCAGCCCAGGTCGTGCGCGGCGTCGACCAGCAGGATGGCGCCGAACTCGTGGCAGAGATCCTGCAATTCGCGCAGCTTCGGCGTGTCCGAGTCCATGGAGAACAGGCTCTCGGTGACGACCAGGATGCCGTTCTTCGCGTCCTTGTCGCGGATCCGCTTCAGCTTGCGCCGCACGCCATCCAGGTTGAGGTGGCCGTGCAGGTGGATGTTCTTCGTCGCGGCGGCCGCGCCCTGCTGCATGCAGCTATGGGCCAGCACGTCCATGACCACATGATCGTCGGGCCGCACCAGCCCCTGGACGACGCCGAAGCCGGCGGACCAGCCCGTGGGATAGAGCACCGTGTGATCGCGGCCCAGAAAGCCGGAGATCTCGGCTTCCAGCCGCAGAGACAGCCCGGTATTGCCGAGCAGCGCCGCCGAACCGGCGCTGTGGGCGCCGAAATCGGTGATCGCCCGGATCGCAGCCTCCTTGATGGCCGGATGGGAGGCCAGGCTGAGATAGTCCTGAGAGGCGAAGTTGACGCCCTGCACATCCTTGCCGGTGTCGTCGAAGGCGCTGCAGGAGGACTTCGGCGCGGTGGCCGTGGAGCGGGAATAGGGCCAGAGATCGTGGCGACGGCGCAGGTTCTGCCAGTCGAAGAAGGCTTCCGTGCGGCCGAGCAGGTCGGCGCCTTCGATGATGCGATAGTCCCTGAGGCTGCCCACGAGCGCTTCGGGCGGAAGGCTGGCGTCGTCGTTCATGTTTCGGTTCCTCCGAAGCGGGCGGACCGGTTCTGGGCCGCGCATCTCTAGTACGCGGTAGTGTGGAACCACGGCCTTAACGGCGGGTGAATCGTCCTGGTTAACGGCTGTCGATTGACGGCCGTTCCGACGATTTCTGCAGGCATTTCGGGCAAATTCGCGTCATTCGAGCAATATCCGCGGCACCGTTCCATCACGGGTTTCGCCGGATGTCACGGGGCGGCGTTCGGCACCGCTCGAAGAAGGAAGTTGGGGCGAGTGATCGGAATTGAACCGACGACCTCCAGAGCCACAATCTGGCGCTCTAACCGACTGAGCTACACCCGCCACCGGAGAGGCCGCTGTTTAAACGCGGCTGTGCTGGCGGTCAAGCACTGACAGGCCCGGCGAACGCGGCTACGATTCCCGCCGAAGGGGCCGGCGAGACGCCCCGCGACAACAGGGAGATCGAATAGCCATGAACAAGGTTCTGGAACCGAAGGGACACGCCAACCCGGGCTCGCGCTTCGCGCCGGGCATGGAGGTTCCCCCCGACTGCCGCTGGTGCTTCATCTCCGGCCAGGTCGGCCTCGACTGCGACGGCAACATCCCCGATGACATCGACAGGCAGATCCACGTCGCCTTCGACAACGTCTTCGCCATCCTGGCCGAGGCGGACATGAGCGTGGCGGACGTCGTACGGCTGAATATCTATCTGACCGACGCCGGCGATGTTGCCGCCTACCGCCGGATACGCGACGAACGGATGGAAGGCCGGCTGACCGCCTCGACGCTGGTGGTGGTCAGCGCCCTGGTCGACCCGCGCATGAGGGTGGAGATCGAGGCGGTGGCCGCGGAGATGTCCTCGCCGGGCCGGGCCGCGTGAAGGTCGTCATCACCGGCGGGGCGGGCTTCATCGGCCGGCGCCTCGCGCGGCGCATACTCGAGAAGGGCTCGCTCGCCGGACCGGACGGCAAGCCCGCCGCGGTCACCCGTCTGGTGCTGTTCGACATGGCCGAGGCCGGGGGCTTCGACGACCGCCGCGTCGAGACGGTGTCAGGCGACGTCTCCGACCGGGCGACGGTGGACCGGCTGATCGGCGACGACACCGCCAGCATCTTCCACCTGGCCGCGATCGTCAGCGCCCAGGCGGAGGAAGACTACGACCTCGGCATGCGCATCAACCTGGACGGCACGCGCAACGTACTGGAGGCGGCGCGGGCCCTGCCGCAGGCGCCGCGGCTGGTATTCGCCAGCTCCGTCGCGGTCTATGGCGGCGCGGACCTGCCCGACGTCGTGACCGACGCCACGCCCGTGACGCCGCTGACCAGCTATGGCGCGGCCAAGGCCTGCGGCGAGCAGCTTGTCTCCGACATGTCGCGCAAGGGCTATATCGACGGCCGCTCGCTCCGGCTGCCGACCATCGCGGTGCGTACGGGCCGGCCCAACCAGGCCGCTTCGACCTGGGTCAGCTCGATGATCCGGGAGCCGCTCTGCGGCGAGGACATGACCGTGCCGGTGACCCCGGACTCGGCGATGTCGCTGCTCAGCCCGCGGCGGGTGGTGGACGCCTTCATCGCCGCCCACGAGACGCCGGCGGAGCGTATCGGCGACTGGCGGTCGATGGTCCTGAGCGGCATCACCGTGACCGCCGGCGAGATCGCCGAGGCTGTCGAACGCAACCGGGGCAACCGCAAGTTGGGCGAGATCCGTTTCGCGCCGGACCCGGCGATCCAGCGCATCGTCGACGGCTGGCCGCGGGGCACGCGGGGCGAACGCGCCGCGGCGCTCGGCATCGCCGCCGACGGCTCGATCGACGAGATCGTGCGCCACTTCATCGAGGACGATCTGGACAACCAGATGCAGGGCATTTTCTGAGGGGGACCGACATGGCCGGACGGCTGGAAGGCAAGACCTGCTTCGTCACCGCGGCGGCGCAGGGCATCGGGCGCGCCACGGCGCTGCGCTTCGCCGAGGAGGGCGCGCGTGTCGTCGCCACGGACATCAACGAGGCGAAGGTTCGCGAGATCGCCGGCGCGCGGATCGAGACCCGCGGCCTCGACGTCCTCGACACCGGGGCGGTGGCGGCGATGGCGACGGAGGTCGGCGCCGTGGACGTGCTGTTCAACTGCGCCGGCTATGTCCATCACGGCGCGCTGCACGACACGCCGCTGGAAAGCTGGGATTTCTCGTTCGAGCTCAACTGCCGCTCGCTGTTCGTGGTCACCAAGGCGTTCCTGCCGGCGATGCTGGACAATGGCGGCGGCTCCATCATCAACATGGCCTCGGTGGTCAGTTCGGAGATGGGCGTGGTCAACCGCTGCGCCTATGGCGCGACCAAGGGCGCGGTGATCGGCTTCACCAAGTCGGTGGCCGCCGACTATATCGGCCAGGGCATCCGCTGCAACGCGATCTGCCCGGCGACGGTTCAGACGCCCTCGCTGGACGAGCGCATCGACGCATTCGACGATCCCGAACAGGCGCGGCGCGACTTCATCGCGCGCCAGAAGATGGGGCGGCTGGCGACAGCCGAGGAGATCGCCGATCTGGCCCTCTATCTCGCCGCCGACGAGAGCCGCTACATCACCGGCCAGCCCATGATCATCGACGGCGGCATGCACCTGTAGACCGAACGGCGTCCCAGACGGGAGAGACCGGTTATCGGCGGGAGCAGCCCCCGGCGCCGCAGACAGGACGCGTTCAGATTCGTCGTGCCGAGTTGACCAGGATCAAGGCTGCGGAACGCCGAACCGCTAGTCTGCGTTCGTCAGCTCAAGCACATGGAACAATGACCATGAAATCCAAGATCGCCTGTATCGCCCTCGCGCTCACACTGGGCCTGGCCGCATGCGAAACCAATACCGCCGGCCAGAAGGAAGTGGGCGGCGCCCTGATCGGCGCCGCGGTGGGCGGCCTGCTGGGCTCGCAGATCGGCGGCGGCGCCGGCCAGCTCGCCGCAACCGCGGGCGGCACCCTGCTGGGCGCCTATCTCGGCTCCGAGGTCGGACGCTCGCTGGACAAGTCCGACAGGCTCTACGCCGAGCGCACCGCCCAGCAGAGCCTGGAGAGTTCCCGCAGCGGGACAACGTCAACCTGGGTCAACCCGGACACGCAGCATTCCGGCACCTTCACACCGACCAACACCTACAGGTCGGCGGACGGCCTTGACTGCCGCGACTACCAGCAGCGGGTGATCATCGACGGCCGCGATGAACTGGCGACCGGAACGGCCTGCCGCCAGGCCGACGGAACGTGGCGCATCGTCAACTCGCGTTGAACCGCGGCGGACGCGCCGACTGGCGCGGCCCGAACAAGGTCAGTATCGTGGGTCCAGTGCGGCCGGACCGTTCGGCGTGGGCACGCGTCACCGGGGGCAGCCCCCAGTGACCCGCCCGGCAAGGCTCCGAAATGCGAACGCCGCGCCATGCCAGAGAAGGCCGCGACATGACAGCTGACCGCCCTCTCGCAGTGCCGACGAAACAGCTCGAGACCGATCGTGTGGTCGTCACCGAATGGCGCTTCGCGCCCGGGGCCCACACAGGCTGGCACCGCCACGGCATGGACTATGTCGTGGTCCCCGTCACGACCGGCGAACTCACCATCGAGACCGCCGAGGGCCTGGCGAAGGCGCCGCTCGCCGCCGGCGTCTCCTACGCCCGCGGCGCCGGCGTCGAGCATGACGTGATCAACGACAATCCTTTCGAGTTCGTCTTCGTCGAAGTCGAACTGAAGTAGGCCGCCCTGCGGTCAATCCGGCAGGTCGAGGCGGTAGACCCGCTTGGCCGTGTCATGGAACAGGGCGTCGCGCTCGGCCTCCGTATAGGCCGCAGCGATCAGCTTGAAGGCGTTCCACAGCACCGGATAGCTGACCGAGAGCTTGTCGACGGGGAAGTTGCTCTCGAACATGCAGCGCCCGGGTCCGAAGCAGTCGATGGCATGGACGTACCAGTCGCCTGTCGCCGCCACCAGTTCGCGGGCGGTGGGCGGCTTGTCGCGCTTGTGCCAGCCGAAACCGTTGACCGCCATGTTGAGCCCACCCAGCTTCGCCACCACGTTCTCGCAGCGCGCCAGTTCGGCGAAATCGAGCTTCCACTGTTCGAAGATCTCGTCGCGCTTGCCCTCATAGGGCCCGATGCCCAGGGGACCGAGGAAGTGGTCAGCGATGATCACCGTGTCGGGGAAGGCGCGGGCCAGTTCGGTCACCTCCCGGATCTGCGGGTGGTAGACCCAGGCCTCGAAGCTCATGTTCCGCTTCCGCAGTTCGGCGAAGCCCTCGCGGAAAGTGGCGTCGGCCAGCATGCGCCCGAACGGCTTCGTGTGCGCCACCCTGACATCCGGGCTGTCGTCATGGGCGGCGACATGGCGGATGCCGCGGAACCGGGCGGGCGCGGCGCGCAGATGCGCATCCAGCACCTCGCCGACGCGGCTGCCCAGATTGAGGTCGGCCAGGCCGACGATACCGGCGCAGGCCCGGGCGGCGCCGTAGGTGCCCGACGCGCTCATGGCGGCGACGCCGTTGACGAACTCGGTCTCGCCCACGGGCTTCAGGTGGTCCGGCCCGTCGGCGCGGTACATGGCGCCGCACTCGACGAAGACCGTGGCGACGACGTTGTGGCCGGCGCCCATGTCGGAGAGCAGTTCGTCCAGCAGATAGCGCGAGCCCGGATAGTCCCAGAGATGGTGGTGCGGGTCGATGATCGGCCGGTCCGGCTCGATGATTTCTTCCTGAACCTGGTCCAGCCAGGCCTGATCGATCGGCATGACGCCCTCCCCTGCGCGGTGTCGACAACAGCCCCGACTATAGGGCAGGCGGCCGGCCCGGTCAGGTTCCAAAGCGGCGCCGGCAAGGCGGGGCGGAAAAATCGAACTTCACCCGGGCCCGAGAAAAAGAATCCGCTTTGACGCGACGCGGCATGGGCGCAACATCCCCGTCCTCGACAACGCCGCAGGCGACGTGAAACGCCGCGGAGGGAGACCGCAACAGAATGACTTACGGACTTGGCCTGTTCCTGGAGGACGGCTTCGTCGTCACCGCCGACACGCGCTCCAACGCCGGTGTCGACCATATCGCGACCATCTCGAAGATCTCGGCGTTCCAGAATGCCGACGAGCGGGTGATGGTGCTCGCCTCGGCCGGCAACCTGGCCACGACCCAGGCGGTGGTCACCATCCTCAACCAGCGGCTGGGCCAGGTCGGTCACCCGACCAACCTGTTCGAAGCCGCGACGATGTTCGACGCCACCAAGATGATCGGCAGCGTGCTGCGCGAGGTGATGAACGCCAACGCCCAGCACGTCCAGGCCTATGGCGATCCTTCGGCGAGTTTCCTGTTCGCCGGGCAGATCGCCGGCGGGCGGCACAGGCTGTTCCTGGTCTACCCGGCCGGCAATTTCATCGAGGCGTCGGCGGACACGCCCTATCTGCAGATCGGCGAGGTCAAGTACGGCAAGCCGATCCTGGACCGCGCCATGCAGTTCAGGACCAGCCTGGCCGAGGCGGTCAAGCTGACGCTGCTCAGCTTCGACGCCACCGTGCGCAGCAACCTGTCGGTGGCGCCGCCCTTCGACATGGTGATCTACCGCGCCGGGTCGCTGGGCCCGATCCAGGTCCGGCGGGTGGAGATGGAAGACCCCTACTTCGTCAACATCCGCAACGGCTACAGCGACGCCATCCGGCAGGCGGTGCGGGACCTCGCGCCGGCTGACTGGTCCGAGATCGCATGACCCGGCCGGTCCCGGACAGGGCGGCCATCGAGGCGGCGCTGGACGAGGCCTATCAGGCCGGCCTCGCCAAGTGCGCCCACGGCCATGTCGCGACCTACATCCCCGAACTGGCCCGGGTGGACCCGTCCCTGTTCGGTATCGCGGTGCACACCGTCGACGGCGTCACCGCCTCGATCGGCGACGCCGCCCATCCCTTCACGATGCAGAGCGTCTCCAAGATCTTCTCGCTTTCCGCCGTGATCGAGCATTCCGGCGAGCGGGTCTTCGAGCATATGTCGACCGAGCCGTCGGGCGACGCCTTCTTCTCCATCGTCAAGCTGGAGGAGGAGAAGGGACAGCCGCGCAACCCCTACATCAATGCCGGCGCGATCCTGACCAGCGATCACCTGCCGGGCGTCGACGCACCGGACAAGATCGCCCATTTCCAGGCCTTTCTCGGGCGCGCCAGCGGGCTGGAGGCGGCCGCGTTCCCGGTCAACGAGGCGGTCTTCCGCTCGGAAGCGGAGACGGGCCACCGCAACCGGGCGCTGGCGGAGATCATGCGCCACCACAAGGTCATCAGCGACGTGGAAGTCGCTGTCGAGACCTATTTCCGGCAGTGCGCGGTCACCTGCACCGCCGAGCATCTGGCGCGGATCGCCATGTTCCTGACCAATGCCGGCGCCGATCCGCTGACAGGCGAGCACATCATCACGCCGGCCAACGCGCACGGCGTGCTGGCGCTCATGGCGACGTCGGGCATGTATGACGAAGTGGGCAGTCACGCCATCGAGGTCGGCCTGCCGTCGAAGAGCTCGGTCAGCGGCGCGGTTCTTGCCATTGCGCCGGGACGCATGGCGATCGCCGGCTTCGGCCCCGCCCTGGGTCAGAAAGGCAACTCCATCGGCGCCATGAAGGCGCTGGGCGTGTTGTCGAAACGGCTGGAACTCTCGGTCTTCCGCTGATTGCGGCGAAAGCGGCGCGCGAACCGGGCGAGCCGGCCCGCGCGCCGTTGGCTCAGCTCAGCGCCTTCTGGAGGTTCCGGTCCAGGGCGTCGAGGAACTGGTTGGTGGTCATCCAGGGCTGGTCGGGGCCGATCAGGATGGCCAGGTCCTTGGTCATCTGGCCGTTCTCGACCGACTGCACGCAGACCTTTTCCAGCGTCTGGGCGAAGTTCACCACCTCGGGCGTCTCGTCCATCTGACCGCGATAGCCCAGACCCCGGGTCCAGGCGAAGATCGACGCGATCGGGTTGGTCGAGGTCTCCTTGCCCTGCTGATGCATGCGGTAGTGGCGGGTGACCGTGCCGTGGGCCGCCTCGGCCTCGACGGTCTTGCCGTCCGGCGTCATCAGCACCGAGGTCATCAGGCCCAGCGAGCCGAAGCCCTGGGCGACCGTGTCGGACTGCACGTCGCCGTCGTAGTTCTTGCAGGCCCAGATGTACTTGCCGGACCACTTCATGGCGCAGGCCACCATGTCGTCGATCAGGCGGTGTTCGTAGATCATGCCCTTGGCGTCGAACCTGTCCTTGAACTCGGCCTCGTAGACCTCCTGGAACAGATCCTTGAAGCGGCCGTCATAGGCTTTCAGGATGGTGTTCTTGGTCGACAGGTAGACGTCCCAGCCGCGGTTCAGACCGTAGTTCATGCAGGCCCGCGCGAAGTCGCGGATGGAATCGTCCAGGTTGTACATGGACATGGCGACGCCACCGCCGGGGAAGTCGTAGACCTCGCGTTCGATCGTGTTGCCGTCCTCGCCCTCGAACTTGATGGTCAGCTTGCCCTTGCCCGGCACGACGAAGTCGGTGGCGCGGTACTGGTCGCCGAAGGCGTGACGGCCGATGACGATGGGATCGGTCCAGCCCGGCACCAGGCGCGGCACGTTCTGGCAGACGATCGGCTCGCGGAAGATGGTGCCGCCGATGATGTTGCGGATGGTGCCGTTGGGGCTGCGCCACATCTTCTTGAGCTTGAACTCCTCGACGCGCTGCTCGTCGGGGGTGATGGTGGCGCACTTGACGCCGACGCCATGCTTCTTGATGGCCTCGGCCGCGTCGACAGTGATCTGGTCGTCGGTGCGGTCGCGCTCCTCGACACCCAGGTCGTAGTAGTGCAGGTCGACATCGAGATAGGGCAGGATCAGCTTCTGCTTGATGAAATCCCAGATGATCCGGGTCATCTCGTCGCCGTCCAGCTCGACGACCGGATTTTTCACCTTGATCTTGCTCATTCCCCACCTCTTCGGATTGCACGGATTGATCCTGCGGCCGGCACGGCCCCGGAAGCTGCGCCGCTTATATCACCGCGCGCGCGGGCGTCAAAAGCGAAGCGCGCATGACGGTCATCATGCGCGCTTCGCCAAACTCATCGCCCGGACCAGCCGGCCGGGCAGCGGCGCGGTCGGTCAGCCGTTGCCGACCTCGATCGCGTCCTCGATGGTGCGCAGGCCCGGCACCCTCGACGAGACCAGCACGGCCATGTTGCCGGGCTTGTGCTCGTTGCGGCGCATCTTCATGTGCGCGCGCGGGATGTCGTCCCAGCTGAAGACCTCGGACATGCACGGGTCGATGCGCCGCTCGATGACCAGCTGGTTGGCCTGGGTGGCCTGCTTCAGATTGGCGAAGTGGCTGCCCTGGATGCGCTTCTGGCGCATCCAGACATAGCGGGCGTCCATGGTCAGGTTGTAGCCGGTGGTGCCGGCGCAGAAGACCACCATGCCGCCGCGCTTGACGATGATGCAGCTGACGGGGAAGGTCGCCTCGCCCGGGTGCTCGAAGACGAAGTCGACATCGTTGCCCTTGCCGGTGATGTCCCAGATCGCCTTGCCGAACTTGCGGACTTCCTTTGTCCAGGCCGCATATTCATCGGTGTTCACCGCGGGCATCTGGCCCCAGCAGTTGAAGTCCTTGCGGTTGATCACCGCCTTGGCGCCCAGCGACATCACGAACTCGCGCTTGTCCTCCTCGGAGATCACGCCGATGGCGTTGGCGCCGGCGGTCGCGCAGAGCTGCACCGCCATGGAGCCGATGCCGCCCGAGGCGCCCCAGATCAGCACGTTGTCGCCGGGGCGCAGGATGTGCGGGCGATGGCCGAACAGCATGCGGTAGGACGTGGCGAGGGTGAGCGTGTAGCAGGCGCTCTCCTCCCAGGTCAGGTGGCGCGGGCGCGGCATCAGCTGGCGGTCCTGGACGCGCGCGAACTGGGCGAAGGCACCGTCCGGCGTCTCGTAGCCCCAGATCCGCTGCGAGGGCGAGAACATCGGGTCGCCGCCATTGCATTCCTCATCGTCGCCGTCGTCCTGGTTGCAGTGGACCACGACCTCGTCGCCGACCTTCCAGCGCTTCACCTTGGAGCCGACGGCGTAGATCACGCCCGCGGCGTCGGAGCCGGCGATGTGATAGGGCTGCTTGTGGACGTCGAACATGGAGACGGGCGTGCCCAGCGAGGCCCAGACGCCGTTGTAGTTGACGCCCGCGGCCATCACGAGGACTAGCACGTCGTGGCTGTCCAGCTCGGGGGTCTCGACCACCTCGACCTGCATGGCCTTGTCCGGCTCGCCTTCGCGCTCCTTGCGGATCGCCCAAGCGTACATCTTCTTCGGTACGTGACCCAGCGGCGGGATTTCCCCGACCTCGTAGAGCTCCTTCTTCTCGCCCTGCGTCAGGTCCGACGGCGCGCTCTCGACTGCCTGGAATTCCGCCATGAGGTCATGCTCCATAAATCTCGCTACCGGGTCCGTCCGGCCCCGCTTGCGCGCGGGACTGGACCCTCCCATCGTACAGGAATTATGCTGCAAAGCGGCAAACAACCGTTTTGCAGTGCGGCGACTGATATGATATTTCCGCCGCCCAACGCAAGGCGTAATTTTCGTTCGTACAAGACCTGCCTTTTGGAAGATCAGAAAATGACCGAGACCCCTGAACGCGACCGTCCCTGGCTGATCCGGACCTATTCGGGCCATTCCTCGGCCGGGGCGTCGAACGAGCTCTACCGCACCAATCTGAGCCGCGGGCAGACGGGCCTTTCGGTCGCCTTCGACCTGCCGACGCAGACCGGCTACGACAGCGATCACGTGCTGGCGAAGGGCGAGGTCGGCAAGGTCGGCGTGCCGGTCGGGCATCTGGGCGACATGCGGACGCTGTTCGACGGCATCCCGCTGGAGCAGATGAACACCTCCATGACCATCAACGCCACGGCGCCCTGGCTGCTGGCGCTCTACATCGCCGCCGCCGAGGAACAGGGCGCGGACCGGAAGAAGCTGATGGGCACGGTCCAGAACGACATCATCAAGGAGTACCTCTCGCGCGGGACCTACATCTTCCCGCCGGCGGCGAGCCTGAAGCTGATCGCCGACGTGATCGGCTTCACGGTCGCCGAAATGCCGAAGTGGAACCCGACCAACATCTGCTCCTACCACCTGCAGGAAGCCGGCGCGACGCCGACACAGGAACTGGCCTTCGCCCTCTCGACGGCGCGGGCGGTGCTGGACACCACGAAGGAGCGCGGCGAACTGCCGCCCGAGATGTTCGGGCAGGTGGCCGGCCGCATCAGCTTCTTCGTCAATGCCGGCATCCGCTTCGTCGAGGAGATGTGCAAGATGCGCGCGTTCGTCGATCTCTGGGACGAGATGCTGCGCGACCGCTATGGCGTCGAGGACGAGAAGAACCGCCGCTTCCGCTATGGCGTGCAGGTGAACTCCCTCGGCCTCACCGAGCAGCAGCCCGAGAACAACGTCTACCGCATCCTGCTGGAAATGCTGGCGGTGGTGCTGTCGAAGAAGGCGCGGGCGCGGGCGGTGCAGCTCCCCGCCTGGAACGAGGCCCTGGGCCTGCCGCGGCCCTGGGACCAGCAATGGTCGCTCCGCCTGCAGCAGATCGTGGCGCACGAGACCGACCTTCTGGAATATGCCGACCTGTTCGACGGCAGCCCCGTGGTCGAGGCCAAGGTCGCCGAGCTGAAGGCCGGCGCGCTGGAGGAAATGAAGACCATCGAACGCCTGGGCGGCGCCATCGCGGCGGTCGAGAGCGGCTACATGAAAGAGGCGCTGGTCGAGAGCAACGCCCGGCGCGTGCAGTCGATCATGACGGGCGAGCTGAAGATGGTCGGCGTCAACTGCTTCACCGAGAGCTCGCCGTCGCCGCTGGCCGAGGCGGCGGACGCCATCCTGACCGTCGACGAGAGCGCCGAAGCCGACCAGATCGAGAGCCTGAACGCCTGGCGCGGCAGCCGCGACGAGGCAGCGGCGCAGGCAGCGCTGGGGGAGCTGGAACAGGCCGCGAAGGAAGACCGCAACATCATGGAGGCCTCCATCGCCGCGGCGAAGGCCGGCGCCACCACCGGCGAATGGGCCGGCGTGCTGCGCCGGGTCTATGGCGAGTACCGCGCGCCGACCGGCGTCGGCGGCGCGGCCGGCGTCGCCGCGGAGGGTCTGGCGGAGGTCCGCACGAAGGTCGAGCAGGTCTCGGCCCGGCTCGGCCGGCGCATCAAGATCCTGGTGGGCAAGCCGGGCCTCGACGGCCATTCCAACGGCGCCGAGCAGATCGCCGTCGCCGCCCGCGACGCCGGCATGGAGGTGGTCTACGAGGGCATCCGGCTGACGCCGAAGCAGATCGTCACCGCCGCGCTGGAGGAATCGGTCCACCTGGTGGGACTCTCGATCCTGTCCGGCTCCCACGCCGCGCTGGCGCGGGAGGTGCTGGAAGGCCTCCGCGCGGAGGGGCTGGGCGACGTGCCCGTGGTCGTCGGCGGCATCATCCCCAAGGCCGACGCCGAGGCGCTGAAGGCCGCCGGCATCGCCGCGATCTACACGCCCAAGGACTTCGACCTGGCGGCGATCATGGGCGACATCGCCCGGATCGTGGACGGGGCCGCGGAAGCGGCGTAGGAGTAGCCGCGCTGCGCGGGATGGATCCGTCGGCACGCAGCGCGGCTCGCAGCACGTCACTGATCCAATCCAGTTTCTGTCATCCCCGACGGCCCGAAGGGACGCTCGGGGATCGTGCGCCCTCTGGCGCCGGCGACCTGCCGGCGGGCGATTCCCGCGCCGGGCATGGACCGGACGGGGATGACACCAGCCGCAGCGGGCGAAGAAATATTCCTGTCCCAGGCCCAGTCCACGCTTGGCAAGCGCCCGGCGGCGCATCATCTTGAAGGTCGGCCATGGCCATCCGGATCGCGGCCTGCGATCCGGCCCCTCCTTCCGCGTCAGGGATCGGGAGCGGGACCATCGGCGCAGCCCGACAGCGGCTCCGGCCCGGGGCGTCGGGCGACTGCCACGTCAACAGCCGGAAATGTCCACCCCATGCCGCCCCGACGAGGCGGGCCGGGGCCAACCCGCAGCGGCGCCGCATCCGGGTTCCGGGCACGCGCCGCCGCCCGACACGAGGTAGTCAGATGTCCAAGGGCAACAAGAACCGCGGCAACCGCGAGGCCAAGAAGCCGAAGCAGGAGAAACCGAAAGTCGTCGCCACCGCGAACTCCGGCGTCGCCAAGTCCCAGACGGTGATCGCCGGCAAGAAGGTCCAGTAGCGCCGGATGCCGGCTCGGCGGGTGTCGCCGGCCGGCGCAGACGTCTATACTCCCCTGATCGAACGCCGATCAGGGGAGGAGACGGCATCATGCAGTTCTACGATTGCGCCACCGCGCCCAGCCCGCGCCGCGCGCGCATCTTCATCGCCGAAAAAGGCCTCGACGTGCCCACGACCCAGATCGACCTGGGCAAGGCCGAGCAGCTGGGCGGCGATTTCCTGAAGATCAATCCGCGCGGCACCGTGCCCGTGCTGATGACGGACGAAGGCGTGGCGCTGACCGAGAATCTCGCCATCGCCGCCTATCTGGAGATGAAGCATCCCGAGCCGGCGCTGATGGGCGGAAACGACATCGAGCGCGCCGAGGTCCTGCAATGGGCCGCGATCGCCGAGTCCCACGGCTTCCAGGCCGTCGCCGAGGCGCTGCGCAACACCAACCCGCACATGAAGGGCCGCGCCCTGCCCGGCCCCGACAATTACGACCAGATACCGGAACTGGGGGAGCGGGGCCTCGCCCGCACCAAGCGCTATTTCGAGATTCTCGACCGGCGGCTGGAGGGCCGCGAGTGGCTGGTCGGCGGCGGCTTCACCTATGCCGACATCACCGCCTTCGTCTGCGCCGACTTCGCGCGCATCATCAAGATGCGGGTGCCCGAGGAGCTGGGCAATCTGCACACCTGGTACACGAAGATGAAGGAACGCCCCAGCGCCGGCCTCTGAGGCCGGGCCCGTCCCGGGGGCAACTTTTCCCGCTTGCGTTGCATGTCCGCCCGTTCTTCAATCGTTCCAGGGAACGGCGGACATGGGAGCAGGCCATGGGCCTGGTATCGGGATTTCGGCGCATGGCGTCGGGCCTTCTGGGACACGACGACGACATCAGAAGCGCGGAGGACGCGGCGGCGGCGCTCGACAGGGGCGATTACAGCAAGGCCATTCCTTTCCTGGAACAGCTCGCTGCCGCGGGATCGACGACGGGTCTGAATCTCCTCGGCCTCGCCTGTCTGGAAGGCAACGGCGTTCCGAAGGACGAGGCGCGGGGTGTCGAACTGCTGAGGGCCGCCGCGGAGGCCGGCGATATCGACAGCAAGAAGGTCCTGGGCGCGAAGCTGCTATTCGACCCGAACGTTCCCGCCGATTTGGAGGCGGGGATGGCGATGCTGACGGAGGCGGCGGAAGCGGGCGATGCAGGTTCCGCCTGCGCCATCGGCCGCGCCTGTCTGGATGGCCGATACTGCGAGCGGGATGCCGAGAAGGCGGTGCGCTTTCTGCGGCTCGCGGCAGAGAACGGCGACAACGACGGTCTCGTTGTGCTGGCCAGAGCCTATGAGACGGGGGAGCACGTCGAGCAGGAACCCGCCCGGGCGCTGCAGTACTACCGCGAGGCGGCAGCAGCCGGCTCCACACATGCGATGTGCGCGCTCGGCGATCATCACCTTCGGGGCGAGCATGTGCCGCACGACGCCGCGGAAGCCTTCCGCTGGTACGAGATGGCCGCCGAAGCCGGCGATCCGGACGGCTGCTACAATGCCGGACTGTTGCTGGCGACAGGCGTGGGCGTCGTGAAGGATGACGAGCGTGCAATCGGCTATTTCCAGACCTCGGCCGAATGCGGCCATCCGGAAGGCATGGGATCCTTCGGCATGGTGCTCGAAGGCCATGACCGCGGGGTGGCGCACGCCATGATGAGCCGGGCGCGGGACCGGACGGCCGATCCCGACTTCGCCGCCCTGATGACGGAGCGGCTCGAGGCGCTGGAACCGCAGATGACCGCCGACGAACTCAGCCTCTCCGAACAGAACCGCGCCAGCTGGGCGGAACTGGACGCCGAAGATGAAACCACGGCGTAGGGTTCCGGGCCACGGATCGGGGACCGCATCCGTTGTCACCCCCGCCACCGTGCGGGGGTCCGGAGCGGCTTCGCCGCAAGTCATTGGTTCGCCGGAAGCCCGCACAGGGCGGGCATGACACGCACGGCGTTGCATCGGGCCAATCGACCGGCAGGATTCCGTCAGCCCGTCAACGCCTCGATCATCTCCCTCGCCTCGGGCCAGCCGTCGATCAGCACCCGGCGTTCGCCCATCTCGAAATCGGCGAAGTCGAAGCCGGGGCTGACGGTGCAGCCCATCAGGCAGTAGCGGCCGCCGGGCTTCACCCGCGCGCCCTGCCAGACCCCGGCGGGCACGACCGACTGGGGCCGCTGGCCGGCGGCCAGATCGGGGCCGATCTCCACCAGACGGTGGCTGCCGTCGGGAAACAGCCGGAGCTGCTCCACCGGATCGCCCAGGTAGAAGTGGAAGATCTCGTCGGAGGCGACGCGGTGCAGGGCCGAGACGTCGTCCGGCCCCAGCAGGTAGTAGATCGCCGTGCCGAAGCTGCGCCGGCCGCCATAGCGCGCCGGCAGGGCACCGGCGGCAATCCCCTCCGTCGCACGATGGATCTCGGCGTAGTGACCGCCCTCCGGATGGGGCTGCAGGTCCAGCGTCCGGACGATGGCCTCGATCTCGCGCTTCCAGACGTCGCTCACAGCTTCTCCCTCGCCTCCTCCGCCGCCTCCTCGTCCAGTTCGCCACTCTCCTCCAGCGAGGTGCGGTGAGCCTCGATGATGCGGTGGGCGGTGGCGCCGGGCAGGCCGGAGCTGATCAGCACCGCGTCGGCGAGCTGCAGGCTGGCCTCCACCGTCTCCGGCACCACCCGGTCGGCGCCGAGATCCCGCAGCCGCCGGGCGTGTTCGTTGTCATGCGCGCGGGCGTGGATCGAGAGATCGGGCCATTCGCGCCGGGCCGCAGCGACGATGCGCTCCGCCGCCTGGGGGCTGTTGATGGTCACCACCAGCGCCGTCGCGCGGTCCGCGCCGAGCCGGCGCAGCATGTCGGGGCGGCTGGCGTCGCCGAAGAAGACATGATCGCGGCCCCGCCGGCTGCGGGCGAGCAGATGGGCGTCGTTGTCGATGGCGTAGTGCGCCATCTCCTGTTCCTCCAGGATGGCCGCCAGCATCTGACCCACCCGGCCATAGCCGGCAATCACCACATGCCCCTTCAGGCCCGACGGCGGACTCGCCGCGCCGGGCCGGCGCCGTTCAGCCCCGTGGGCTTCCAGTGCCCGGCCGAGACGGCGGCCGAAATGCGCCTGCATCGGCGTCGCCATCATCGTCAGGCTGGTGACGATCAGCATGAACTGGGCCGTCGGCCCATTCATCAGTCCGAGCGCGAAGGCCATCGAGACCACCAGCAGGGCGAACTCCCCGCCCTGGGACAGCAGCACCGCGCTTTCCGCGGCGACCGGCCGGGATTGCCCGAACATCCGGCCGAGCCCGTAGATGATCGGCGCCTTGATGACGAACAGCCCGATCACGGAGGCGCCCAGCAGCACCGGCCGGGCGACGACTTCGGTCAGGTCGATCTCCATGCCGACCGAGACGAAGAAGACGCCCAGCAGCAGGCCCTTGAAGGGCTCGATGTCCAGTTCGACCTCATGGCGGTACTCGGTCTCCGCCATCAGCAGCCCGGCCACGAAGGCGCCCAGCGCCGCCGAAAGGCCCGCCGCCTCCATGGCCATGGCGGTGCCGATGATGACCAGCAGCACCAGCGCCAGAAACAGCTCCCGGCTGTCGGCCGCGCCGACGAAGCGGAACAGCGGCCGGAGCAGCAACCGCCCCAGAACCAGCACCACGACGACGGCCAGCGCCGCCTGCCCCATGGCGATGGCGAAGGCGACGACCGGCGAATCCTCGCCGCGGGCGGCGAAGGCGCTGACCATGAACAGGATCGGCAGCACCGCGAGGTCCTGGAACAGCAGGATCGAGAAGCTGGTGCGCCCGGTCTCGGTGCCCAGCCGGCGCTGCTCGGAAAGGAGCTGCATGACGATGGCCGTCGAGGAAAGCGCGAAGCCGGCGCCGAGAATCACGGCCATGGGCAGGGAGTTGTCGAACATCGCCGCGATCGCCGTGATGACCGCCGCGGTGACCAGCACCTGTGCCCCGCCCAGCCCGAAGACCAGCCTGCGCATCGCCCAGAGCCGCTCCAGCGACAGTTCCAGCCCGATCATGAACAGCAGGAAGATCACGCCCATCTCGGCCAGGGCGTTGACGAACTCGACGTCGTCGATCACCGCGTGGCGCAGCCAGGGCAGCACATCCACGAAGCTGGCCAGACCGTAGGGGCCGATCACCATGCCGACGATCAGGAAGCCCAGGACCGGACTGATCTTCGCCCGCCGGAACAGCGGGACGACGATCCCCGCGGCCAGCAGGAAGATGATCACCTCGCGCAGATGCAGTGTGGCGGCGTGCACGGCCTGAAAGTCGCTCCCTTGTTCGGCGTCCGGTTGCGCCGCAGCATAACGCGGTATCCGGCGGCGCCGCGACCGCCGAATACGCATGGCCGCGCTCGGACGCCGCCGTCATCCCCGATGGCGCCGGCAGCAACAACGGCTACCCGCTACTCCACCGAGAAGCGCCAGCCCCCGTCATGGGAGATCACGCGGCCGGCGGTCGGCGGCGCGAAGTGGGTGCCGAAGACCGTCACCGGCCCGTCGGCGTAGCGGCGGAGGAAATCCTCCCGCGTCGCGCGCGCCCGCTTGATGTCGTGGTCGAAGCGGCTGGCGACATGCGGCATGGCGCACTGGATCGGGTGGTGCATCAGGTCGCCGGTGATCACCGCGCGCTCGCCCTCCGATTCGATGACGACGCTGACATGGCCCGGCGTGTGACCCGGCGTCGGTTCCAGCCGGATCTCCCCGGTGACCCGGTGATCGGTCTCGACAAGCTCGTGCAGACCGGCCTCGACGATGGGCCGCACGGAATCCCGGTTGGTGCGGCGGGCGTCGACCACGCCCTCGACCACGTCGACCGGCATGTCGCCCCTGATCACCTCGGTCGCTTCCCGGCTCCAGTGCTCCCATTCGAGGCGGCCGAACAGGTAGCGCGCGTTGGGGAAGGTGGGGACCCAGCGGTCGCCCTGCTTCATGGTGTTCCAGCCGACATGGTCCACGTGCAGGTGGGTGCAGAGCACGGTGTCGATCGCCTCGGCCGGATGGCCCGCGGCTCGCAGGTCGTCCAGAAAGGGCCCGGCCAGCATGTTCCAGGCGGGGTTACCGCGCTCCTTGTCGTTGCCGACGCAGGTGTCGACGATGATGCGGCGGCCCTCACTCTCGACCACAAAGGCCTGGATGCAGCTGATCAGCTTGCCTTCCTCGGTGGCGAAGTGGGGCTTCAGCCACGTCTCGCGCAGGATGTCGTCGGTGGTCAGCTCCGTATAGCCGAAGTCCGGCGTGCGCTCGGCCTTCAGTTCCATGATGCGCGTGATCCGCACATTGCCGATCCGCCAGTTGTCGGTGGTCATGACGTCCCTCCCTTCGCCTCGTTTCCGCCACAGCATAGCGCGGACCGGGCCCGCTGCCTGCCCTCCGCGGCGTCGCGGGCCTTGACCGCCGGCCCGTCGCCCCTATACCTGTCCCGCGCCTTCTGACCGTCCTTCCGAGAGGCCCCGAGCCGATGTCCAGCGGAGCGCCCGACGCGCCGTCATTCCAGGATCTCATTCTCCGCCTGCACCGCTACTGGTCGGCGCAGGGGTGCCTGATCCTGCAGCCCTACGACATGGAAGTGGGCGCGGGCACCTTCCATCCGGCGACGACGCTGCGCGCGCTGGGACCGGAGCACTGGAACGCGGCCTATGTGCAGCCCTCGCGCCGGCCCACCGACGGGCGATATGGCGAGAACCCGAACCGACTGCAGCACTACTACCAGTACCAGGTGATCATGAAGCCGTCGCCCGACGACTTCCAGGAGCTCTATCTGGGCAGCCTCTACGAGATCGGCATCGACCCGAAGAACCACGACATCCGCTTCGTCGAGGACGACTGGGAGAGCCCGACCCTGGGCGCCTGGGGGCTGGGCTGGGAGGTCTGGTGCGACGGCATGGAGGTCAGCCAGTTCACCTATTTCCAGCAGGTGGGCGGATTCGACTGCAACCCCGTCTCGGGCGAGCTGACCTACGGCCTCGAGCGGCTGGCGATGTACGTGCAGGGCGTCGACAACGTCTACGATCTGGATTTCAACGGCGCCGGCGCCAGCTATGGCGATGTCTTCCTGCAGGCCGAACGCGAATATTCCGCCTACAATTTCGAACACGCCGACACCGAAATGCTGTTCCGCCATTTCCGCGACGCCGAGGCGGAATGCCATGCGGTCGCCGACCGCGGCCTGGCGCTGCCTGCCTATGACCAGTGCATCAAGGCGAGCCACGTCTTCAACCTTCTGGACGCCCGCGGCGTGATCAGCGTGACCGAGCGTGCGGCCTATATCGGCCGCGTCCGCGCGCTGGCGAAACGCTGCGCCGAGGAATGGCTGGTCAGCCGCGGCCACCTGACGGTGGAGGCGTAGCATGTGGAAACCGCCCACTTGGGGATGGATGGGCTGGCCAAGTGGGCGGCTCCTGCCTGGCCGGAATTGCACCCGATTGAATGCTCTGCATGACCGCCACGACACAGGCACTCGGATCAGGTCCGAGGGCGGCATGAGTATTTCGTGGAGGGCAGCAGAATGACCGAACTGCTGCTGGAGCTGTTCTCCGAGGAAATTCCGGCGCGCATGCAGGACCGCGCGGCCGCGGACCTCGCGCGTCTGCTGAACGACGCGCTGACCGAAGCGGGGCTCCAGGTCTCGAAACCGGTGCATCATTCGACGCCACGGCGTCTGACGGTGGTCTTCGAGGAGGTGCCGGAGGCCACCGCCGACGTCCGCGAGGAACGCAAGGGCCCGAAGGCCGACGCGCCGGAGAAGGCGATCAACGGCTTTCTGGGCTCGGTGGGACTGACCCGCGACCAGATCGAGGAGCGCGAGACGCCCAAGGGGACATTCCTGTTCGCGGTCATCGAGAAGCCCGGCCAGCCGACGGCGGAAATCCTGCCCGGCCTGATCGAGGGCGCGATACAGAAGCTGCCCTGGCCCAAGTCCATGCGCTGGGGCGCGCATCAGGTGGGCTGGGTGCGGCCGCTGCATTCCATTCTCTGCCTGTTCGGCGGCGCGGTCGTGCCGGTTAGTTACGGCCCGGTGACGTCGCGCGACACGACGCGCGGGCACCGCTTCCATGCCCCGGAGGAATTCGCGGTGACGGATTTCGCCGACTACCGGGCGAAGCTGCGCGAGGCGAAAGTCGTCCTCGACCGCGAGGAACGCAAGCGGATCATCCAGGCCGGGGCGACGGCGCTGGTTGCCGCCGAGAACGTCAACCTGATTCAGGATGACGGCCTGCTGGACGAGGTCGCCGGGCTGGTCGAGTGGCCGGTGCCGCTGATGGGCCGCATCGACGACGCCTTCATGGACGTGCCGCAGGAAGTGCTGATCACTTCCATGCGCAGCCACCAGAAGTATTTCTCCACGCTCAACCCGGACGGCAGCCTGGCGCCCTACTTCGTCGCCGTCGCCAACCTGGAGGCCGGGGACGGCGGGCAGGCCATCGTCGCCGGCAACGAGAAGGTGCTGCGCGCCCGGCTCTCCGACGCAAAGTTCTTCTGGGACAAGGATCGCGAGCGCAGCCTGGAGAGCCGCGTTTCCGACCTCGACCCGATCGTCTTTCACGCCGCGATGGGCTCCATGCGGCGCAAGGCCGAGCGGCTGGCTACATTGGCCGCCTGGATTGCGCCGAGATTGGGAGCCGATGCGATGACAGCGCATCGCGCCGGGCTGCTGGCCAAGGCCGACCTGACCACCGAGATGGTCGGCGAGTTCCCCGAACTGCAAGGTTTCATGGGCCGCTACTACGCCCGCCATGACGGCGAGCCGGAGGCTGTCGCGGACGCCATCCGTTGGCACTACAGTCCAGCGGGCCCGGGCGACCTCTGCCCCTCCGACCCGGTCTCGGTCGCCGTGGCGCTGGCGGACAAGCTGGATACGCTCGCCGGTTTCTTCGGCATCGGCGAGAAGCCGACGGGCTCCAAGGATCCCTATGCGCTGCGCCGCGCGGCGCTGGGCGTGATCCGGCTGATTCTGGAGAACGGCCTGCGCATCGGCCTGCGGGAAGCCTTCGTCACGGCGCACAGCGCCGTAGCGGAGGACTTCACGCAAACGCAGGCGGCGACTCCGCGACAGGTCGCCATCGAACTGCTCGATTTCATCGCCGACCGCCTCAAGGTGACGCTTCGCGAACAGGGCGTGCGCCACGACCTGATCACGGCCGTCTTCGCCCTGGGCGGCGAGGATGATCTCGTGCGCCTGACCCGCCAGGTGGAGGCGCTGCAGCGACTCGTGGAGTCGGAGGACGGCGGCAACCTGCTGGCCGCCTATCGCCGCGCCGCCAACATCCTGCGCATCGAGGAAAAGAAGGACGGCGCCGTCCATACCGGGCCCGCCGACCGCGGCGCCTTCGTGGAAGCGGCGGAAACCGAGCTGGGCGAGGCCCTCGCCGCCGCGCTGGAGAAAGCCGACGCGGCGCTGGCGGCGGAGGACTTCGGCAGAGCGATGAGCGCGATGGCGGCGCTGCGCGGGCCCGTCGACGCCTTCTTCGACAATGTCACGGTGAACGCCGAGGACGCGGCGCTGCGCGCCAACCGGCTGAAGCTGCTGGCGGAAATCCGCGCGACCCTGCACCGGGTGGCGGATTTCTCGAAGATCGAAGGCTAGACGGCGCAGGCGGGCCGATTGTTGAAGTTGTCACCCCCGCCGCCGTGCGGGGGTCCGGAGCGGCTTTGCCGCAAGTTGAAAGTTCGACCGGATGCCCGCACCAGGCGGGCATGACGGATCGGGAGAGGGTGACGGCCAGAATGACGAATTGGGTCCTGAACTTCGGCGACGGTACGGCGGAAGGCCGGGCCGACATGAAGAACCTGCTGGGCGGCAAGGGCGCCAACCTGGCCGAGATGAGCAATCTCGGCCTGCCGGTGCCGCCGGGCTTCACGATCACGACTGAGGTCTGCACCTACTACTACGACCATGACCACAGCTATCCGCCCGAACTGAACGACCAGGTCCGCGCAGCCGTGGCCCGGGTGGGCGAACTGGTCGGCGCCGGCTTCGGCGACGCGGCCAATCCGCTGCTGGTCTCGGTGCGCTCCGGCGCGCGCGCCTCGATGCCGGGCATGATGGACACGGTCCTCAACCTCGGCCTCAACGACGAAACCGTCGAAGGCCTGGCGAACAGCGCCGGCGGCGACCGCCGCTTCGCGCTCGACAGCTACCGGCGCTTCATCCAGATGTACGGCGACGTGGTGCTCAGCGTCGATCACGCCGCCTTCGAGGACATCCTCGAAGGGGTGAAGGACACCCGCGGCGTCTCGCTGGACAACGAACTCTCCGTCGACGACCTGGAGCAGATCGTCAGCCTGTTCAAGGAGGAGGTCGAGCGCGAGACCGGCCGGCCCTTCCCGCAGGACCCGGAGGCGCAGCTCTGGGGCGCGATCGGCGCGGTCTTCGGCTCGTGGATGAACGACCGCGCGCGCACCTACCGCCGCCTGCACGACATCCCGGCGAACTGGGGCACCGCGGTCAACGTCCAGGCGATGGTCTTCGGCAACATGGGCGAGACCTCGGCCACGGGCGTCGCCTTCACCCGCGACCCCTCGACCGGCGAGAAGGTCTTCTTCGGCGAATATCTGATCAACGCCCAGGGCGAGGACGTCGTCGCCGGCATCCGCACCCCGCAGCTGCTGACGAAGGCCTCCCGGGAACGCTCCGGCGAGGACAAGCCGTCGCTGGAGGAGGCCATGCCCGCGGTCTTCGCTGAACTGGAACGCGTCTACCAGGCCCTGGAGACGCATTACCGCGACATGCAGGACATCGAGTTCACCGTGCAGCGCGGCAAGCTCTGGATGCTGCAGACCCGCTCGGGCAAGCGCACCTCCAAAGCGGCGTTGAAGATTGCCGTCGACATGGTCGACGAAGGCCTGATCACCGAGGCCGAGGCCATCCTGCGCGTCGAGCCGTCCTCGCTGGACCAGTTGCTGCATCCGACCCTGGACCCGGAGGCGGTGCGCGACGTCATCGCCAGGGGTCTGCCGGCCAGCCCGGGCGCGGCCTCGGGCAAGATCGTCTTCACTGCCGACGACGCCGAGCGCCTCGCCAAGCTGGGCGACAAGGTGATCCTGGTGCGCGAGGAGACGAGCCCCGAGGACATCCACGGCATGCATGCGGCCGAAGGCATCCTGACCAGCCGCGGCGGCATGACCAGCCACGCGGCGGTGGTCGCACGCGGCATGGGCCGGCCCTGCGTCTCCGGCGCGGGCCATATCCGCATCGACTACCGCAAGGGCGAGATGTCGGTTCTGGGCCGGGTCTTCAACGCCGGCGACATCATCACCATCGACGGCGCCGCAGGCGAGGTGATGGCCGGCGCCGTCGCCACCATCCAGCCGGAACTGTCGGGCGATTTCGGGCGGCTGATGGTATGGGCCGACGGCCACCGCCGGATGAAGGTCCGCGCCAACGCCGAGACCCCGGCCGACGCCCGGACCGCACGCGAGTTCGGCGCCGAGGGCATCGGCCTCTGCCGCACCGAGCACATGTTCTTCGAGGACGACCGCATCCTGGCGGTCCGCGAGATGATCCTCTCCGACCGGGAGAAGGGCCGCCGCGCGGCGCTGGAGAAGATCCTGCCGATGCAGCGCCAGGACTTCGTGGAGCTGTTCGGCATCATGACCGGTCTGCCGGTGACGATCCGCCTGCTCGATCCGCCGCTGCACGAGTTCCTGCCCAAGTCCGACGAAGACATCCAGGCGGTCGCCGACGTGATGGATGCCGATCCCGAACACATGCGCCGGCGCGCCAGCGAACTGCACGAGTTCAACCCGATGCTGGGCCATCGCGGCTGCCGCCTCGGCATTTCGTACCCCGAGATCTACGAGATGCAGGCGCGCGCCATCTTCGAGGCGGTCGCCGAGGTCAAGCGGGAAGCGGGCGAGACCGTGACGCCGGAGATCATGATCCCGCTGGCCGCCACGCGGCGCGAAATCGACATCCTGAAGGCGCTGATCGACCGCGTCGCCGCCGAGGTGGCCGAGGCCAGCGGCCTGGAACTGCACTATCTGGTCGGCACCATGATCGAACTGCCGCGGGCGGCGCTGCGCGCCGGCGAGATCGCGGAATCGGCGGCCTTCTTCTCCTTCGGCACCAACGACCTGACGCAGACGACCTTCGGCATCAGCCGCGACGACTCGGCCAGCTTCCTCGACGACTACATCGAGCAGGGCGTCTTCGAGAAGGACCCCTTCGTCAGCCTGGACCGCGACGGCGTCGGCGAACTGGTGCAGATCGCCGCCGAGCGCGGGCGCAAGACGCGTCCCGACATCAAGCTCGGCATCTGCGGCGAGCATGGCGGCGACCCGTCATCCATCGCCTTCTGCGAGGAAGTCGGACTGGACTATGTCTCCTGCTCGCCCTTCCGCGTGCCGATCGCCCGCCTCGCCGCCGCCCAGGCCGCGATCCGGGAGAAGTAGCGGCGCGCCCGGCGCGATGACGCCGCCAGAACGGCGGCCTGTCGCATCGGGCGGCGCGTCCTGACTCTCCGCGGGGCACGATGAGGTGGTCCCGTACCGGAGGAGGATCGCGAGCCGCCATGACCGCGCACGACCAGTACTTTCCGTTCCAGAACCGCCCCGAACCGTCCCTCGTCGGCGGCCGGCCGGTCAACCCGGCCGTGGTGCCGCTGTTCGACGTCGCTCCGCTGCCCGAGGCGGCGACCTTCGTCGTGATCGGCGCCGGCATTCACGGCCTGTCGACGGCCTGGCACCTGGCGCGCAAGCTGGAGGCGACGGGACGGGGCAAGGGCTCCGACGTGGTGCTGATCGACAAGCAGGGCCCCGGCGCGGGCGCCACGGGACTGGCCTGCGGCTGCGTACGCAACATGTACATGACCGGCCCGCTGCACGGCGTGCTGCGCGAGAGCGTCGAGGTCTGGTCGGAGGATCCGGTGAACTTCGGTTTCCAGCAGGTCGGCTACGTCTCGGTCGGGGAGGCCAACCAGGAGGCGGACTACATTCGCATCCACAAATCGCAGAACGACCAGGGCTATCCTTCCGATCTCTATCTCGGCGCCGACGCGAAGCGGCACCTGAAATCGATCTGGCCCGATTTCAACACCGACGTCGCCCATTGCGTGCTGCACGAGCGGCCATCGGGCTACGCCGGCACGCATCTGGCGGTCTGGGGCCTGGACCAGAAGTGCCGCCAGTACGGCGTGCGCCGCGTCTATGGCGTGGAAGTCACCGGCTATGACATGGCCGGCGGGCGCGTGCAGGCTGTCCGCACCGACGCCGGGGATATCCGCGCCGAGCAGGTCGTGCTCGCCGCCGGCGCCTGGAACCCCGTGCACTGGCGCTGGCTGGGCCGGGAGGACCGCGTGGACCTGCGTTATCCGGACGGCCATGTCGAGGCCGGCATCGACATGTGGACCTACTGGCGTCTGCTGGAGGGCGAGGTCTACCTGAAGGACGGCGTCGACTTCCGCGACGCCAACGGCAAGGACGCGCCGGTGCTCCACGTGGAACTGATGAACACCCCCGTGGTGACAGAAGACGGGCGGGAGATTTCCGACCACTTCTACACCTATGTGCGCTACGCCGCCGAGCGCGTCGGCCGTCCCGGCGTGCAGGGCGGCACCATCCCGGTCATGATCGGCCCGGAGGCGGAACTGGAGCCCTACGGCCATCTCAACGACCTCTACCAGGCCGACGGCTGGTTCGCGGACTATTACTGCGCCACGCTCAGCTACCTGATGGATCGCTTCAAGGGATGCCGGGCCGACTTCAAGGAACGGCGCAATGGCGGCATCGGCGCCTTCACGCCCGATAACGTGCCGGTCTTCGACCACATCGCCGACAACGTCTTCATGGCCGCCGATTCCAACCACGGCTTCAAGATGATCGGCGTCGGCCGAATGATTGCGGAGACGCTGGCCGGCAACGCCATGCCGGAGACGCTGAAACCCTTCACGCTGGACCGCTACCGCACCGGCGCGACATTCGGCGACCGCAACTCGAACTGTCCGTGGGTGTGAGCCGCCCCGGCGCTTCACGAAGGGATGGGATCACGCAATCCTGTCGCCCCTGGACTCGATCCAAGGGCCCAGCGAGCCAAAGGACTGGGTCCTGGGGCCAAGCCCCAGGACGCCAGGTGATTCGATCCCTTCGCGGAACGCTTCAGCGCGCCCCGGCGGGGAACAGCGGCGCGAACTCGGCCACGACCCGGGCATAGGTCTCCCGCTTGAAGTCGATGGCCATCTCGGCCAGTTCGGAGAGCGGCGTCCAGCGCCATTCGCGGAACTCGGGATGATCGGTCTGCAGGTCGATATCGCCGTCCTCGCCCAGAAACCGCATGGCGAACCACTTCTGCGACTGGCCGCGATAGCGCCCGCGCCAGACCCTGCCCACCAGGTGCGGCGGCAGGTCGTAGGGGATCCAGTCCCGGGATTCGGCGATGACCTCGGCCCTGGCCGTGCCGATTTCCTCTTCCATCTCGCGGAAGGCGGCCGTGACAGGCTCCTCGCCGGGGTCGATGCCACCCTGGGGCATCTGCCAGGCTTCAACGGTCTGATCGATGCGCTGGCCCACGAATATCCGCCAGTCGCGGTTGATCAGCATGATCCCGACGCAGGGCCGGTAAGGCAGCTCGGCCGGATCATCCGTCATTCTCGCCTCCTCCGACGCGGACTACGGCGGAAACCGGCGCCAGCCGGAAGCCGCGCTTGCGCATCTGCGGTATCCACGTGCGCAGCCGCTCGATCGTCACCGGATAGGGCTGGGCGAAGCCGACCGCGACGCCGCGGGCCAGCGCCAGCTCTTCCAGTTGCGACAGCCGCCGGTCGATCGGGCCGCGTGCGGCCTCGACGTCGATGAAGCGGTCGTTGGCGACCGACGGCACGCCCAGTTCCGCCGACAGCTTGGCGGCGATCGAGGCCGGGGTCACGCGCGCGTCGACATAGAGCAGCCCGCGCGCGCCGATGGCTTCCAGGATCGGCTGCATGTCCTTGGGCGAGACGGTCATCCGCGAGCCCATGAAGTTGGTCACGCCGACATAGCCCACCGCCCGCGACAGCACCCAGTGCAGCCGGTCGACATTGACCTCGGGCTGGTTGGTCGACAGCAGCGCCTTGTCGCCCGGATCGTCGAAGGCGGTGTTGCGGGGCTCCATGGGCACCTGGATCAGCACCTCGTGGCCGGCCGCGCGCGCCGCCGGCACCCATTCGTCCAGCCGCGTCGAATAGGGGCTGAAGGCCAGGGAGATCTCGCCCGGCAGATCCTGGATGGCGGACAGCGTCGCCGCCTCCGCCAGCCCGACTTCGGACATGACGATGGCGATCACGGGCTGACCGGCCTCGCGCTCGAACGGGCGGCCATAGGCCTGCCAGGCCACCCGCCCGTCGGGGGAACGGACCGGCAGCGGCCCGTACCGGCCGCGGTCGGTGAGTTCCGGGTCCGGCGCAGGCGGCAGGGGCGTGCGTTCGAATTCCTCGACACCTTCCGGCGCCGGCTCGGGCGAGGGCGTTGGCTCGGGCGCTGGGCGGGGCGCCGCTTCCGGTTCCGGCTGCGGTTGAGGCTGCGGCGCCGGATGTTCGGGTTCCGGCTGCGGCGCCGGTTCGGGGGCGGGCTGCTCCGGTTCGGGGGCGGGCTGCGGCGCGGGCGCCGGCGCTTCGGCGGCGGGACTCGCCTCCCCGCTCTTCACGGCCGCCGGCGGCGTCGCGGCTTCTCCCGTTTCCGCCATCGGCTCGGGCGCAGCGGCGTCCTCCGGGGGACCGGCCCACCACAGCCAGCCGATCACCCCGGCATAGGCCAGGACGAGCAGCGGCGCGACGATCAGGAGCGCCGTCTGTGCCGCCGGACGCCTGCCGTGCGCCGCCATCTCTCCGGGTTGCCCGGCGTTACTTCAGCGAGCCGGCGCGCGCCAGATCTATGGCCCGGATCGCGTCGAGCGCCCGCTGGAGCTGATAGTCCGGAGGCGTCTCGCCGCCCTCCGGCGCCGACGCGCCGGGCTGGCCGGCGTCGGGCGCGGAACCGTCGCCGTTGTCCGTGTCGTTCTCCAGACGGTTGCGCAGATCGGCCTCGGAGCGGGCGTTCGGATTGTCGATGATTTCCAGCGTCGCCTGCGGCACCTCGATGTCGGGCAGGATGCCGGTCGCCTGAATCGAGGTTCCCGACGGCGTGTAGTAGCGCGACGTGGTCAGCTTCAGGCGATTGCCGCCCTGGAGCTGGATGATCGACTGCACGGAGCCCTTGCCGAAGCTCTTGGTGCCCATGAGGATCGCCCGGTTGTGGTCCTTCAGGGCGCCGGCGACGATCTCGGAAGCGCTGGCCGAGCCGCCGTTGATCAGCACGATCACCGGGAGGCCGGTGGCGATGTCGCCCGACTTGGCGTTGTAGCGTTCGATGTTGTCATCGCCGCGGCCGCGGGTCGAGACGATCTCGCCGCGCTCCAGGAAGGCGTCGGAAACCGCGATTGCCTGGTTCAGCAGCCCGCCCGGATTGTTGCGCAGATCCAGCACCACGCCCTTCAGCTGGTCCTCGCCGATTTCGGCCCGCAGCGTGTCCATGGCGCTGCGCAGACCGCTTTCGGTCTGCTCGTTGAAGCTGGTGATGCGGATATAGGCGACATTGCCCTCGGCGCGGGAGCGCACGGACTGCACCGTGATGATGTCGCGCGTGATGGTGATGTCGAAAGGCTCCGCCTCGCCCTCGCGGATCATCGTCAGCACGATGTCGGAGCCGACGCGGCCGCGCATCTTCTTCACCGCCTCGGTCAGCGAAAGGCCCAGCACCGGTTCGCCGTCGATATGGCTGATCAGGTCGCCCGGCCTGACGCCGGCACGCGCCGCCGGCGTATCGTCGATCGGAGTCACGACCTTGACGAAGCCGTTCTCCATCGTGACCTCGATGCCGAGACCGCCGAACTCGCCGCGGATGTCGACTTCCATCTGCTTGACGCGCTCGGGGCTGAGGAAGTTCGAATGCGGATCGAGAGACGACAGCATGCCGTTGATGCCGGCCTCGATCAGCTTCTTGTCGTCGACGTCCTCGACATAGTTGGACCGGATCTTGGCCAGGGCGTCGCCCAGCAGCTCCAGCAGGCGATAGACCTCACGGTCCTGGTCCTGAGCGCGCGCCGGGGCGCAGGCGACCATGCTGACCGATGCGATCATGACCGCCGACATGACGGCGGCGACTGTCGTACGTTTCATCATTATCCGCTTGTCTTTCCTTGCCTTTGCGCCAGCCACGGGCCCGGATCGATAGGCAGGCCGTCATGGCGCAGCTCCAGATAGAGTTCGGGCCGTCCGCCGTCTTCCCGGACAGCCATGCGGCCGACCGGCTCGCCGGCCAGCAACCACTGGCCGACAACCACGTCGATGCCAGACAATCCAGCGACAAGCAAATGATAGCTGTCGCCGAAATCGAGGATCAACAGCCGCCCATAGGAGCGGAAGTCGCCCGCAAAGCGCACGATCGCGTCATGCGGGACGGTCACGACAGCCCCCGAGCGCGTGGTGATCGCCATGCCCTTGCCGTCATTGGCGCCCCGCTGCTCGCCGAAGGCGGAGACCACCCGGCCCTCGGCGGGAAGAGGCAGCCGTCCCTTGAACGCCGCCATCGCCTCCGCCGTCCGGCGCCCTTCCGGCGCCGCCACCGGCTCCAGATCGCCCAGCCGGCTGACCAGGTCTTCCAGTGTGCGGACCTTCCGCCCCAGTTCCGCCGCGCGGGCCTGAGCGGTTTCCGCCGCTTCCTGCGTGCGGCCAGCCTGGGCGCGGCGCGCCGCCACCAGTTCCGCCAGCCGGGCGCGGTCGTTCTCCAGCGCCGAAAGCGCATTCTCCGCTTCGCTCCGTGCCGACGCGAGGCGGGCCTCGGTCGCAGCAAGCGTCCGCATGTCATCGGTGATCGCCGCCATCCGCCGTTCCAGGGCCGGGCGCAGCCCCGCCAGAGCCGAGGCCGACAGCCGGGCCCGGTCGAACGCGCCGGGGCGCGCGATCACCGCCAGCGGCGGCACCCGGGCGATCCCGGTCAGGGCCGAGAGCGAGGCCGCCATCTGCTCGCGCCGCGCGGCCAGTGACGCGTCGAGCTCGGCGCGGCGCGCCTCCAGCGCCTCGATTTCCCGCTCCAGCCCGCTGAGGCGGCTTTCGGCGCCGCGCACCGCGCCCGCCGTCTCCGCAAGCTCGGCCGACAGCTTCGCCGCCGCGGCCTTCTGCGCCTCCGCGTCGCGTTCCAGCGCCTCGGCCTCCGCCGCCGCGGCCGCCCGGTCCTCCCGCGCGGCCTCGAGGTCCCGCACCTCGTCGGCGGCCGCCAGCAGCGGCCACGACACCAGCGCGAGAAGCAGGAGTCTATGCAATGGCGCGCCGGGTCCTTTCTTCGGCCGCCGCGGCCGGCGCGAGCAGGACACGGCCGGACATCGCCGCCGGCTGCGCCAGGTCCATTAGCTTCAGTACCGTGGGCGCCAGGTCAGCCAGACGGCCGTCCTTCAGCGCCACCCCGGCCGGCCCGCCGACCAGCGTGAGCGGCACCGGATTGGTGGTGTGCGCGGTATGCGGCTGGCCCGTCTCCGGATCCGCCATCATCTCCAGATTGCCGTGATCGGCGGTGATCAGCATGGCGCCGCCAGCGGCCTCGACCGCCTCGGCGACCCGGCCCAGACAGGCATCGATGGCTTCGACGGCCTTCACCGCCGCCGCCACGACGCCGGTATGGCCGACCATGTCGGGATTGGCGAAGTTCACCACGATCAGGTCCGTCCGGCCGTCGCCGATGCGTTCGACCAGCCGGTCGGTGACCTCGGCCGCGGACATCTCCGGTTTCAGGTCGTAGGTGGCGACGTCAGGCGACTGCACCATGATCCGGTCCTCACCTTCGTAGCAGGTCTCCTGACCGCCGTTCAGGAAGAAGGTGACATGGGCGTACTTCTCGGTTTCGGCGATGCGCAACTGGGTCCGCCCCGCCTTGGCCACGACCTCGCCCAGCGTGTCTTCCAGATTCTCGGACGGGAACAGCGTCTCGAGAAAGGGATTCAACGCCTCCGAATACTCGACCATGCCGGCGGCCGCGGCGAAGTCCGGCATGCGGGAGCGGTCGAAGCCGTCGAAATGCGGGTCCAGCAGGGCGGTGAGGATCTCGCGGGCGCGGTCGGCGCGGAAATTGGCCATGAGAAGGCCGTCGCCCGCGCGTACGCCGTCATAGCCGCCGATCCGGCGCGGCTTGACGAACTCGTCGGTCTCGCCGGCTTCATAGGCATCCGCCAGGGCGGTCTGCGCGTCGGCGAAGTCGGCCACTCCGGCGTCGACGATGGCGTCGAAGGCCAGCTTCACCCGGTCCCAGCGCTTGTCGCGGTCCATGGCCCAGTAGCGGCCCATGACGGTGGCCAGCCGCACGCCCTCGGGCAGCGCCGCCTCGAAGGTCTCGATGAAGCCGCGGGCCGACTTCGGCGGCGTGTCGCGGCCGTCGAGGATGCCGTGGACCAGCACCTCGACGCCGTTCGCCGCCAGCGCCCTGGCCAGCGCGATCATGTGATCCTGATGCGAATGCACGCCGCCCGGCGACAGCAGGCCCATCAGATGCACACGGCCCGCCTTCTCCGCCAGCCGGCGCAGCGCGGGCAGATCGCCGAGACGGTCCTGCTCGATGGCCTCGTCGATACGCGGCAGATCCTGCAGCACCACGCGGCCGGCCCCGATGTTCATGTGGCCGACCTCGGAATTGCCCATCTGGCCATCGGGCAGGCCCACGGCGACGCCCGAGGTCTCGATCAGGCTCTGGGGACAGGTCCGGCAGAGCCGGTCCCAGTTCGGCGTCCGCGCCATCAGGATGGCGTTGTCCTCGCGCGCCTCGCGGTGGCCCCAGCCGTCCAGGATGCACAGGACAACGGGGCGGTAGCTCGTCTTGGAATCGTCTTCGGTCATGGCGGGCTATATAGCGGAGTGCGGGGCGGATTTTGAGTGTTTTCCGATGGCCGGGATGGGTCAAAGGCGGCTCGAAAACCAATGATCGCCAAATGCGGCTGCATTATGATTGCCGCAAGGGGCATCCCGGCCGAGGCCGGAGAGGGGGAAGACATGACCATTCTGAGAAACGGGCTCGCCGTCGTGGCGATCGCGGGCGCGCTCTTCGCAGCGTGCGGCGTCCAGGCCGAGGAGACCCTGCTTGAGCGCGGAACCTATCTGATGCGCGCCATCGTGGCCTGCGGCAACTGCCACACGCCGAAGGGACCCGAGGGCGAACTGCCGGGCATGGAGCTGGCCGGTTGGGCGGAGATCGAGAGCAATCCGGCCTTCACCGCCAGCGCTCCGAACATCACGCCGGACCCGGAAACCGGCATCGGAGGATGGACCGACCGGCAGATCATCGACGCCATCCGCGAAGGCCGGCGCCCCGACGGTTCGATCATCGGCCCGCCCATGCCGATCGCGCTCTATCGCGGCCTCTCGGACCGCGACGCACAGGCGATCGTCGCCTACATGCGCCAGGTCGAACCGGCAAGAAACGCCGTGCCGAAATCGGTCTACAACATTCCGCTGCCGCCTGCTTACGGCCCGCCGGTGGCCACGGTGCCGGAACCCGACCGCGAAGACCGGCTGGCCTATGGCGCCTATCTCGCCGGTCCGGCGGGGCATTGCATCGAGTGTCATTCGCCGATGGGGCCGAAGGGTCCGGACTGGGAGAACCGGCTCGGCGCCGGGGGTCTGGAGTTCCACCTGCCCTTCGGCACGGTCGTCTCGACCAACATCACACCGGCCGGCATCGGAGATTACTCGGATGCAGAGGTCCAACGGATGATCCGCGAGGGCGTGCGCCCCGACGGCTCGAAGATGCTGCCGCCCATGCCCTATGGCTATTACGCGAACATCTCCGACCCGGACATGGACGCGATCATCGCCTTTCTGCGCAGCCTGCCGGAGAGATAGGAGGCGTTTCGCCCGCCAGTCCGGTCAGTCGCGGTGATAGGGGTGGCCGGTCAGGATGGTGTGGGCGCGGTAGAGCTGCTCGGCCAGCATGGCGCGGACCAGGAGATGCGGCCAGGTAAGGCGGCCGAAGCTGACTGTGAGATCAGCCATCGCCCGGGAGTCGTCATCCAGCCCGTCGGCGCCGCCGACCAGGATGGCGATATCGCGCCGCCCGTCATCGGCGAAGCCACCCAGCTCGGCCGCGAAGGCGCGACTGTCAAGTTCCCGGCCCCGCTCGTCGAGGGCGATCACCGCCTGGGCGTCGGCGGCGCGCTCCCGCAACAACGCGTTCTCGCGCCGGTTCCGCTCGGCGTCCGAACCGCCCTTGCGGTCTTCCAGCTCATGCAGGTCCAGCGGCCAGGGCAGGCGCTTCGCATAGACGTCAAACAGCGTCCGCTCCGGCCCGCGGCCGAACCGGCCTATGCTGCAGATGGCGATGCGGAGCAAGTCAGCCGGTCGCGAAGTCCGCTTCCGGCTTCGACAGCTCGGCGGCCCACATCTTCTCGAGGTTGTAGAAGTCCCGGACTTCCGGGCGGAAGATGTGGACGATGACGTCGCCCGCATCCACCAGAACCCAGTCGCAGGCGCCCGCGCCCTCGACGCGGGCCCGGCCGTGTCCGGCGTCCTTCAGTTTCTCGACGACATGGTCGGCAATGGCCGAGACGTGCCGTGCCGAGCGCCCCGAGGCGACCAGCATGTGATCGGCGATGTCCGTCTTGCCTTCCAGGTCAATACGCACGAGATCCTCGGCCTTGTTGTCCTCGAGGGTCGTCGTGATCAGGCCCAGCAGTTCGTCCACGGGCCCGTGTGCAGCATCGCGGTCGACGATGGCTGTCCTCCTTTGGCGGCGCCGTTACAAGGGGTTCTCGACAGGCCAGGGGGTGGCGCCGCGCGCCCTGACCTCCGTCGCTGACATGGGGTGCCGCCGCATCCTTATGAAGGACCACGCCGGCGGTTTCGCATCCGCCAGCGCCCGCACGTCCGACTGCCGCCAATAGGCGCGCCGGAACCGGGTCGCCGCCTGCCCCGTCAGGACGTTCCAAGAATAGGGCTCGCGGTCGAATACGGCAACGGGCACGAGCGCCATCATTTCCGTCCAGCGGTCCCAGCCGGGAAGCTGGCGCAGATTGTCGGCGCCCATCAGCCAGACGAAGCGGTCTTCCGGGTGGCGGCGCCTCAGTTCGGCCAGCGTGTCGACCGTGTAGCGGGTGGCCATCCGCGCCTCGATGTCGGTGACCCTGATCCGCGGATGGCAGGCGAGCCGTTCGGCGTGTTCGAGGCGGCGGGCCAGCGGCGCCATGCCCTTCGTCGCCTTCAGCGGGTTCTGCGGCGAGACCAGCCACCAGACCTCGTCGAGGGCGAGCCGGTGCAGGGCTTCCAGGCTGAGATGGCGATGGCCGTCATGCGCCGGGTTGAACGAGCCGCCCAGCAGGCCGATGCGAAGTCCGCGGTGCGTCATTCAGGGGCGGGTCTGGCCCGTGCCGCGCACGACGTACTTGAAGCTGCAAAGCTGCTCCACACCGACGGGGCCGCGGGCGTGCATCTTCCCCGTGGCGATACCGATTTCCGCGCCCATGCCGAACTCGCCGCCATCGGCGAACTGGGTGGAGGCGTTGTGCATGACGATGGCCGAATTCACCTCGTTGAGGAACCGCGCCGCCGTTTCGGCGTCCTCGGTGACGATGACGTCGGTGTGCTCGGAGCCGTGGGTGCGGATGTGGTCGATCGCCTGCGCCACGCCGTCGACCAGCGCCACGCTGATGATCGGGGCGAGATACTCCGTGTCCCAGTCCTCGGGCCGTGCCGGGACGACGCGGTCGTCGAGGGCGGCGACGCCCTTGTCGCCGCGCACTTCACAGCCCGCCTCGATCAGCGCGGCGACGATGTCGCGGCCGGCCTCTCCGGCGATGGCGCGGTCGATCAGCAGGGTCTCCGCCGAGCCGCAGATCGAGGTGCGCCGCATCTTCGCGTTGACCGCGATGTCGCGCGCCATTTCCGGGTCCGCCGCGGCGTGGACATAGACGTGGCAGCGCCCCTCCAGATGGGCGAAGACCGGCATGCGGGCCTCCTGCTGGACCCGTTCGACCAGGGACTTGCCGCCCCGCGGGACGATCACGTCGATATATTCCGCCGCGCCCAGCATGTAGCCGACGGCGGCGCGGTCCGTGGTGGCGACGAGCTGGATCGACGCCTCGGGCAGGCCGGCGGCCTTCAGGCCCTCGACCAGCGCGGCATGCAGGGCGGTGTTGGTATGGAAGGCCTCGCGGCCGCCGCGCAGGATCACCGCGTTGCCGGCCTTGAGGCAGAGACCCCCGGCGTCGGCGGTCACGTTGGGGCGGCTTTCGTAGATCACGCCGACGACGCCGAGCGGCGTGCGCACGCGCTGGATCTTCAACCCGTTCGGCCGCTCCCACTCGGCCATCACCGAGCCCACCGGATCGGCAAGCGCGGCAATGTCCTCCAGGCCCTTCGCCACGGATTCCAGCCGGGCGCGGTCCAGTCTGGCGCGGTCGATCAGCGGCGCCGAAAGGCCGGCGGCCTCGGCGCCCTCGATATCGACCTGATTGGCGGCAAGGATCGAGCCTGCGCGGTCACGGATGGCGGCGGCGGCGGCGGTCAGGGCGCGGTTCTTCGCTTCTGTCGGGGCGACAGCCAGCGCCTGGGCGGCGGACCGGGCCGCCCGGCCCATCTCTGCGATGCGTCCGCCAAGGTCTGCATCGCCGGCAAAATCGGCTTCCACTACACTCATGACCGAAGCTCCTCTTCCACGATTTCCAGCACCAGGTCGTCGCGATGGATCATCTCGTCACGGCCACGATAGCCGAGCAGGGTCTCTATTTCATCGCTCTTGTGGCCGGCGATCCGCCGCGCGTTGGACGCCTCGTAGGCCGACAGGCCCCGGCCCAGCACGCGGCCACCTGCGTCGCGGATCCACACCGCGTCGCCGCGGTCGAAGTCGCCTTCCACCGCGCGCACCCCGGCCGGCAACAGGCTGCGGCCCTTCGCCAGCGCCCGCGCCGCGCCATCGTCGATGACCAGCGCGCCGCTGGGCTTCAGGGCGCTCGCGATCCACTGCTTGCGCGCCGTGCGCGGCGTCTGGTTGGCGGCGAACCAGGTGCAGCGGGCGCCCTCGGCCACGCGCTTCAGCGGGTGCAGCACACGGCCGTCGGCGATGGCCATGTTGCAGCCGGCGGCGACGGCGATCTGCGCCGCCTGCAACTTGGTCGCCATGCCGCCGACGCCGACGCCGCTGCGGCTCGTCCCCGCCATGGCCATGACGGTTTCGTCCAGCGCCTCGACCTCGGCTACGAAAACGGCCGTGGAGTCGCTCGCCGGATCGGCGGTGTAGAGGCCGTCGACGTCGGACAGCAGGACCAGGCAGTCGGCCGTGATCATCTGCGCCACGCGGGCGGCGAGGCGGTCGTTGTCGCCATAACGGATCTCGGCGGTCGCCACGGTGTCGTTCTCGTTGATCACGGGCACGCAACCCAGCCGGAACAGGGTCTCGAGCGTGGAGCGGGCGTTGAGATACTGGCGGCGGTTCTCGGTGGCGCCGAAGGTGACCAGGATCTGGCCGCAATCCAGCCCATGCGCGGCCAGCGCCTCCTGCCAGGCGTGGGCCAGCGCGATCTGCCCGACGGCCGCCGCAGCCTGCTTGTCCTCCAGCCGCTGACGGCGGCGCGGAATGTCCAGCCGCCGCCGGCCGAGCGCGATGGACCCGGAGGAGACGATGGCCACGTCCTGGCCCCGCGCCCGCGCCTCGGCCACGTCGGCGGCCAGCGCCGCCAGCCAGTCCCGGCGCAGTTCCCCGCTCGCCTGATCGACCAGCAGGGCCGAGCCGATCTTGACCACCAGCCGCCTGGCGCCGGTCAGGCGCGCCGCGCCCCTCAGGGCCGCCACGGTTCCGCCTCCTGTCCCGGCTTCGGCCGTTCCGCCTCGACCGCGCGGCGCAGGATGCGCAGCGCCTCGGGCACGCCCCGCCCGGAAACGCCGGAGAGCACAACCACCTCGCGGCCGGACGCCTCGATCAGGGCGGCGCGGCGCTCGGCGATTTCCTCTTCGGACATGGCGTCGGCCTTGTTCAGGCCGACAATCTCGACCTTCTCCTCCAGCCCCGCGCCATAGGCTTCCAGCTCGGCCCGGACGGTGCGGTAGTTCCCGGCCGGATCCTCGGCGGTGCCGTCCACCAGATGAAACAGCGCCCGGCAGCGCTCGATATGCCCCAGGAACCGGGTGCCCAGGCCGACGCCCTCGTGCGCGCCCTCGATCAGGCCCGGGATATCGGCCACGACGAAGCGCTTGCCGTCCTGTTCGACGATGCCGAGGCTGGGATGCAGCGTGGTGAAGGGATAGTCGGCGATCCTGGGGCTGGCGCGGCTGACGGCGGAGAGGAAGGTCGACTTGCCGGCGTTGGGCAGGCCCACGAGCCCGACATCGGCGATCAGCTTCAGCCTGAGCGTCACCCGCATTTCCTCGCCCGGCCAGCCCTTGTCGGCGCGGCGGGGCGCGCGGTTCGTCGACGACTTGTAGTGGGTATTGCCGAAGCCGCCATTGCCGCCCTTCAGCAGCACAACGCGGTCGCCGGCATAGGTCAGGTCGGCGATGACCTCCTCGCCTTCCTCGTCCAGGATCTGGGTGCCGATGGGAACCTGGAAGACCGCGTCGGCGCCGTTGGCGCCGGTGCGGTTCGCGCCCTCGCCCGGGCGGCCGTTGTCGGCGCGGATGTGCTGGCGGTAGCGGAAATCGATCAGGGTGTTGAGCCCCTCGACGGCCTCGGCGACCACGTCGCCGCCCTTGCCGCCGTCGCCGCCGTTGGGGCCGCCGAACTCGATGTACTTCTCGCGCCGGAACGACAGGCAGCCATGCCCGCCGCGGCCGCTCTTCAGATAGACGCGGGCCTCGTCGAGAAACTTCATGACCGTCGGCCTCCGCCGCTCGTGCGGACGCGTGTCATGGCGTCAGTTCCGATGGGAATGGATGATGTCGGTTCCGGCGCTTGGCCGGTGAAGGCGGGCGCCGTGGCGGCCCGCCGTATCATGACCGGCGGACCCTTACTCGGCCGCCGGCGCCGGCACGATCACGTTGATCGTGGGTTTCAGGCCGCCCTTGGAGAAGCTCACCTCGCCCTCGACCTTGGCGAAGATCGTATGATCCTTGCCCATGCCGACGCCCTCGCCGGGGTGCCAGCGCGTGCCGCGCTGCCGGATGATGATGTTGCCGGGAATGACCCGCTCGCCGCCGTACTTCTTCACACCGAGCCGCTTGCTTTCCGAATCGCGACCGTTCCGGGACGAACCGCCTGCCTTCTTGTGAGCCATGGGACGTTACTCCGTTGCGGTGGCGCTCAGGCGCCGGTGATGCCGGTGACCCTGACGACCGTCAGGTTCTGACGGTGGCCACGGGTGCGGCGATAGTTCTGACGCCGCTTCTTCTTGAAGACGATGATCTTGTCGCCGCGGATCTGATCCAGCACCTCGGCCTCGACCTTCGCGCCGTCAACCAGCGGCGAACCCACCTTCAGGTCCGCGCCGTCGCCCACGGCCAGCACGTCGAACGCGACGGTGGCGCCGGGTTCCGCCTGCAGGGTCTCGACGTTCAGCACGTCGCCTTCGGCGACGCGATACTGTTTCCCACCGGTCTTGATGACAGCGTGCATGTTTCTTCTCTATCCGGTCTGACAGGCCGCGGCGCTGGAAGCAGCGGCCGGTCGGCGACAATTCAAACGTGACCGCCGGGCGCGCGGCCCGCCGGAAGACAGCGGCTTTTAGACAGCGGCGGGGGGACTGTCAACACCCGCCTCGCGTCCGAGTTCCGCCAGCAGGATGCGCTTCGCCGCATCGGGCGGCGGACATGACCGTCCGCCCATCGCATGGACCAGCACGGAGCGGGCGCGGGCAATGCACCGGTCGCCCTCGAAAACCCCGCTGATGACCGTGTAGCTGGTATTGCCGACCGCCACCACGCGGGTGCCGATATCCAGCTTCGAGGGAAAATTGAGCTCGGCGATGTAGTCGACCTCGAGACGCACCACGACCCACTCCACCACCGGCGCGACGTCGCCCATCAGCTCGTCGATCATGGTCACGCGGCCGACCTCGACCATCTGCGGCACCACGGTGTTGTTCACGTGGCCGATGCGGTCGGTGTCGGAGAATCGCGTCATCCCCTGGACCCAGCGCCAGTAGGTCGCGCGGTCGGTCGGATCAGGGGCGGTGGCGGTGTCGGTCATGACGCGGCTTTCGATGGATGGCGTTTCGGCGGCGCCGGACCTTACAGGCTCCGGCGCCGGGCGCAATGCCGCCCGCGCCGCATGCGGCCATGAGTCAGTCGAGGCTGAACCCGATGGCGCGGACATAGGCGCCGAAGTCGGCGCGTTCCGGTGTCGCGTACTGGCGCGCCTTGTCCTCCGACCAGCCATAGGCCGGGTCCTCGCCGAAGCGCGCCACGTCCCGCTGCACGCGGTAGGGCGCGATCGCGCGCCGGCGCGCGTCATAGGCGTCGACCGCCTCCCGCAGTCCGGCCTCCCTGTAGCGGTCCCTGTGCACGGTATGGGACAACGGCAGGCGCGGCACGACCGGCGTCGGCGCGTCGGGCCAGCCCAGCGCAACGCCGGCGACCGGGAAGACGTGCGCGGGCAGCGCCAGCAGTTCCGAAATCCGCTGCGCATGATTGCGTATGGCGCTGATCGGACAGGCGCCGACCCCGGCGGCCTCCGCCGCCAGCACGAGCGCCGACAGGGCGATGCCCGCATCGACCGCCGCGTTGAAGAAGGCGTCCAGGTGGTCGTTGGCGAAGGTCCGGTTCCGCCATTCGTGGATCCTGCGCTGCCGGCGGTTGTTGCCGAGAACGACCAGCATGTGCGGCGCGCGGGAGATCCAGCGCTGGCCCTGCGCCCCCTCCGTCAGCAGCGCGTCGATCTCCCGGCGCAGGGCCGGGTCATCGACGATCAGGATATCGCGCTGCTGCAGGTCGCTCTTGGTCGGCGAGCAGAGCGCGAGCGCGGCCAGACGCTCGACCAGCGCGGGCGGCAACGGTTCGGGACTGAAACGCCGGCAGCTGCCGCGCGAGGCCATATCGCGCCAAAGCTGCGGCTCGTCCGCATCATGTGGCTGGGGCGCATCGCCGAAACGGCGTTCCAGCAGGTCGGTAATGCTGTCTGTCATGGCTTCCTCCCCCGAAGCGATACCCGCATCTGACGACCGGGCGGCGGAGACTTCAAGCGGCTCGCCGGCGGGAGCGCCATTGCCCCGGGTCGCGTTGCCGCCTTGGCTGACCGGCTGGCGGATGACACTTGTGGTAACGTCGCCTCCGGCCCGGAGCCGGCTTGCCGCGGCCGCACACAGGAAGTCTGTTACCGAATCACCATGTCCGACACTCCCACCGAATCCGCGCCCGCGCCGCCCCGCTCGCTGCCGGGCCTGCGCAAGTACCTCTTCACCCTGATCCGCCAGCGGCTCTGGCTGCAGGTGCTGATCGGCATGGCGCTCGGCGTCGGCTTCGGCGTTCTGATCGGTCCGACCTCGGGCCTGCTGGCGGCGGACCTCGCCACCCTGGTCGGCAACTGGGTGGCGTTGCCGGGCCGGCTGTTCCTGCTGGCCATCCAGTTCGTCGTCGTTCCCCTGGTGGTCGCCTCCGTGATCCGCGGCATCGCCGCCGGCGAAGCGGGGAGCGATCTCGGCCGGCTGGGCGCGCGCACGGTGGCCTTCTTCATGATCAGCACCCTGCTGGCCGTGGCCCTCGGGGTCGGTGCGGCGACACTGATCCGGCCCGGCTCCTTCGTCGATACCGCAGCGGTGGACCGCGCCCTGGGCGAAGGCGCCGGGGTGGTGACGGCCGCGCCCGCGCAGCCCCCCACCATCGACGCCATTCCCGACATGATCGTCGGCCTGTTCCCCACCGACCCGCTCAGCACCTTCGTCAGCGGCAACATGCTGCAGATCGTCATCGCCGCGGCGATCATCGGCCTGGCGCTGGTGATGACGCCGGGCGACCAGCGGCGCCCCCTGCTCGACCTGCTGGCCTCCATCCAGGCGGCCTGCATGGTGATCGTCGGCTGGGTCCTGCGCTTCGCGCCGCTGGCGGTCTTCGGGCTGCTGGCCAACATCACCAGCCGTATCGGCCTCTCCGCCCTGATCGGCACCGGCATGTACCTGGTCACGGTCCTCGTCGGGCTGGGGCTGCTGATGCTCTGCTATCTGCTGACCGCGCGGATTCTCGCCGGACGGCGCATGGGCCGCTTCCTGGCCGACACGCGCGACGTGATGCTGCTCGCCTTCTCGACCTCCAGCTCCGCCGCCGTCATGCCACTGACCCTGACGACGGTGGAGAAGCGCCTGGACGTGCGTCCCGCCGTGGCGCGCTTCGTGGTGCCGCTGGGCACCACCATCAACATGGCCGGCACCGCCCTCTACCAGGGCGTGGCGACGGTGTTCCTGGCGCAGGTCTTCGGCGTCGAGCTGGGCGTCGGCGGCATCCTGCTGCTGACCGCCATGGCGACCGGCGCGGCCATCGGCTCGCCGGGCACGCCGGGCGTCGGCATCGTCATCCTCGCCACCATCCTGGCCAGCGTCGGCATTCCGCCCGCCGGCATCGCCATCATCCTGGGCGTCGACCGCGTGCTCGACATGTGCCGCACGGTCGTCAACGTGACCGGCGACATGGTGGCCTGCGTGACCATCGACCGGATGATGCCGGAGGAGACGACGGCGGAGCCGGCGGCCGTCCCGCCGCCGCCCGGCGCCTGAAGCGCGGCGCCTCGTCGCTCCGGACGGCGCCGCAGGTTGCGCCCAGGCGCCCCGGCAACATCTCTCTGCCGTACCGGCAAGCGTACAAGACCAACAACAACCGGGAGAGAGCGCCATGGCGAAGAACCACGCCAATTCGGTCAAGGATGACGAGACCTACGAGGAACTGCGCGACAAGGGCATGAGCAAGGAGAAGGCCGCGCGCATCGCCAACGCGAAGCAGAACGACAGGCAGAAGCCCTCGAAGAAGGGCGGCAAGCGCGACGCCTACGAGGACTGGACGAAGGAGGAGCTCTACGCGCAGGCGAAGAAGGTGGGCATCGAAGGCCGCTCCGGCATGAACAAGGGCGAGCTGAAGAAGGCGCTCCGCCAGCACTGACCGGAAACGGGCTCCGAAACGGATTGCGGCGGGCCGGGCCTTCGGCTAGTGTCCGCGCCCGCCGGCCAGCCCGGCGTCCCCGTGGTCCGAAACGACCCGTCTGCGGAGAGGTGCCGGAGTGGTCGAACGGGGCGGTCTCGAAAACCGTTGTGCCTTTGCGGGCACCGAGGGTTCGAATCCCTCCCTCTCCGCCATTAAGTCATTGTTTTTGTTGATATATTATTTTTCTCTGGGGCCACCTCCCAGACCCCCCCGGCTTCTGCGGGACTCCGCGCGTCGATACCCCCAACTGCGAACCCGAGAACGCCCTGGTGAGCCGAATCTCCGATGGTCTTGCCCGGCTTTCTCTGCCGCCGGTTCAGCGGTTCGCTTTGGTTTTGTGGGGTATGCGGCTCAGCTGAAGCCCAGCATCGCCCTCTGATCATCCCAGTGCAGCGGCAGGTCGATGCGCTTGATCAGCGTCTCGGCGGTGAGTTCCGGCGGCTGTCGCCCGGCCAGGATCGCCTCGGTGATGTCGGGGGCGAGGAAGGCCAACGGCAGGACCTGGCTGATGTGGCGGTCACTGACACCTTCCGATCGGGCAATGTCCGAGAGGGTGGCAACCCGGCCCAGCTTCAGGTCGTTGAACCATGCATGCGCCTGCACCACGCAGCGGATGAGGCGCGGGTCTGGATTTGCCGGTGCCTCTCCCTTGTCGGGGTCATCAAGCACCAGCCGCATCTCGACGCCGCGCCTGCGGATGCAGGTCGGGATGCTGTGGGTGATTGTTGTGTCGGGTGTTCCGGTCATTGATGACAGGCCGAGCGTGATCTTTATCTGGTCGGTGCCAAGGACGACGCGTTCCGCAAGGTTCAGTGAATCTGTGGTGATTTGAGTCCGGGTCGATCTGTTGGTTTGTTGGTCCGCCGAGACCCGCCTCAGCAACTCGCCAATCCAGTCCGCGGGTATGTCGCTGTCCCGCGCAGCCTCTGCCAGCCGTGCCGGGTTGCTGATCAATGCCGTGATGGCATCCGCCGTGATGCGCTCAATCTCCCGTGCCGGTAACCGCCAGCCGCTGTCGGTGGTGTTCTCACCCACGGTGCCATTCACCAGGTGCCGTGAGACGTAGTAGCGATACCGCCTGCCGGACTTCACCGCGTGACTGGGTGTCAGGGGAAGACCGTCCGCATCGAACAACTTGCCCATCAGCGGGCTTGGTTCCGTCTTGCGCGTGGGAATGCTGCGCTTCCTGCCGCGGTTCGAGATCAGCTTCTGCTGCACCGCATCCCACGTGGCCCGGTCGATGATGGCCGGATGCAGTCCCTCGTGTATCTCGCCCTTGTGGGCGATGCAGCCGACATAGAGCGGATTGCCCAGCAGCTTGTAGATATAGCCCCGTGACAGCGGACGCCCGCCAGCGGATCGCTTCGTGACGGGAGAAGCGTCTCCCTTGCCGACGGCCTGCCTTCCAGCATCCGGCGCAGCGCCGGTCAGTGTGTGGACCACTGTCCCACCCGTACCGTCGCCCCCTGACTCGCCTCGCGCTTCACTCCCCCCAGCCTTGCCGTCATTCGATCTCCTGACCTTGGTGGTGAGTCCAAGGTCATCGGCAGCTTGCTTCACATGTCTGACATTCCCCAGTTCGAGATAGAGCTCGAAGACCTTCCTGACGGTCCCTGCTTCCTCCTCGTTGATGGTGAGCGTCCTGCCGTCGGGTTCATAGCCCAGTGGCACGAAGCCGCCCATCCACATGCCCTTGCGCTTGGAGGCCGCGATCTTGTCTCGGATACGCTCTCCTGTGACCTCGCGCTCGAACTGGGCGAAGGACAGCAGCATGTTGAGCGTCAGCCGTCCCATGGAGGTGGTAGTGTTGAACTGCTGGGTGATGGAGACGAAGGAGACATCATGCGCATCCAGTACATCGACGATGCGCGAGAAGTCCGCCAGTGAGCGGGTCAGGCGATCGACCTTGTAGACGATGATGGTGTCGATCTTCTGCGCCTGGATATCCGCCAGCAGGCGGGCCAGGGCCGGGCGGTCCATGGTGCCGCCGGAGAAGCCACCATCATCATAGGGGGTGGGCAGCAGCTTCCAGCCTTCGCCGGCCTGGCTGCGGACATAGGCCTCGCAGGCTTCGCGCTGGGCATGCAGGGAGTTGAAGTCCTGTTCCAGCCCGTCTTCGGTGGACTTGCGGGTATAGACCGCGCAGCGCTGTACCGAGTTCTCGGTCCTTCTGCGTTTGCTTCCCTTGCCACCAGTGACAGTCATGTCTTCTGACCCTTCAGGCCGAAGAACAGGGGGCCGGACCAGCGGGTGCCGGTGATCTCGCGAGCGACGGCGGAGAGGGAGTTCCATTCCCGGCCGCGGTACTGGATGCCCTTCTCGAGGATGATCACCTCGTGGGTGACGCCCTGCCAGTCACGCAGCAGGCGGGTGCCGGGCTTGATGGTCACGCCGGGTGCTGAACGATGCTGGTCACCGGCTACTGCAGAAGCCTTGCCGTCACGCATGGACCTGGCCGCCCGCTCCAGCTGACGGACAAGACCAGCGGGCATCCCGCCCGCTGCTTCCAACTGCGTCTCGTGTGCCAGGGCACGGACAAGGATATCCCGGCGCATGTACTTCGGCGGTGGATGGCCGAAGGTCTCTTCCCATTCCAATCCGAGGGAGGACTTGTCGAGGCCGGACAGGGCATCGAGATCCTCGTGCGAGACCTTGCCCCGCCGCTTTGCCGACCGCCTGCTCACGGGATGATCCGGTAGACACGGCCACGGCCTTCCACCTTCTCCGACATCACTGTCAGCCCGAGCTTCTTGCGGACGATGCTGCTGATGGCGCCACGCACGGAGTGCTGTTGCCAGCCGGTGGCCTGCACCAGTTCTTCGAGGCTGGCACCACCGTCGCGCCGGAGCAGATCAACCAGCAGGGCCTGGCGGGTGCCGAGGCGGACGGGGTTCCTGGCGGTGTCAACGCCTGGAGGGACGTTGTCACTATGGTCGGGGCCGAGGCCAGGACTGGTGCTAGCATCGCGCGTGCCTGCCTCTGCGTCTTCTCCGCCCGCATTGGTGCAGACAGCAGCATCAGGGGTGGCGCTGGTATCGTGCACAGGTTCCCGCTCATTGGCGTTCGCCAGTGAACAGGCCGTCGGGGCAATCACCGTCTCTCCGGTGCTGGCAACGCCATCCCCTTCAGCATCGATACCTATGGCGTCAAGACCGGCGGGGGTGATCACGAGAACGACCCTGCGTCCATCATCATCGCAGCGCCAGACCCGTTCCTGGGTGCAATTGGCGCTATATGAAGACGCACCAGTTGCATGTGACCCTGCGCTTGCTATTCCCTTCCCTTGCAGTGGGTGCTCTTCGACCAGGCCCTTGCGCAGCAGGCTTGTGAGGACTGATGCAACAGCACCGCCGTTGATGGTCAGGCAGTCGGGCAATGGCAAGACAGAGCCATCCTCGGCCTGCGCGGCGTTGGACAGGATGACAAGCTGGGTGTCGGTGAGGTGGGACATGAGAGCCTCCCTGGGTCACGGAGGCATTTCGATCGGCGGGACCCGATTGTCAGCCGATACGCCTCCCACGACCCAGGGCCCTGCCGATCGGTCGGTCAGGGCCGATGGTGTTGGCGCAATGAGCCGGAGAGCTCAGGGGCGATCAACTCCGCAGGACAAGCAATGCTTGCCTGAGTGTGACAGTCCAGACCGAAATTCAGTTCGGTGAGACAGGCAGGGATGCTGATTTGCCAACAATGATTTGAGGTCACTCGGCAATCGGCACGTCTTGACCTTCCAGTTGCTGGAATCCTTATGTGTCAAAATGAAATCAATTTTTTGGAGGGGCCCATGGATTCGGTTGATGGTCAGGACACCAAAACTGTTGTGCGAGATCCAGTATGCGGCATGAAAGTCGAACCGGACCCCGATCGGCCCCACATCCGTCACGATGATCATATCTACTACTTCTGCTGCAATGGATGCCGTCGCCGCTTCGAGGCCACGCCAGCAGATTTCATAACAGCAAAAGACCCTGTGTGTGGCATGTCGGTTAACCGAGCATCGGCCAAGCACATGACAAAACATGAAGGCGGGCGTATCTATTTTTGTTCGTCACGCTGTCAGGAGAAGTTCGAAGCAGCCCCGGATGACTACGCGTCTGGCGTTCCTGCTGCCGTGGCGATGCCGGAGGGCACCGTCTACACCTGTCCGATGCATCCGGAGATCGAACAGGTCGGACCTGGTGATTGCCCGATTTGCGGTATGGCATTGGAGCCCAAAGGTGTGCCTGCCGCCGATGATGGACCCAATCCGGAGTTGGTGGACTTTCGCCGTAGGTTTGCTGTTGGCGCGGTTTTGACAATCCCGGTCCTACTTCTTTCCATGGGACCCTTGGTTGGGCTGCCTGTCAAAGACTGGATTGGTGACCGCCTCTCATTGTGGGCGGAGCTGCTGTTGGCCACCCCCGTCATCTTGTGGTCGGGTTGGCCTTTTCTGGTTCGCGGCGTCAAATCCTTCCGCACCATGAACCTGAATATGTTCAGCCTGATCGGCATGGGCGTATCTGCAGCCTGGGCCTTCAGCATCGTCGCTGTACTGGCACCGGAAATTTTCCCGGATGGGTTCCGGGATGCTCAAGGCAATGTTGGTGTCTATTTCGAAGCGGGCGCTGTGATCGTTGTCCTGGTTCTTCTGGGGCAGATACTTGAGCTTGGAGCGCGCGAGAAGACAGGCGCGGCGATCCGTGCGTTGCTCGATTTGGCTGCAAAAACTGCGCTGGTGATCCGTCCGGACGGGACGGAAGAGGAGATTGCGCTCGACGATGTTGTCCTTGGAGATCACCTGAGGGTTCGGCCAGGCGAGAAGGTGCCTGTCGATGGTGAAGTGGTTGATGGACGCTCCTCGATTGATGAGTCCATGCTCACCGGTGAGCCGGTACCTGTTGAGAAGGTTGTTGGGGATGCCGTAACCGGTGCCACGATCAATGGTACGGGTAGTTTGGTGATCGAAGCCAAACGCGTCGGCAGCGACACCATGCTTGCCCAGATCGTCGAAATGGTGGCTGCGGCACAGCGCTCGCGCGCGCCTATCCAGAAACTAGCGGACGCGGTTGCCGGAAAATTTGTTCCGGCCGTAATCGCTGTGGCGATCCTTGCTTTCATTGCCTGGTCAATCTGGGGGCCGGCCCCAGCATATGCCTATGCCCTCGTGTCAGCGATCGCTGTTCTGATTATCGCATGCCCATGCGCGTTGGGATTGGCAACGCCAATGTCCATCATGACGGCGACGGGTCGAGGGGCGCAGGCCGGGGTCCTGGTCAAAAACGCAGAGGCCCTGGAGCGCTTTGCAAAGGTCGATACGCTGATCGTGGATAAGACCGGCACGCTGACTGAAGGCAAGCCCAGGTTTGTTGGTGTCTTGCCCGAAGAAGGCCACGAAGAAGACCTTGTTCTGCGTCTTGCCGCGGCGCTTGAACGTGGGTCGGAGCACCCATTAGCAGAAGCTATCGTCCGAGGTGCGAAGGAACGTGATCTCAAGCTGAGCTCGGCGGACGACTTTGAAGCTGTCACTGGCAAGGGTGTCAAAGGACGTGTCGAAGGCCACGATGTCGCTCTCGGCAACGCTGCAATGCTGGCCGAACTAGGCCTGGAAGGCGGGCACCTGGTCGAGGCCGCAAACCGTCGCCGTGACGAAGGTGAGACGGTGATGTTTGTCGTGGTCGACGGGCGCATCGCGGGCCTGGTGTGTGTGGCTGATCCGGTAAAAGAAACCACTGCAGAAGCACTCAAGGCATTGCACGAGCTCGGGTTCCATATCGTGATGGCAACCGGTGACAATGAACGCACGGCGAAAGCGGTCGCCGCGAAACTTGGCATCGACGAGATCCGAGCCGATGTGCTGCCCGAGGACAAGGCACGTATCGTGCGCGAGCTTCAGGAAGCCGGCCGAAAGGTGGCGATGGCCGGTGACGGGGTCAACGATGCCCCGGCTCTGGCCCAGGCCGACGTTGGTATCGCGATGGGGACTGGCGCGGATGTCGCCATTGAGAGCGCCGGTTTTACACTGGTGAAGGGCGATTTGAACGGGATCGTACGTGCGCGAAAGCTTTCGAAGGCAACCATGGCCAACATCCGCCAGAACCTCTTCTTTGCGCTGATCTACAACGCGGCAGGCGTGCCCGTGGCAGCTGGGATCCTCTTCCCAATATTTGGAATACTGATCTCCCCAATCTTCGCCGCAGCCGCCATGAGCCTCTCGTCGGTTTCCGTGATCGGCAACGCCCTTCGGCTGAGAACAGTAAAGGTCTGAACAATGTCAAAGACGGATAAAGACCAGTTTATGGATCAGGGAAGCAGAGTCCCAAGTATGCGGAGGCTGCTGGCCACGCTCAGTGTGCCGGAGAGCATAGCCATATTGTGCGCCTGCCGATCCTGGCGCTGGACCTCAGTCTCGGAAGCTTTTTATCTTTGACCTTCACGCTTTGCGTTTTTTTTGACCTGACGATACCATCGATGGCAATGCATGAGGCATGGATGATGCTTTTGCCGGGCTTTATCTGGATCAGTTGGACCAGTTTTATGATCGGATTCGCGGAAAGTTTTGTATATGGAATGTATGTAGCCTTTGTTCTTGGGTCTATTTTCAACATCGCAGTCAGAATAACATCTCGAAACAAGGGGTATGAAAATGTCGTTTAACCGAACAACACTTACTGTGATCGGATTTATGGCTGTTGCCGGATATTTTCTCTGGACAGAACATTCTGCACATGTGGCGTTAGCACTGCCTTACCTTCCCTGGCTTCTTTTGCTTGCATGTCCTTTTTTGCACTTCTTTATGCATGGCAGTCATGGCCATGGTGAGCATAGCGGAAAAAAAGAAAAACCCGCAAATGATGTTTCAGAACTCTTGGAAGATGCGCAGGTCACCAAGGATGGAGGCCGCCATGACTGATCATATATTTGAATACGGCTTGTGGTCTCTTGTTGTGATCAATTCGGCTGTCTTCATCATTTTCGCCTTCAGCTTTTTCAAGCCGAAAACGAAGAGGGATTGGCGGAGTTTCGGGGCATTCAGTGCATTTCTTGTTGCGCTGTTCACGGAGATGTACGGGTTTCCATTGACCATATATCTTCTATCTGGCTGGCTGCAGAGTTCTTATCCAGAGGTCAACTGGCTGGCGCATGATGCTGGTCACCTGCCGGAAATGCTGTTCGGTTGGAAAGCGAATCCGCATTTCGGACCATTCCACATACTCAGCTTTATCTTCATTGGCGCGGGCTTCATGATGCTCTCTGCAGCCTGGCCGGTGCTTTACCGGGCGCAGAAGGAAGGCGGGTTAGCTGTTTCTGGACCATATGCGCGGGTCCGTCATCCCCAATATGTCGGCTTTGTATTGATCCTCACCGGGTTTCTCTTTCAGTGGCCGACGATTCTGACCGTCGCAATGTTTCCTGTTCTGGTCTTCATGTACTGGCGTCTCTCCCTTTCGGAAGAGCGTGCGGCAGAGGCCGAGTTTGGGGATCTCTATAGACGTTATGCGATGCGAACACCTCGGTTTATCCCGAGATTGCGCACCAGATCGCCGACGCACTCTCGGACTGACGTAGATCTCACACCTTCGAAGGAGGAATGATAAGCCATGCAAGCAGCGGACATTATGACCAAACCCGTCATCTCGGTTTCATCTGAAATGACTGTTCAGGACCTTGCCAGGCTATTGCTGGAAAAGCAGATCAGCGGGGTACCGGTGATTGACGAAGATGGCATGCTTCAGGGCATCGTCAGCGAGGGTGATCTCGTACGGCGTACAGAAACAGACACTGCCGTGTCGGGGTCCTGGTGGCTTGACTTTTTCGCCTCTTCCGCCACACGCCAGGATCGCTTTGTCAAATCGCACGGCCGTCGGGTTGGCGATGTCATGACACGCAATCCTCTGACCATAGCACCAGATACGTCGCTTGCGGATGTTGCGACGATACTTCAGAAAAACAGCATCAAGCGACTGCCTGTCGTGGTCGATGGCGTAGTGGTCGGCATTGTCAGCCGCGCCAATCTCTTACGTGGCCTCATAGCGGCAGAACCACCGGCAGCCCGGGCGTCAACTGACGATCGGGCCTTACGTGAGGCGATCGAGAAGGCAATCGCTGATGCTGATATCACGGCCTCCGGCGCTTATCTGAATATCGTCGTGCATGACGGCGTTGCCCTGATCTTCGGATCTGTGAACAGCGATCAGGAAGAGCGAGCGATCCTTGTTGCTGCGGAGAGCGTCACGGGCGTGGTCGCGGTGGAGAACAAGCTCGGCCGAGTGCCAGTCTGGGCCTATGGATATTAGATCAGTGACGTCTGGCGGGTTCAGCATGCATCTGGGAAACCACCGATGAAAAGTGAATATCAGGAGAACAGTATCAGTCTGATCGGAGGCATCTCCATGGGGACCGGCGTGATGATCGGGGCGGGGATTTTTGCCCTGACCGGCCAGATCGCCGAACTCGCTGGGCCATGGTTTCCGCTGTCGTTTGTCATTGGGGCCATCGTGACCGCTTTCAGCGCATATACCTATGTGAAGATGTCCAATGCCTACCCGTCAGCTGGCGGAATTGGCATGATTCTGCAGAAGGCTTATGGGCCGGCCGCGATCGCTGGTGCCGCCTCTTTGCTCATGGCGCTGTCGATGGTTATCAACGAAAGCCTGGTTGCGCGTACGTTCGGCACTTATGCTCTGCGCCCGTTTGATATCGAAGGGGGCAGCTATCTGGTGCCGTTGCTGGGTGTTAGCCTGATCATCTTCGCCTATCTGATCAATATTTCGGGCAACCGATCCGTCGGGCTTCTCTCGCTTGTCATGGCGTTGCTGAAAGTCGGAGGCATCGTAGCCTTCGGAGTTGCGGCGCTCTGGGCAGGTGGCTTCACCTTCGAACCTGCGACGGGTGAGGGAGGGCTTGCCGATACCCCGGTCGGAGGGTTTATCGCTTCGGTGGCCTTGTCGATCCTCGCGTTCAAGGGGTTCACGACCATCACCAATAGCGGTGCAGAGATCGTCGATCCGCACCGCAATGTGGGACGGGCGATCATTTTCTCAATTGCCATCTGCGTCGTGGTCTACCTCATCGTCGCCTTTGCTGTTGGAGCTACCCTGAGTCTTGATGAGATTGTCGTCGCGAAGGACTATTCCCTGGCCCGTGCCGCCGAACCGGCACTCGGCGCGGCTGGCTTCTATTTTACAGTTGCGCTAGCGGTAGCCGCCACTGCGTCAGGCCTGCTGGCAAGCGTGTTTGCCGTTTCCCGCATGCTGGCGATGCTGACCGACATGAAGATGGTTCCGCACAGTCACTTCGGAATGTCTGGTCCTATCCGACAACATACGCTCGTCTACACAGTCGTCTTTGCAGCTTTCCTGACTATTTTCTTCGATCTTAGCCGGATCGCTTCGTTGGGAGCGTTTTTCTATCTCGTGATGGATATCCTGATTCACTACGGGGTCTATCGAACATTGCGCCATGAGATTGGTGCCAGAGGTTGGATTCTGATCTCGGCGATTGCTCTCGATACAGTGGTTCTCGGCGTGTTCGGCGCGATGAAGCTGCAATCGGATCCGCTCATCGTTGTGATCGCCATAGCCGGGATGGCCGCCGTCTTTGTTTTTGAGCGCTTCTATCTGAAACGTTGGACAGCGATTGGGGAAAGTAGCGGTCATCATCATGGTCATTGAGGTTGCGAGGGGCATGACGTGAGTGCTCGTGCGGCCGCCCAAATCGGCCTTGTCATGTTTCTCTGGGCGATTTGCTATCCACTCATCACCGTCCGCATTACATTGTCGCCACATCTTTCTTTTGCTGCTTTACGTGCGCTGATTGCGGCAGCTGTCTTGCTTGGCTTGGCGTTCTGGCTCGGCCGTCCGTTTCCGCGCGGACGCCAGGCATGGATGAGTATCGTGATTGTTGGAGTAGGTGCTACAAGTCTCGGGTTTCTCGGCATGTTCCATGCTGCCGAGTTTGTCTCTCCAGGTATTGCAACAGTAATTGCGAGTATGCAGCCACTCTTGGCTGCAGTTCTGGCAGGGCTTGTGCTCGGTGAACGACTCTCTGCCAAGGCGCGTGTTGGATTGGCTATTGGGTTCCTGGGAATTTTGGTGATCGTCGCCCCCAAATTTCTGGGCAGTGGAAGCCAGAATTATGTGCTCGGTATAGCCTTTGTCGTCCTTGCCGCTTTGGGCGTGACAGTGAGCAATGTCATGATCAAACGGATCGCGGGATCGATTGATGGCCTGATGGTTATGGGGCTGCAGACCCTCATTGGCTCAATACCGCTGATAGCGATCGCATTGCTGACTGAAGACCCTGGCGAAATTCAGTGGACGCCAAATTTCCTGGTGTCGCTTGTGGGGCTGGATGTTTTTGGCACTGCCGTCGTCTATTGGCTGTGGATTGATGTGCTTGCACGAGTGTCTCTCAGCCAAGCCAATGCGTTCAGTTTTCTTGTTCCGGTTCTAGGGCTTTCGATGGGCATTTTGCTCTTTGGCGAAACCCTTAGTCTTATCCAAGTTGGTGGTATTGTCCTGACTGTGATTGGAGTAGCAGCTGTTGCAAGTGGATCAGACCAAAGCGTCAATACCACTGGCGGATCTGTGGTTAAGGACGGCGCCAAGCACCCACGAGGCGACGTTTGTGCTTGACCTTCCTGTCGCGGGAAGCCTGACGATGGCTCTCAAACGATGGTCAACATGGATACTACATGTGCAATATTTTTTTGGTAGCGTTGATGGTGACCATATTGGTGGCGGCTGCCATGGTCTGGTGGCTGCCGGATCAGCAATCATCGGGCAGCCTGCAATCAACAGCGGCACTGCCTCATGTTGTGACTGCCAATGTTCCCGCATTGAGCGGGATGGCGAGCGAATGCTCAGGCATATTTGCTGCAAAGTGCTCCGCTTGTCACGGCTCCAAAACATCTGGTGGCCAAGACGGACCACCACTCGTTCACAAGATCTACGAGCCAGATCATCGTGCGGACGGTGCCTTTGTGATGGTTGTACGCAGAGGCGTGCGCCTGCATTATTGGAAATTTGGCGGCATGCCCCAGGTTGATGATGTAACTGAAGTTGATCTTCGTGCGACCATCGCCTACATTCGGGCGCCGCAAGCTGCAATCGGATTCAATTGAATGATGTTATCAATTGACATTCCAGTGACTGGAAGGTTTATTGAGCCTGTATGACGCGCTCACTGCTCACTTTTGCACTGATTGCTTTGCTGATGGCGCCTCAGTTTGTCATCGCGAAGGGCCATCACGATGCGATGATCGGTTCCGGAGGTGCCGAGACGCTACAATCCGATAGCCATACATGTGCGGAAATGGATACGGATTGTGGTCAGGCGGATATCGTACTCTGCTGTGACATGATCATGGGGCACTGTACGACTGCGATGAGCGTTCCCGGATCTGTGACATTCGCGAACTTGGCGGATGGCAGCTCCGGAAATAATCTTCCAGAAGATCTTGTTCTCGACGGTCAATCCCCATCATTTGATCCGCCACCACCGCGAGTTTGAAGCTTATTCCCACGCACTCGATTGCCTGAAAAGCCCTCGCTCTTTCAGACAGCATAAGCTTTAAACAACGCGAAAGAATCAAAGATCATGAAATTCAACCGTAAGCGCAGAGGCCTTGTGGCCGTTGCCCTCTCTGTCCTGCTCGTTTCGGGCATGTCTCAGACAGCTTTTGGCGCCGGAAGTCACGGTGGCGGGCATGGTGCGAAAACCGGCTCCGAAGGCGACCGCAACGAAGCGTCCCGCACCGTCAATGTCGATATGTTCGACAACTACTTCGAGCCGAAATCAATGTCCTTCAAGGAAGGTGAAACGGTTCGCTTCGTCGTGAAGAACAAGGGTGAATTCGTTCACGAATTCAACATCGCGACGGCCGAAATGCATGCCTCCCATCAGACTGAAATGATGCAGATGATGGAGAGAGGCATTCTCGAAAGTGACCGCATCAATCACGAGATGATGGGGCACGGTGCCGGTGGTATGCGGCATGACCATGCCAACAGTGTGTTGCTTGAGCCGGGCGACACTGGGGAGGTTATATGGACCTTCGACAGTCATTCAAAGCTTGAATTTGCCTGCAATGTGCCGGGTCACTACGACTCGGGCATGATGGGCAAGATCAAGCTCTCTCATTGAACGAATGAGAGGATGAAGCGATGAATATCAGACATATGATTCTGGCGGCTGCCCTGTTATGGGTGGCCGCCATCCCCGCCAATGCCAGCGAATACAACATTAGCGTTGATCGTATCAAAATCGACACTGGCGTATTTACGAAGACTGGCATTGGCTACAACGGATCGGCAACCCCAACGGTGTTGCGATTCAAGGAAGGCGAAGACGTCACGATCAATGTGACCAACAACCTTTCCGAGGACACTTCAATTCACTGGCATGGGCTCATTTTGCCCTACCAGCAGGATGGTGTGCCCAAGATCAGCTATGACGGCATCAAGCCTGGTGAAACCTTTACCTACAGGTTTCCGATCGTTCAGAATGGCACCTACTGGTTCCACAGCCACTCCGGGTTTCAGGAGCCCGATGGTGCCTATGGCGCGCTGATCCTGGAAAATGCCAAGCGCGAACCTTACCGCTATGACCGGGAATATGTTGTCCAATTGACCGATGCGCATCCGCATTCAGGCGATCGGATCATGCGCAATCTCAAGATGATGCCAGACTACTACAATCGGAAGCAGCGTACTCTGTTCGATTTTCTGGACGATGCGGACGAAATGGGGGCGGACAAGGCCCTGGCGGATCGCGGCGCCTGGGGCGACATGCGCATGATGCCAACCGACATCGAGGACTTGCAGGGCTTTACGCCGCTGATCAATGGCAAGGGGCCGGGGCAGAACTGGACCGGCCTCTTCAAGCCCGGTGAGCGTGTCCGAATGAGGTTCATCAATTCTTCGGCCATGACCTATTTCGACATCCGCATTCCTGGATTGAAGATGACGGTCGTCCAGGCTGACGGAAATAACGTCCAGCCTGTTCCTGTCGATGAATTCCGGATTGCGGTTGCTGAGACCTACGATGTGATTGTGCACCCGAAGGAAGACCGGGCCTACACGATCTTCGCGGAATCAATGGGCCGAACGGCCTTTGCGCGCGGGACGCTTGCCCCTCGCGAAGGGATGACAGCGGCGGTTCCTGAATTGCGTACAGACCCACTACTCACAATGGCTGACATGGGCATGGCCCATGAGGGTCACGGCGCAATGAAGATGGGCCATGACATGCCGATGAAGGACGGCGGGATGGACCATTCGAAGATGGGCCATGACATGCCGATGAAGGACGGTGGGATGGACCATTCGAAGATGGGCCATGACATGCCGATGAAGGACGGCGGGATGGACCATTCGAAGATGGGCCATGACATGCCGATGAACCTTTCTACGCGGCGGGTAGTGGCCTGATGCCCGAAGCGGCGAATGGCGGCAAGTTCCTGTCATACGCCGATCTGAAAGCACAGAATCCTCTCTACGAACATAGGGAAGCAACGCGCGAGATCGAGCTGAAGCTGACCGGCAACATGGAACGCTACATCTGGTCCATCAACGACGTGAAGTACGAGGACGCCGAGCCGATTGTCCTGCAATACGGTGAACGTGTGCGCTTCAAATTCGTCAACACCACGATGATGACCCATCCGATGCATCTGCACGGCATGTGGTCGATCCTGGATACTGGTGCGGGCAAATGGAACCCGATCAAGCACGTCGTCAGCGTTGCCCCGGGAACGACCGTCTATATGGAAACCGAGGTTGATGCGCCGGGTCAGTGGGCATTCCACTGTCACCTGTCCTATCACGCCGACTCCGGCATGTTCCGCAAGGTCATTGTTGAAGGTGGGCCGTCTAACAAGGCAGCTTCTCTGTCTATCGATGGGAAGGGCTGATTGATGCGAAAACTTCTGAAACTGGTAACTGGCGCGCTCCTTGCTCCAGCGCTGTTCATTCCGGCCTCTGCGTTCGCAGAGCCAATTGTCTGGGGTATCCAGGCCGAACAGGCCGAATATCGTATCAATGAAGGGTCGGATATCTTTGCCTGGGACTTCGACGCAATGGTGGGTAGGGACGAATTGAAGTTCGTCTTTCGAAGCGAAGCCGAATATGCCATTGCCGAAGACAGTTTCGAAGCGCTGGAGAACCAGCTTCGACTGCAGACTCCAATCTCGGACTTCTTTGACGCCGTGGTTGGTGTGCGACTGGATACACCGGAAGGTCCCGACCGGATCCATGGTGTGATCGGTCTGCATGGGCTGACGAAACAGTGGTTCGAAGTCGATGCTGATCTGTTCATCTCCGACAATCCGTCTGCGCGGTTCGAAGTTGAGTATGAAGGGCTGATCACGAACCGGATCATCTTCGTGCCCAGCATCGAACTGGATATCCCGTTCACGGATGATCCGGCGGTTGGCAATGGTGCTTTCGCCCCGACGCTCGAAGTGGGCGGACGACTGAGTTACGACCTCGTTGACCGTCTGGTCTCGCCCTATGTCGGCGTTCATTACGAACGGAAGTTTGGCGCGACAGCGGATCTGGCCAGGGCCGGAGGTGAGGACGCTGGTGCGGTGTTCTTCGTGATTGGTGCACGGTTTCTCTTCTGATTTGTTCAGCCCGGTAGCGCCCATCTGCTGCCGGGCTGCACAGCTCGTGAATGCCTACGTCTTTCACATCTTTCACATCAGAATTATTGAATCTGTTGCATGAACAATCTTGACGATGTTCTGCATTGGGCGATGACATTCATCGAGCTTCAGCTTGGTGATGGATCCCCAGTGTGGCTCCACCCTCTCTTACATGTTGTATTGATAGCTATGCCATTGGCGTTGGGGTTTCTGGCTGTTGCATTGACTGTGACAGGTATCCGCCGCCGCCTTCGCAATCGTCACATGGCACGACCTGGGCCAGATGGACTGCTATATCTCCCGACGAATGTATTCCGCTACATCATTTCGTATTCGCGAAATGAACAGGTGGGCCTCGTACTATTGGGGCTTCTGTCGATGCCAGTATTGTATGCAACACTGGAGCTGCCAAAGCTGATCATCAACAGTGCCTTGGCGGACGAACATGTGCCTGCCTCATTCATTGGTTACGATATCAGTCAGATCGAACACCTGTTCATTTTGTGTGGCATTTTCCTGATTGCAGTGATCGCAAACGGATTCTTGAAATACATCATGAATGTCTTCAAGAGCCGTGTTGGTGAGCGACTACTTCGTCGCTTGAGACTTCTGATCGTCCGGCTCTGGCGTCGTGGTCATGGCCCGACGCGACGGTCAGAGGTGATACCGCTGGTGGCGCAGGAAGTCGAACCCATTGGCGGGTTTGCATCAGACGCCTTCTCCCTGCCGATGTTTCAGGGCGGCACGTTCATTACCATTCTCGTGTTCATGTTTGCTCAGGAGCCGGTGCTTGGCGCTGCGGCGCTTGTCCTTCTGCCGGTTCAACTTTTGATCATCCCGAAGATGCAGCGCCGCCTCAATAGACTCTCCCGTCAGAGGGTGGCGGAACTGCGGGCGCTTGGCGGTGTTCTGGGTGAGCAGGCTGCCAAAGTTGAAAGAGAAAGCACCGATCTGATTCTCGCGGCGGGATCCTTGCGGAAAATCGAAACCATTCGGATCAATATCCACAGGGCGAAGTTTTTTATGAAGGCTCTGAACAATTTTCTCACCGCTCTGACGCCGATATTTTTCTATTCGATTGGCGGCTTTCTTGTGATCAAGGGCAGCCTGACGCTTGGCGCTCTTGTGGCAGTACTCGCCGCATACAAGGACTTCTCGGCGCCGCTGAAGGAGCTCTTTGGCTACTACCAATCCATGGAAGACGTCCGAATACGCTACGAGGAGGTTCGGCGTTTTCTACTGCTCGGTGATGCCATGCATCGGGCAGACAGATTATGAATGATGCGCTCCGCTGTCCCCCGATCTTTGTTAGAGTTTTCCGCTTCTTGCTCCGCTCCAGAGCAAGGAGATGAAACCGAGTTTCATTGGCTTCAATTTCACAGTCCAGTCGCTGAATGGGCGACTCTTCGGCTGAATTGGGAGGGATCGTGGAATTCACCGCACTCGAGCTTGTTCTGCTGCCAGTTGGCCTCGGTCTGCTGGGGTTCATTGAGCCATGTACGATTGGCGGACATATTCTGTTTCTTGATACCCAGAATGAACGGAGCCGCCGCGAAAAGATTCGCGCGTTACTGACGTTCGTTGCTGCCCGCTCCCTGATCACAGGGTTGTTGACCAGCCCCCAGCGATTGGTCCGGGTGGAATGTTAGTGCATGGGCGGCTTTGCCGCCAGGCCGGCCGGCTGGTGAAGCGGAGCGGAG
>MRWG01000112.1_pt1 | contig 99071 bp, 99 predicted proteins | sample 1013341 | NCBI WGS metagenome assembly MRWG01 (sample SAMN06117577, study PRJNA244670) | biofilm metagenome | biome: Water; feature: Cathode Biofilm; material: Biofilm; isolation source: microbial consortium enriched at the cathode of a solar microbial fuel cell | place: USA: District of Columbia ...
GGGTTTGGCGATTTACACCCTACCATGGTGCCGGTCTTTCTATTTGATAATCAAGTGCTTGGGCTTAAGTAAGTGCCATTCGGGTCAGATACTAATGGCACTTACTTAAAGAAATATATAATAAATACATTGTGTTATGACGTGAGTGACGGTGCCGGTTTCGAACGGCAATTTGACTAACCCCCCCACAACTCACTGACCGTAGATAAGATTGGGTAAAAAGAAATTACTAGGCACCCGTCGATAACTTATTGAATTGGCAATTCAATCCGCTTAAGTAGTGCCATTTTGGTCCCCTATTACTCTAACCGGAAACTATAGAGGCGCTCGCTATTCCACGGGGGCGATCAATGCCGAGTAATTATCCGCGACCGTTCGGGCATCCTCTTTGTTCATAATCACGGATGGCATCTGCGAAAGATCGATCCTTTTATCGCCGACGAACAGCTTCATAACGTCGACATTGAGAAACAGGCGTTCGTCTCCGGCATGCGTTTGAAGTTCGGATGCTTTGAAAACGAAGTCGCGGCGGTTTTCACTAAAGCCGACGTGATAGGCCAGGGGGATGCTTTCCCGGGCAGTTTTCAACGCCCCTTCGAGCAGGATGAATTTGTACCCGATCTCCCAATTCCAGGCCATTCGGCTATTCGGGTCCAGGTCGCCCACGCTCATGATCGAGGTGTTTGCCTTCTCGTCGACCCCGATCGAGAACCGAACCGTTTCCACCTGTCGAAGAGGAATCTCGGCTATTCGAATTTCATAAGTCCGGGCGGCATTATCGAAACGGGCAAGATGATAGCTGTCGGGCACAGCATACCGACCGCCACTGCCCTCCAATACCAGGTTCGAAACGAGGAACCGGAAGTCGTTGATCTTGAACGTCCCCTCGCCGCCGGGGTTGTCGTATCGATACTCGTCAAAGGCCAGCGGCGCACCATCCAATTCTACGGCAAACACCAGGGATAGTTGTGTCGGGCGGCTCCACCAGTAAACGCTCGCCGCAACAGCGGCGGCGGCCAACATGCCGACACCCCAGCCAAGCATAAATGACTTTTTCATTCGCGTTCCCCGGCGAACGGATCCGAGAATCTCGAATCCGACAGAAAGTGTTCATCGGTGAGGGTATGGAGAAACGCGATAATCGCCTCGACCTCGTCGGGCCCCAGATTCAATCCCTGTGCCGCATCGGGGTCGATCTTCTGGTTGTCGGCCTGCAGGATCAATGGACTGACCGTTTCGCTATGTTGAATCCTTCGATTGTAGTGTTCCATGACCTCCTCCAGCGTCGCGAAACGGCCATCATGCATATACGGCGCTGTGACCGCAATATTTCGAAGGCTCGGCACCTTGAACTTGCCACGGTCCGAAGAGTTTCCGGTCACCGTCATCAACCCCGGCCGCAGGTCTTCATCCACGTCCAATCCATTGTTGCTGAAGCCGTCGAGACCGTCGGAGAACCCTGCGGTATGGAACTGCGCATGACAGTCGACGCAATTGCCGCCGCGCAAGGATGCGGAGACGTCGGGATGCGCAACGAACAACTTCCGGCCCAGCTCCTCCTGTTCACTCAGCCTGAGCTCCCCGCGCAGGAACTGATCATACTTCGAGTTCGATGAAATCAGCATCCTCATGAAAGTCGACAGGGCCTTAGCTATGGCGTCGGCTGAAACCCCGCCATAGGCAACACGAAAAAGCTGTTGATAAACCTCGTCTTCGCGGAGCTCCTCGACGAGGCGTTCGAGGTCCTGGTCCATTTCGATCGGATCCTGAATCGGACGCAGAACTTGGTCTTCCAGACTCTGCGCGCGGCCGTTCCAAAAGAACTGCTGAGGGCCCCATAACAGGTTTACCAGGCTCATTGAACTGAACGCCGTCTGGCCACCGTGCACCCCGACGGAGTTCGCGAGCCCATCGGTAAATGCGAGCTTTTGGAGATGACAACTGGCGCAAGAGGTGGTGTTTGGCCCTGACAGGCGCGGATCGTAAAAAAGCCGGCGACCGAGTTCGAAGCCTTCCTCGGTCAGCGGATTATCCTTCGGAATCGAAAATTTCCCGAACACAAAGGGCGCCGAAAAATCGGCCACCGGCGTCGGCTCCGGAGGAGACTGTAAGAAATACACGCCAGCGGCGGCAGCAGCCACAAGGCCGATACCGCCGATGAAAAGCGCCTTTACTCTTGTCGAAACGTTAAGACGAATCTTTGAAATCACCTAGTGATGGTGGACGAAACCCGAACCGAACAAGGCATCGACGTACTCCACACCTTTTTTATAACGCTGCTTGAAATTCACCGTTGCAAGACGTTTGCCGGTTTCGAGATCGTGAACGCTGATCGTGTGTGCGTTCACCGAAGCGATAAAGTCTATGTCGGTCGGATCTTTGTCCGCGGCGTTCCCCAGATTCAACAGATTGTTCTGCACGGCGATCAGATTACGCCCCGATTTCGACGTATAGAAGATCAGATGATGCGCGCCAGGATCAGCGACGATATCGGGGCCGCTCGGCACCAAATCTGGGAGCTTCGACAGATCATAGCGCTTCACGACCCCGGGCAAGGCATGGCTGATGAACAGATCGGTTTTGTTGCCATAGAACTCCAGCGGTACACCGGTGTTGTTCTCAACCCCGCTGTAGACGACCACAGGCGTTCCGAACTCTTTGGAATCGGCGTCGTAGGGAATCTTCCAGGTCTCGAAGCCGAACATCGTGTTGACCAGAACCGCCGGTTCAGCCTCCGGATGGATAGACGGACGCACAAAGAGCACCTCGACCGGCGACGACGGGAAGCCAACCGGCTTCGCGTCCTCCACCGTGATTGTTTGGATGGGCTCGAGGGTATTCAAGTCAATGATGGTGATCGTATTGCCGACCCCGGTGGCCAGATCCGGATGAATCGTGGAGGAGATCACCATGCGATCCTGATAGGCCGAGATGCCATGCGGATACATGATATAAGGCTTGCCATCGCCAACTTGCGATTTGCGGGCCTCGATGATCTTGACGACCTCGTTGGTCTGCGCATCGAAGACACCCAGTGCCCCGCCGTCATCGCCGCCGGTGCCGCCCATGAAGGTGACGAACATGTACTCGGTCCCCTTGGACATATGCCACATGATGTCTTCGCCGACCGTCATGCCTTTGGTGTCGATGCAGTCCACTCCCGTGATCTTCGGCGAACCGGTCGCCCCCCGGTGGAGACCGATTTCCGCGAGACTACATGCGGCGTCGAGACCGGTCGCATATAGACGCCCTTGCGGGCTGTAGTAGAGATGGTGGAGCGGTTCTTTCATCCCTTCGATTTCGATTTCATGCTCATGAATGATGTCGCCAAAAGTCTCGGCTTCGGGATCGAGTTCTATGATCGCGACGCTGTGATGGTCGCTAAGCGTCGGCAGAGAACGCAGAAGAACAATGCCTTGGCTCTCTTCCCGGTCATTGGCCTGGGCCAAGGCATTTTGTGAGATTCCAACCAATTGGCCGCCGAATAATGCAGCCAAAACCCAAATTCCGAATCGTTTCATAATTCATCTCCAAAGCCAGTTTTTGTGCATTATTTGCGGACGGACAGTCAGGATAGTCCACCTATTTGACAATAGACAGCGTCGATTGAACGGTGTTTATCACCCCGGGGGCAGCCGCCCAGGGTCGGACCGCCGTAACCATATGATTCATCGAATATTGATCCTGAAACCGGGCCCCAAAATCGTGCTTAACGGCTCAATTTTTGGGTTAAAATGGCGGCTTCAGTCCGGATTTCTCTGCTTTACTCGGATCAATGATCAATGGGGTCAATCCGGCCCTATTGATCCATCTTATTGATCCGATCCGCTAGTGATCCGCATTGATCCGCTATTGATCCCGTACCCCGTTATCCTTAAAGGGCGCGCAGCCCTTTTTAGTTGCCCATATCGATGCGCGCCAGCGCCATGCGCACATCGGGTCCGCTGGGTTGCTGGAAGACCCGCAGTCCGAACTCTGGCAGTACCGTCAACAGGTGATCGAAGATGTCTGACTGCACGCCTTCGTGGATTACCCAGGCCGTGGACCGGGTAAAGCAATAGACTTCGATCGGCAGCCCTTGTGGACCGGGGCTGAGCTGTCGAGCCATCAGCGTCATCTCCTGATGTACGCCGGCATGCTTCCGCAGGTAGCCTACGATATAGGCGCGGAATGTGCCGAGATTGGTCACCTGGCGATTGTTGATGGGGTCCTGCCCCTGGGCGATCAGTTTGGCATTCCACTCCTGCAGCTCGGCGTGCTTTTCGTCCAGGTAGTCGCCCAGTACTGCAAAGCGTCGCAGCTTGGCTTGTTCTTCCTCGGAAAGAAAGCAAAGGCTGTTCTGGTCGATATGGAGGGCGCGCTTGATGCGGCGTCCGCCGCTCTCCTCCATGCCGCGCCAGTTCTTGAACGAATCGGCGATCAAGCGTTTGGTGGGAATGGTGGTGATGGTGCGGTCCCAGTTCTGCACCTTTACGGTGTGCAGGGCGATGTCGATGACGGTGCCATCGGCATTGAGCAGGGGCATCTCGATCCAGTCGCCCACCCGCACCATATCATTGGATGAGATCTGCACGCTGGCGGCCAGTGACAGCAGCGTGTCCTGGAAGATCAGCATCAACACCGCCGCCATGGCGCCGAGACCGGACAGCAGGATGAGCGGCGAGCGATCCAGCAACGAGGCAATGATCAGGATGGTCGCGACTGCGAACACGATGATCTGGATGACCTGCAGATAGCCCTTGATGGGCCGGTCATTGGCTTCGGGTCGGCGACTGTAAATGACATTGATGGTGTACAGCAGTGCGCTGAGCGCCAGCGCCACTGTCAGAACGATATAGGCGTTGCTGACATTGCGCACCACAATGATCGCGCTCTCCGGCAGGTCGGGCACCGCACCGATGCCCACCCACAACACCAGGGCGGGCACGATATGGGCCAGCCGGGTGATCACCTTTTCCAGGCCGATGGTGGGATCTTTGCCGAGCGCGGTGGCGGCCAGCATGCGGCGCACCAACTGCATCAGCACGTGTTTAGTGATCAGGTTGGTGAGCCAGACCGCGCCCAGCAGCACGGCGAGGGCCATCACGGTATAGGCCCATGGCTGCTCATCGGCCCAGTGGATGAGCCAATCCGGTAACGACATTATTCCTCCTGCGGTGTGGGCGCTGGCCATGCCTTGGCGCGCGCCGGCAACGACCACGGCAAGCCACTGATTCTCGTGAAAAGATGTGTCGCGCCTAAGGTAACACAGGAAGGGGGGAGCGCGTGTCGCGCAACCGGGATTGAACAGCCCTATACATGGAAGGCCCGACCCATCAATGGGGTCAGCGTAAACCTCCCCCAAGCTTTGGTGATCCCAGGCTTGCACGACCTCAAGCCGGCGCGCTATGCCTCCACACGCGCTGCGCGATGGTGCTGTCCTGAGCAAAGGCGGCAATGCTAGGATAAAGATGAAGGCACCGTATTATTAGCCCGGCGAGATACTCATGAACCTGAAGCTTACTATAAGAAGCGAAACCGTTGCTGATGTCACAGCGATAACCGATGTGACGGTCGCGGCCTTTAAGTCTCTTAAGATTAGCAACCAGACTGAGCACTTTATTATCGAGGCCCTGCGTGCCGCAAACGCTCTCTCTATCTCGCTGGTGGCAGAAGTAGATGGGCGCGTGATTGGGCATATCGCCTTTTCGCCGCTCACGATTTCGGATGGCACGCGAGGGTGGTACGCGCTCGGGCCTGTATCAGTATTACCCGAGTTCCAACGGCAGGGTGTGGGCAAGGCGCTGATAAATGAAGGCTTGTCACGGCTTCGAGAACTGCATGCGGGAGGATGTTGTCTGGTTGGACATCCGGATTACTACAGAAAATTCGGGTTTCGGAATGTCCCAGAACTTGTGTGCGAGGGAGTGCCGCCGGAGGTATTCTTCGCCTTGTCTTTCGACGGGCACATTCCGCACGGGGTGGTCACTTTTCATGAGGCCTTCACGGCAAATGGTTAAATCAAGCAAAGGGAACGGAGTAAACCTCCGTCCCGTTTGCTCAAGCCCCCTCACTTAAAGCGTTTTCACTACATCGCCACCGGAGTGCTGCAGGACCTCCTGGGCCCGCCGTTCCTGCTCATGATCATCGGCATGGACTATGACCGCTGAGCGGCCGCTGTGCACCCCCTCTTCCACCTTAACGATCATTTTGTCATGATCGGGCCGGATCGCCACCAACCCTCCGACCATAAGGCCGACCACACCGCCAAAGATTGTGGTAAGCACCACGGTAAGGTAAGGGCTGGCTGCCGCCAAGGGCAGTTCGGCCAACAGCAAGGCGCCACCGATGAGAAGCCCTGCGACCAGACCGGCCAAGCCCAACGCTGCATGGGCCCTGATGATTGTGTGATAGATGCCCTGGCTTTCCGGCTCCAGTTTGGGGCCCAGCGCCGTGTCGCCGGGATGCACCACCTTCACTTGATCCGATCGTATACCCACATCATGAATCACTTGCTCCGCCGCCGCCTGGGCACCTTGCTTTTCACTGAATAGCGCGGCCACTTTGCTGAGGGAGCGCTCGCCAAACACTAAGGACATTGCCATATCCGCCTCCTTGCTGAATAAATAAGGTGCGATCGCCGTGATTGCGAGAGCTTAAGACAACAGCTCAATTACCGCCCTGGCCGCGCTGGCGCTGGACTGGGGATTTTGGCCGGTCACGAGATTGCCGTCCACCACCACGTTATCCTGCCAGTCTTCCGCCGCCACCACGTGCGCGCCCTGCTCGCGCAGCTTGCTTTCCAACAAAAAGGGCATAGCTTGATCCAGCTCCACGGCGCGCTCTTCGCTGTCGGTAAAGGCCGCGATCCGCTTGCCGCGCACCAGTGGCTCGCCGTCTTTCCGCACCACGTTGACCAGACAGGCGGGCCCGTGACAGACAGCGGCGATGACCTTGTTGCGCACGAAAAACTCCTTGACCAGGCGTTGCACCTGAGGACTATCCGGCAGATCGAACATGGTGCCGTGGCCGCCGGGAAAGAATACGGCGTCATAATCATCGGCCGTGAATCCCTCATCGAGGTGCGGGCGTTGCTGTAACGCCGATTGCGCCGCTTCGTTTTCAGGCGTGGCCTCATAGCCCTCCAGGCTGCGCGGATCGATGGGGGTATCCCCACCGGCGGGACTAGCCACCGTCACCTGGTAGCCCGCTTGCTTGAACAGGGTGTAGGGCGCTGCGAACTCCTCGAACCAGAGGCCGGTACGATGCTGCGCGTCAATCCGGCCGTGACTGGTTACGATTATCAGAATCGACTTAGCCATAACGCCCTCCTTGTGTCGTGATGTCTTCCCTACAGCATAGACAATATTTCGCGCCTGGCAGCCCGTTTTGGTCTGAGCGTTCCAGCCGGGCTGTGCCGGCTTTTCGGATAGGCTGTATACCTTATTGTTACACTTGGATAACCCGCCCGGCACCCGAGGTATCGACCTGGGGGGCATTGAGCTTGCCGACACGATCATGGATTTAGTCGCCCCAGCTTTAATAAGCAGACCATATAAGGGACAGACGACGATTATTAGTCTGTCTCCCTTAATTTCGGCCGCCCTGCTTTGCCTTTTGTTACTCGACACCCCAACATGCTTGCTATCTGTTCCTGAAACTTATCATTGCCAAGCACATAACTGCCATTGGTGGCCGACCTTATTTGATTATCAATCTCACCATCAATATATGCCTTGAATAGATCACGGTAGGCTTTGCGCCGTTTCAGCGATGGTTTGTCTAATCGCAGATATTGTTCATGCGGAGTGATTAGAGCATTGCTCTTCCCCTCGGCATTGTTCTGATTACCTGCTGATTACCCATCGTGGTCTGCCCCTGATTACCCGACCTTTATTATTTGTTTTGGTCTATCCCGTATCACTTTGTTTACTTATTAAGATTCAGTAGCTTGGGTTAATTGCCGTACAAAACCGTCTGTATATTATTGTTTTTCAACAAAACGCTCATTTTTTATCTGTTAAATAAAAGCCTGATTCAGCCGAATGAATAGACGGTCCCGTAATTCATAAATATGGATGTGTGAGGTATTCATGAACGTTCTGAATCGAATGAAGCTTAGCATTAAATTAGGTGGTGGTTTTGCTGTCATTCTGTTGTTAATGGCCGTTGTCTCTTCAGTGGTATTTGTCAGTGTTAATTCTTTGGTTAAGTCATCCAAGTGGGTGAATCACACCTATGAAGTGATACGTAATGCTGAGTCCGTGGGTGCGGCCATGGTAGACATGGAGACTGGCCTGCGCGGTTTTATGATTACAGGCGAGCATGAATACCTGGAGCCCTATCACGCTGGGCAAAAGGTGTTTGACGAACTTATTATAAAAGGCCAGGAGCTGACTAGTGATAACCCTGCACAGGTGGCTCGTTGGAAAGAAGTCGCAGCGATGAAGGGGCGCTGGTTGGCCGAGGTGGCTGAACCTGAGATAGCCGCCCGTCGTGAAGTCACTGAGGGGGTTGAGGCGAGGGCTCACTTTAAAGAGATTTCCTCCCGCACTGTGGGTAAAGAGATTTTTGACAGTATTCGTGAAGCGCTTGGTGTGCTGGAAAGAAAGTTTGGTGACAGTGAGCGCGGTCAGTTTCTGGTGGCGGTGACAACGCTTGATCTAGTGAATATGGAAACGGGGCAGCGTGGCTTTTTGTTGTCTGGCAAGGAAGAGTCTTTGGAGCCTTATATCAAAGGGAATAAATCCTTCAAGGCTCATCTAGCGGATTTACGTCGTGCCGTACGTGGTACGGCAGTTACAGATGCTGATGTTCAACGTGTTGAAGACAGAGTCGATGCGTGGATGGAAAAGGCGGCTGATCCTGAGATCGAAGCGCGCCGTGCAATGAATCAGCATGACGCCAGCATTGAAGATATTGCGCACATGATGAAAACCGGCAAGGGAAAAACCATCATGGATGGATTACGGGTTAAATTGCAGGATCTTATCGATGCTGAAGAGGTGCTGATTGGTGTGCGTACCCAGGACCAGGAAGAAACCTCCATGTTCGCGACCAGCGTGACGGTGATTGGAACTGTTTTGGCCATCGTGGTTGGCCTGGTTGTCGCAACGATTGTAATACGGGGCATTTATGGTCCATTGAATGCAACCAACAAGATGCTGAAGGATATTGCGGAAGGTGAGGGTGATCTAACCAAACGCATTCCCGTGAATACTCAGGATGAGATTGGTGATATGGGAAACAACTTCAATCAGTTTCTCGATAAGTTGCAAGGACTCATTCGCGAGATCAGTGGCGCAACCGTTCAGTTGGCATCGGCTTCCGAAGAGATGGCCGCAACGACTGAACAAACCTCTACCGGTGTAGAGAATCAGAAGATGATGACTACACAGGTGGCCTCTGCGATTACTGAGATGACGGCAACGGCGCAGGAGGTTGCACAAAGTGCGGAACAGGCGTCTACCGCTGCGGGTGAGGCAAATAATGAGGCACAAGCGGGTAACCAGGTGGTTAGCAGTACCGTCTCTGCTATTGAGTTATTGGCTAAAGAGGTTGAAAGCTCTGCAGGTGTGATCAGTCAACTTAAAGATGACAGTGAAAATATTGGCACTGTGCTGGATGTTATCAAAGATATCGCAGACCAGACAAACTTGTTGGCACTGAACGCGGCGATCGAGGCAGCGCGTGCGGGTGAAATGGGACGAGGCTTTGCGGTCGTAGCTGATGAAGTCAGAACGTTGGCACAACGTACTCAGGAGTCCACTCAGGAGATTGAAACGCTGATTGCCGCACTACAAAATGGTGCAGAGAATGCTGTGTATTCGATGGAGCAGAGTAAAGGGCGTGCCAGTGAGACTGTGTCGAAAGCACAGGAGGCGGGCGCATCGTTGAACTCTATTACCACTGCGGTGGATACTATCCTGAAAATGAATACTCAGATTGCGACGGCTTCAGAGGAGCAGACAGCGGTTGCCGAGGAGATAAATCGTAGTGTGGTGAATATCCAGAGCATCTCTGAACAGACCTCAACTGGATCTCAGCAGATCTCTATTTCCAGTAATGAGCTGGCAAGACTTAGTGAGCAATTGCGAGGCTTGGTAGGTCAGTTCAAGGTTTAGTTTTTTTAAAACTTCTTAGGTAAACAGAATTCGGGTCAGCTTTATGCTGGCCCGGAATTTTTATTGATAGCACACGCAACAGGATCAGGCCTTGCCCTTTGCCTACCCCGAACCAGGGTCAGCCGGAGCGTGGCGAAGGCAAAGACAAAGGGCAAGGCCTGATCCCAGGCTTTCGCGTTCGCTTCGCTCATCTTGGCGCAGGCCGTGCGCTGCTCCGCCCTGCCGCTCACCGCGAGCGTTAGAGCGCAATAGGAGGAAGGCAAATAGTTCTTCTTTGATGTATTAAAGAATTTGGCAATTTTCAACGGTGCCCCCCTTGGTTAACGGAAAGCTTGGCACTTCGACGCTGTAGCATTCCCAGCATCTCATTCAATCTTTTTGCGCTCCAGGGCAGCGACCCGCGCCTCGGTCAGGACAGTGCCTTCCTCGGCAACCTTCCGTTCCAGCGCCTTCAGGCGATCCCGGAAGCAGGCCGGCCCATGGCTCAACCAGGCCCCGCGCACACCGGCGGGGAAAACAAAAACGCTGTTTCCTCAGCTCGTTTCTGGTGCGCACCTAACCATGAGCAGGAAAATCAATAGCATACCGCCTCGGTTGCCTCATCCGTCCGGCCCGTGAGATTGGGCTTGCGGCGGGTGTTTTCCGGCAGCGCATCAACGCCACCGTGTTCGACGGCCGCTTTGTAGCGATACAAGGTGCCGCGCGGCGGCCCCATCACCGTGCAGGCTTGCGACACGTTGACCCACTCTTCGGCCAAATTCAACAGGCCGACCTTGTGTTTAATGATTCTCTCGTTACTATTTGACATAAGGGTTACCTTTCTGGCCTTTTATAGTCAGTTAGCAGCTCCATCAAAACCGGCAACCCACACTTTTTCAACTCAGGTGTCAGATCAAGTCGAAACTAATTTAGATAACTTTTTTATATTATTTCAAGGGAATATTTTCATTTATATAGCTAGTCTTAATCCGGCCCGGATCGTATCAGCCACTGCAGGCACGCTTGACAAGCCCTTACTTAAAGGTGGGTAAGCCTGATTCTGAGTCGCGAGTTATTACGTTTATTTTGTTCGAAACAAAAGAGAATCAAAGATGAATTACTTCACTACGTTTCATCTTCAAACCAACGCCCAGCAGTCTGAGCTGAATGTTATGTTTAATGGCTCACACTTATGAAGGGCTGAAGATGGAAGAAGAAAACCTCCGCATTACGCTCGACTCGATTGGCGACGGGGTTATTGCGACCGATACCGACGGCAATGTGACTCAAATTAACCCAGCCGCCCAGAAGCTGACCGGCTGGACTTTTGAAAGCGCCCAAGGCAGGCCATTGACCGAGGTATTTAATATTGTCAATGCAAAAACAAAAGAGGTTGTGGTAAACCCAGTTACTAAAGTGCTTGAGCTGGGTAAAACGGTGGGCCTTGCTAACCACACCATGTTGATAGCTAAAGACGGTGCTGAATACCAAATAGCCGATTCCGCCGCACCGATCCGAGACACCAACGGCAATATTGCCGGAGTGGTGTTGGTGTTTAGAGATGTTACTGAAAAATATCATCTGCAGGAAATTGTATTAGAGACGAACGAACGGCTACAGGGGGCGCTTGAGGCCAGCCATGCCGGCACCTGGCGTGTTGACATGAGCACAGGCAATGATACGCGTGATGCTTCTCTAAACCGTTTGCTTGGGTTGCCCGCTGAGCCGACCACGCAGCCATTAAGTGACTGGTTTACCTATGTACATCCGGACGATGCTGAGCCAATGAAATTGGCCTGGGAAAAAGGGCTGGAAACGGGGCTGTATTCAGTGGAACATCGGCTGATTCGTAAAGATGGCGAGACCCTGTGGGTTTATGACCGCGGCCGGATGATTCGAGATGCAGATGGCCAATTGCTCTATGCAATCGGTGCAGTAATGGATATTACTGAACGCAAGCAAGCTGAAGAAGATCTGCGAAAAAGCGAGAAACTTCTAAACACTATCGCTGAAAATTATCCGAACTCCTATGTCGCGATCATAGAACACGATTTTACAGTTAGTTTTTTATCCGGACAGGAATTCAAGAATCAGCAACTTGATCCAGAAGATTTTGTAGGTCTTAGTCTGGATGAGATATATGGCGAAGATGCCGCGATCATTCGCTCCCATTATGAAGAGACCTTTAACGGCAAGGGATGCGCTTTCGAATTTTTTCATAATAACCAATATCATTTTTACCGGACTGTTCCTTTGCAATCTGGGGATGGCACGATTCAACAAATTTTGGTGGTGGTCGAAAATATCACGGAACGAAAACAGGCTGAGAATGCTTTACGCCGCGCGCAAAAGATGGACGCCATTGGTCAACTTACGGGCGGTATCGCTCACGATTTTAATAATATTCTGGGCATCATTATAGGGAACCTGGATTTACTCAATTTGACGATAACGGATAATAAAGCGGCGCAGGGGCATATCGATGAGGCTCGTAAAGCGGCATTGCGGGCGACTGAGCTTACCAAAAATTTACTGGGTTTCTCGCGCCGCCGGTCTGATAAATCGGCTATCACCGACATGAACAGTGTTGTAAAGGGAATGGATAGCCTAATTACACATTCATTGACCCCGAAAGTAATTGTGGAGTCTCACTTGGCGGAAGATTTGTGGCTTTGCAATATTGATTCCGGCGACCTCGAAGATACTCTGCTCAACCTGATCATCAATGCCCGAGATGCGATGCCGCGGGGCGGTCGACTCACTTTGGAAACCTGCAATCGAATCCTCGACGAGGATTACTGCTCAATCAATGCAGGTGCCACAGCAGGGGAATATGTAGAGCTGGCAGTGAGCGACAGTGGTACCGGCATCCCTCCAGAGCAGCTGGATCAGGTATTTGAGCCATTTTTTACCACCAAGCCTTACGGCAAGGGCACCGGCCTGGGTCTGGCAATGGCATTTGGGTTTGTAAAACGTTCCGGAGGCTATATTAAGGTTGATTCAGAGGTGGGTATCGGCACTACCATTCATCTCTATTTGCCGCGTGCCATTGGTCAAGTCCAGAAGCCGGTACTAAATAACGAGCAGCCAAGTAAGCTGCCTCGTGGCCACGGGACCGTTCTGGTGGTCGATGATGAAGAAAGCCTGTTGAAACTGGCGGAGATCTCATTGCGCTCACTGGGTTATCGAGTTATTACTGCAAACAATGCAGATCAGGCGTTGACGTGTTTGAAGACAGAAGCGGATGTTGCGATGTTAGTCAGTGACGTCGTGATGCCAGGCAGCATGAATGGTTATGAGTTGGCTGAACAGGCGACTCGCAGCCACCCAGGCCTTAAGGTATTGCTAACCTCCGGCTACACAGAGAAGGTCGTCGGGGCGGATGGTCAGGTACGCTCTAAAGCTAACTTGCTCAGAAAACCCTATACACAGACAGAGTTGGCACAACAGATTCAAACTATCATGGGAGATAATCAGCCTGGACAGTCATCTGGAGCTGAGCTAAAGCCAGATTTATCGTCGATCATATGGTCAGAAGAATTCAGCACGGGTATTGAGCCAATGGACGAGGATCACAAGGCGTTACTGGCAATTTTCAATCACTGAATAAAAGCAGGCGAGGCGGATCACCTGAAGCTTGAAAATGTCGAGGCCGTTATCGAGGAACTTCAGTATTGCACTGAGACTCATTTTTGTCGTGAAGAAGCGATGATGACTGCCTGCAAATACCCTCAACTCGAAAATCATCGCCAAGTGCATCGACTGTTAATCAGGCAGCTCGAAGATATAAAACAACAATTTCAGCAAGGAGGGGTTGCCAGCGATGAAGTATTGTATTTTTTACGCAACTGGTTGCTAGAACATATTCAGAGTATGGATTTAGATTACGCTTCAAGCTGCAGAGGTAAGGAAGCATTGATTGAAAGGGCGCTGATAGAAGCAGATGAAGGTCCTGAATCAGGGGGGTGGTCTTGAGCGAGATGACCGTCTATGTGATTGATGACGAGCCAGCGTTGGTAGAACTGCTCAGTCAGGCAGTGAACTTGTTCGGCTTCGAAGCCCAGGGCTATACCTTGGCAAGTCGGTTCTTCGAACAGACACAGGTGGTTGAACCGAATTCTATTCTGTTGCTGGACCTTCAGATGCCGGAAATGGATGGCATTGAGGTGATGCGACGGATGGCCTCAATGGCACACACTCCTGCTTTGATACTAATCAGCGGCCAAGACTCCGGTGTATTACACGCAGCCGAAAAGCTGGCCAGGGCGCATCAGCTTGAGATAGTAGGGTCGTTACCCAAACCCGTTTCCCTGGAACAGCTTCAGCAGCTGCTCAAGGCATTTGTTATCACAGACAAGCCTATTGATTTGGCCGCGCCGGAGTTTGAAGTGACTGCGGCGGAATTGCGTGATGCGATAGAAAACGATCAGCTGACATTACATTATCAGCCTAAGCTCGATATTGGCAGCGGTGCTGTTTGCGGTGTAGAGGCGCTGGCACGTTGGCAGCATCCCACTCAGGGCTTGATCTACCCGAATCGCTTTATCGCTGTTGCTGAAAAGAATGGTTTAATCGGCGAGTTTACACACCAGGTGATTGAGAAAGCCGTCGTTCAGGAGCAGCAGTGGCAAGACGCCGGGTTACAGCTGCCGGTCGCAGTGAATGTGTCGGCTGAAAATATTACCAGTCTCACTTTGCCGGAGCATCTTGCTGAACTATTAGCGGATAAAAGACTGAACCCAAACATGCTGGTGCTCGAGGTGACTGAGAGCGCATTGATGGGGGAGCTGGTGACTTCTCTGGATATTCTCACTCGTTTGCGTTTGAAAGGCATTCGCCTGTCGATTGATGATTTCGGAACAGGTTACTCGTCACTGTCACAGTTACATCGTGTTCCATTCACAGAGCTTAAGATAGATCAGAGCTTTGTCGCCAATATGGTCGAGGACACCGAGGCCAGGGCTATCGTCAAGACTTGCATCCTGCTAGGCCATGAACTCAATATGCAAGTGGTGGCTGAAGGGGTGGAAAGTCAGGCGCAGCTCAACCTATTGCGACAGCTCAATTGTGATAGTGCCCAAGGCTATTTCTTTAGTAATCCAGTGTCATCAGAGACAATAACGCAGACAATCCAAAATCAAGCCAATGGTGGTTTAGGTGAGTTAGTCTCGACTTGATCTGGCACCTGACTGGAAAAAGTCAGGGTTACCTGTTTTGATGGAAGTGCTAACTGATATTAAAACCCAGCGAGGTAACGCTCATCTCAAATAACAACGAGAGAATCATTAAACACACGGTAACAGGGTCAGGTTAAACCTTCCCCAGGTTCTGCAATCACTTGAGTACCCCGCTAAAAAGAATAAAGATCGAGATCACGCGAGCGCTCTGGCGTGTCAAAGCGGCGCATCTAGTCTGAAGGCGATAGGCGATTATGTTGGGTTACGCTATTCAAGCGTCAGCCGGAGTGTGGCTACGGCAAAGGGCAAGACCTGATCCCAGGCGCTTTCTGGGCGGCGAATCGAAAACCATTGCCGGATTCACGTAAAACAAAACTGAGATGAGGTTGTCTCTGGTAGAACCGGCGGACTTTTTATATCCACGCCGTGGCGACCGTATTGACGTACAATTCTGGTGACATACCCCATTTCCATCACCGAAGGAGTATCGATGAATAAGCGACTCAGACTGACCTTGATCGTCATTCCCCTTTTTATCGCGGCCTGCGCCTCGACCGAGATCACCGGCAAATGGAAAGACAGGACATACACCCAGAGCATAGACAAGATGCTGGTCATCGGCATGTCCAAGGACCAGACGCGGCGGCGTATATATGAAGACACCTTGGTGCAAAAGTTGGAGCAAAAAGGCGTCACGGCGGTGTCATCCGCCACCCTCTTCGCCGCGGACCAGGAATTGAGCCAAGACGTTCTCGAACCCGTGCTCGAAAGAGAATCGTTCGACGCCATGCTGGTAACACGCCTGGTCGATGTGGAAAAGGACACCCGATACGTGCCGGGGCACGTCGTCAGCTCACCGTTTTATTACCCCCCGCCGCATGACTATTATTACAACTTCTACGATTATCATTTGCGCACGCGCCCGATCGTGTATTCACCGGCCTATCTGGTGGATGACACCATCGTCTCACTGGAAACCAACGTGTACGAGACCCGGAAGGACACCTTGATCTGGTCACTGACGTCGAAATCTTTCAACCCGAATAGCGCCAATCAGATCATCGAAGAGCTATCAGAGATAATCACCGAGCAATTGGAAAAAGACGGTCTGATATAGCGGGGTTGTAGCGAGGATCGGGGGCGGGCGAGAGCGAATGTTCACGATGTTGGCGCGCATAGCGGTTCGATGCCCGGATCATTCGCCAAGCAGTAACTCACGCACTTGCTCGGTGTAGCCGGGATCGCCCCACGGCGCAACACCGAGATAGGACCCGACGAAGCGATTATCTTCGGATACGAAGAGGGTGTACGGCACCACGGGCACCCCGAGGGCGCGGCTGTCTTGCTCATGCAGCAGTAAGGGCGGCATATCGAGGCCGAATTTCTTGATGAAGTGTTCAGTCTGCGCGATGCGTTCATCCAGCGACAAGGCCAGCACCTCGATGTCGGGATGTTGTTTGCGCCATTCAATCACTTCCGGCATCTCTTCGCGACAGGGAATGCACCAGGCGGCCCAGAAGTGCAGTATTTTGGGCTTGCCGTCGATGGCGTAGAGGCTATGTTCGGTTTTCCCGTCGGACCAACGCAAGTCGGGCAGCGGCTGATTGTCGCCCGCATCGATCTCGGCTTGGGCCAGGCTGCAGCACGCCAACAAGACGATGGCCAGGGCGTGTTTGATGTGCTTTATGTTCATCTCGATGCCGTTAAGTAGCGGAACACCTGTTCCAGTTCCTGTTCGCTCAGGGGCGTCATGCCCGCGTGCTCCATGCGCGTCTGCATGGTGTTGAGCACGATGCGCCATTGCTGCGGCTTCAACTGCCGGGCCGCCGGGGCCTGATGACACAGGCCGGCGCAGCGCTGCTCGAAGATTTCCGCGCCCGCCTGCACATCGGCCGCGTCGGCCCGCAAGGCGGGCGGCAGGACACTCAACAGTGCGGCCAACATGATCAGGACGCCTCTAGATATTGGTGAGCATGCCGCTTGCACGCTCACCCGCGCGCGCTCGGCCTTGCAAGATTTCGCAACAGCCCCGCTTTGCACCCTATCGGGCATCGATGCCTTGATGGCACACAGGTGAATGTCCAATCTGATGCACTCAATATAATTAGAGATGCCCATTAGTTTACGTTTCATGGCAACAAGCCGTCCAATGATTCCGTCAGTGCTTCACCGTTGCGGTAGTCCTCGTTGATGACGATGGTGGCGTCGGGCGCGATGACCACCACCGTGCCCATGGCGGCGTTGAACTGATCCATCACCGCCTGACCAGCGTCCACCAGGGTGACGAATTCAGACCCCGCGTAACCGTTGGCGGTTTCGGCGGCGCGCGCCACGGCGACGCTGCCGGAGACGTAGTCCACCAGGGCGTAGACCACGCTGCCGCGGCCGCGGAATTGAGGGATGACCTCATTGTACATGTGATCGCTGTGCGCCAGGCAGATGGGGCACCACATGGTGAAGTAGAGCACCACGGCGTCGGACGCCTGACTGCCACCGCTCAAATAATCGGACAGTTGGAATTCGCCCGCGACGCTGGTCTGCAGGGCGAAGTCCGGTGCCAGTTGCCCCGGCATGTAACCGCTGCTGCCGGCGGTGACCGCCGGGCGCTGATCCTTGTCGCTGGGATTGAGGTCGTCGGTCAGGTCGCCGCAACCGACCAGCAGCAAACCGGCCGCCAACATGGCCAGGCATGACTTAACGCAACACATGGCTGACTCCTACGCTGATGATATCGGTCGTGGGAAAGTTGCGCCCCCAGCCGTCCTGGTCGATGGCATGGCTCCAGGTCAGTTTGGTCACCCAGTCGCGGTCGTCGGTGGCCCAGGCCAAGGTGGCGGAGAGCGATTGCTTGCGCAACCCCGAGGTGGGATCGATGACGCCGTCGATGGTGCTCTCGCGTTCTTTCAGATAGGCATAGCCCACGGTGGCGGTGAGCGATTCCATGCGGTCGGTGAAATAGGTATAGCCGAATGACAGCAGGGTGTTGACGCGATCGCCGCGCTGGCGGTCATAGGGTTCCACATCGTTGCCGTATTCGCGGTTCACCGGCCGTTCCAGATATGTGCCGTAACTGGCGCTGAAGGTGGCGTTCCAGGGATAGACGGTCTTGTCCAGCAGCAAGTTGGCGTCGAGGCGGTACATGCCCAGGCCGGTGATGTCGAAGTTGTCGGCCACGTCATCATAAGGCGAGGTGCCGGTGGGCACGGTGAGGGTGCCGCCCCAGTAGATCGCGGGGATCAGGTCTTCCCAGCGGTTGACGTTCCAGACGCAGGCGACCTTGTCGAACTGTTCATACCAGATGGAAAGTTTGGTATCGCCGACGCCGTGGGTGTTGCGTTCGAAGCCGGTGTATTGATTCTGGTTCCAGACATAGGGCAGCGAAACAGATGCCTGCCAGCGCGGCGCCAGGCGCCGGGCATAGCCCAGATTGAGGCGGTACTGCTTCAGATCGGCGCCGGGCGGATCGGCCACCCAGTCGCCCCTGCTGTTCCAGAACCCGTCGTAGCGCTCGTAATCCACGCTGACATCGATCATGGCCTGGGAAAACTTGGGCAACACCAGGGAGGTGGACGAGCCGCCGCCGCAGCAGGAGGCGGCCCAGGTCTGTCCGCTACACGCCAGCGCCGCCATGGCCGCCGCAAGCGCTTGGAAGCGCGCCGCCTTCATCATGGCGCAATGAAGCTGAGTTCGGCATTGCCGCCGGTGGCGGTGGTCATGACGTGGTCGCCGCTGCCGTCGTTAATGGTAAGACGAAAACTCAGGGTGTCGGCGGATACACCGCTCAGGCCGCTCACAGCGGTAATGCTGAACAGGCCGCTGTTGGCGCTCTCAGTCATGGGGCGCCACTGTTGGCTGCCGAGGTCAAACACCTCCACGCCAACGCTGGCCAGGGTCACGTCCGGACGGCTGCCGTTGGCCAAGGGGCCGTGCAAGGTTTGCCCGCTATAGGCGGCGGGAAAACGCATCATGCTGTGGCCGCCGCCCATGTCCATGTTGCCGATATCACGGGTGGAGACAAACACCGTCAAGTCGTGACCGCCGCCGTTATTGGCGCTGATCTGGTGCAGCCAGACTCGATACGGGCGCGGCTGGGTCATGCCCATCATGGTGGTCCAGCGATGATTGGCGTTATTCACGCCGGCAAAAAAGAGGCTGCCGTCCATGGGCATACGCACCTGGGGATGGAACATCACCGTGGTGGTGACATCGGCCGTGCCGTCGGCATCCACGTCTTCACTGATATTGACCGGATAGTCCCATACCCCCATGGGCGCGGCGGCGGCCCCCATGCCCATCTGCGAGGCCATCACGTAATAGGCGTCCAGATTGTAGACACCACCTCCGACTGCCACGGCAGCGTGGCCATGGGGCGTACTGTGGTCGTGGCCACTCAGCATGTGCATGTAGGGATGATGACTGACGCCCTTGAAGTTGGGGTCGCTGGCCAGATCGATGGGTTGTTGCGTCGCCGCATCGGTGAGGGTGATTTGATGCTTGACGCGGGCGGTCCAAAAGCCCGCGCCGATGGGGTCGTTGGCGGGCGCATCCAGGGTGACCGTGAGCAGGCGCCCGGAGGCGCTGGTAATGGTCTTGCTGGCGCCCGGGGCGTCATACGCCATGCTCGGCAGGCCGCTGCTCGGCGCCGTCACAGCGGCCGTGTTATTGCCGTGACCGGCAAAGCCGCCATAGGCCGCCAGCAGCCGCGCCGCCAGCGGGTTGCCCTGGTGCAGGGCCTGCAGATCGACGCCGGCGGCGCCAATGTTCACCGCGCCCACGCCGTCATTGCCGTCCAGATCACCGTCGCTCAGGTCGGCGGCCAGGGCCGTCAGCAGGGCGGCGATGTCGTCCTGGCTCAGACCGAGGTCGCTGGCCAGCTGGCTGAACACCCCGGCGCGAAAGGCGGCATCGCGATCGGCCTGGGGCCGGGCGGCGGCGCTAGCGCTGTCGGTGGCGGACGGGTCGAAGGGCACCGCCTCTAGATCCGGCAGGTAGCCGAAGGCGTTCTGAAAGGCGTTGCGGGCCTGTGTCAGGCTCATGGCATGGGTGCGCACCAGATGATGAATGACGGTGCTGTCCGGCGTCACCGGTGCATGCCCCGCTTGACCGGCGTTAAAGTGGCCGGCGGCCAAGGTCAGGGCCAGGGGGGCAGCGCTGCTCAGGGTCACCGTATCGCCGGAGACTTCATCCACATAACTGCCGGTCACGGTGAAGCTCAGCATCGCGTCCAGGGCCGCATTGGGCAGGCTCACGGAAAAGCCGCCGTTGTTCACCGCGGCGCTGGCGATGCTATCGCCGTCGGCATCGCTGATCACCACGGTGCCGTCAACGGCGCCGGCGATGGCGCTGCCGCTGATGCGGGTTGTGGCGCTGGCATTGGCGCCGCCAGCACTGCTGTTGGCGCCGCAGCCGGTCAAGGCGACGAGCGTCATGGCGGCCAGGGCGGCCAGGGCGGCCGGAACGAAGGGTTTGAACTGCATGGTTAACTCCTGCCGAATTAATTAGTTTTTGTGATAACGCTTATGGTATGGCCCTGTTTCAGGTGAGGGAATGCGGCATAATGTCGCAGTGGCGCGACGCCAATTACAGAAGCAACTGAAAACGGGAGTTACACACCATGCTGAGCAAACCGATGAAGGCCCTGGCCTGCGCCGTGCTGTTACTGACCGGCCCCGCCGCCCAGGCGGAGGATGTGCTGGTGGAAAGCGGTTACACCGAGATCATGCAGGAGATGGTGGGCAATATGCAGGACATCGTGTTCGGCATCATGGTGGAGGACTACGACCAAGTGGCCGTGCTTGCCGAGGCCATCGCCTTTCACCCCGAGCCGGACATGGGCCGGCAGATGGCGCTGTTGAAAAAACTCGGCATGGATGCCAAGTCATTCACCCTCCACGAAGACCGCATCCGGCAGAACGCGCTACGCCTGCAGAAGGCGGCCAGCGCGCGCGACCCGGAAGCGGTCATCGAAAAGTTCGCCGCGCTGGCCGAGAGCTGCAGCGCCTGTCATGCCGCCTATCGCGAACGGATACGCAGCCTCATCAAACGGCGCTAAGCCGCATTGCTCACCGGGCTAAGTACAGCACCCTGAAAAGGCCCGGGCCGGCCAAACAGTCGGCATGGAATCGTCGACACCGTCGTTGGCGTTCACTACCAGGGCGTCACCCGCGGCGGTGACGGCCAGCCCCCTTGATCTGTTCCCACACCAGACCGTCCCGGGCATCAGGTCTTGCTCCGCACAAGGAAGTCGGGGGTGACGGATGGATATCTTCGCGATGAAACCCGGGTGGGTTAGGCGACTTATTTTGCCTTCAGCGCCTTGCCCATCTCATCGGCCAGCAGCTGCAGGTCGTCCTGGCGCGGGAAGGTGGGGCGCCACACCAGGCCGATCTGCCGATGCGGCCCCTTTTCGGCCAGCGGCCTGAGGCTGATGTCGCTTTGTTTGACCAGGGCGGAGTCCACCGCCAGCGCGGGGATGAAGGTGATGCCCTGGCCGCCGGCGACCATCTCGATCATGGTGTAGAGACTGGTGCCCTGCACCGCCGTGTTGCGCTTCAGACCCTTGGTGTGACAGGCGCCCAGGGCGTGCTCGCGCAGGCAGTGGCCTTCTTCCAGCAACATGATTTCATTGGCGGGCAGATCGGTGGACGGGATGGGCCCGCCCTTGCTTAAGGGGTGGCCCTTGGGAAAGGCGATGTGAAACAGCTCATCGAAAAAGACCTGGTATTCCAGACCGGGCAGGTCGTAAGGCAGGGCCAGGATGGCGCAATCCAGCTTGCCGTTGTTGAGCCGTTCCACCAGACGCGCGGTCTGTTCCTCCACCAGCAATAACTGCAACTCGGGATAGCGGTGACGGATACCCGGCAGCACGCGCGGCAACAAAAAGGGGCCGATGGTGGGGATCACACCCATGCGCAACGGCCCCACCAGGGTGCCTTTACCGCCCTCGGCCAGCTGCACCATCTCGCCGCCCAGATCGATGATCTCACGCGCCTTCTCGGCCAGGGCCAGGCCCATGGGCGTGGCCATGACCTTGCGCTTGTTGCGCTCGAACAGCTGCACACCCAGCAGCGATTCCAGCTCTTGAATGCCGGCGCTGAGGGTGGACTGGGTGACGAAACAGCTCTCCGCCGCCTGACCGAAGTGGCACGACTCGAACACCGCTAGGAAATATTGCAGCTGGCGCATGGAGGGCAAGTGCATAAATCGTAATTCCCGATCGATAATTAATGATTAAGCCGTTCTAACGATGCTATCACCCGACGTGCCCAAGCGCCACAGCGCGGCGCGCCTTTAACCTTCGCGACACGCCGGACGATAACCTCAAAGCCATTCAGTCAGCGAGACAGTGCCATGGATATCCTGCCCTTCCTGAAGATCATGATGGACAAAAACGCCTCCGATCTCTATTTCACCACCAATGCCGTGCCGTGCATCAAAATCGAGGGGGTTACCGCCCATCTGGGTCACAACCCACTGCCGCCCGGGGCGGTGCAAAAACTGGCCTATTCCATCATGACCGATGAACAGATCAAAGAATTCGAACAGACCATGGAGATGGACATGGCCATTTCGGCCAAGGATATCGGCCGCTTTCGCATCAACGTGTTCCGCCAGCGCGGCGAGGTCGCCATGGTGGCGCGCTATATCAAGGCCGACATCGCTTCGGTGCAGAGCTTGAACCTGCCGCCCATCCTCGAGGAACTGGTGATGGCCGCGCGCGGCCTGGTGCTGGTGGTGGGCACCACCGGCTCGGGCAAGTCCACCACCCTGGCCGCCATGATCGAGCATCGCAACCGTCACAAGACCGGCCATATCCTCACCATCGAAGATCCCATCGAATACCTGCATCAACACCGCCAGGCCATCGTCAATCAACGCGAGGTGGGTCTGGACACCTTGAGTTATGCCCATGCCCTGAAGCGCGCCATGCGCGAGGCGCCGGACGTAATCATGATCGGCGAGATCCGCGATCAGGAGACCATGCAGCAGGCCCTGGCCTATGCCGACACGGGCCATCTGTGCCTGTCCACCCTGCACGCCACCAACGCCACGCAGACCCTGGAACGCATCATCAACTTTTTCCCCGAAAACGCCCAGCGCCAACTCTATATGGATTTGTCCCTGAACCTGCGCGCCATTGTGTCCCAGCGTCTGGTGGCGGGCGTGGACAGGAAACGCCTGCCGGCGGTGGAGGTGATGCTCAATACGCCCCATATCGCCGACCTCATCCAAAAGGGCAAGATCAACGACATCATGAGCGCCGTCGAGCAAGGCGCGAACATCGGCATGCAGACCTTCGACCAGGCCCTGTACCAACTCTATGAGGCCGGCAAGGTCACGGTGGACGAGGCGCTCAATCATGCCGACTCGCGCAACGACCTCAGTCTGCGCATCCGCCTGAGCAAGGACGGCGGCGTGGATGCGGATGATATGGACGGCTATTCCTTGAGCTGAAGCGCCATCCAGGCGGCGATCCGTTGCATATATCGCGGTAGATTGACCGGCATCCTGTGACCCAGCGGCGTCTCCAGCCACGCACTGTCGACAAAGGCATGGCGCAGCTGCACGGCGCGCCGGCGCATGAATTCCGATTCCTTTTTCCCTACGACATGGAGACTGGGAAAGGCCAAAGGCGTCTCGAACCAAGGTTTAACCAGCGCCGCGCCGGGCATGAAACCGCCACACAGCACCAGCCAGCGCAGCCCGAAATCGTAGCCGCCCCCGTTCTGCTGCGCCGCCGCCAGCATGGCCGCCATCGCAGCGCCCTGACTCCAACCCAGCACGCCGTCGAAGGGGCCTCGACTGTCACAGAACCGCTGCAGTTGATCCAAACTTTCTGCCAATCCGCTATAGCGCGGCGGTTTCTCGTCCGTGGCGCGATACCAGCACCAGTTCTGCCCGGCGCCGATCTTGGTCTCGGGCAGCGACATTTGATAACGGTCGAGCATGGCGCGCACCTCGGCCGCGGGGACCTCGATGGCGGCCTGAGGATAGACGAATTCCGCCCCGTCTTGCAGCGCGGTTTCCAAGGGCGGCAGCCATGCGCGCAAGCCATCGCGGTTCATGGCATAACCGTGCAGGGCGAGAATCTTTTTGGTAGGACGGGGTGGCATGCTTGAACGGGATCGGCGCGCGCTGCAGTGTGATAAAGATTAGTCTACACTTTGCCTTACCGTTCAAGCCAACTTACCCGCAATTCCCATGAATCGATTGACACAACAGCTGACCTGTTTCGCCTTCATCGGCCTGCTGACGGCGCTGCCGGCAAGCGCCGCTGAATCCGTCACCCCCCAAACCGTGGTCTCCGGACTGGAACACCCCTGGAGCATGGCCTTTATGCCCGACGGCCGCATCCTGGTGACGGAACGACCCGGGCGCCTGCGTGTGATCGAAAACGGCCGCCTCAAGCCAACCCCCATCAAGGGTCTGCCTGAAATCACCGCCGTGGGTCAGGGCGGTCTATTGGACATCATTCTGCACCCGGATTACGCCCGCAACGGCTGGCTGTATTTCTCCTATGTGGCCGCCGGCGACGGCGGTATCGGCACCGAAGTGGCGCGGGCGAAGCTGGAGGGCATGGAACTCCAAGACGTTCAGGTGCTGTTCCGCATGCAGCCCAAGAGCAACGGTGGACGCCACTTCGGCTCGCGTCTGGTGATCGACAAGGACAACTATTTGTATATCAGTCTCGGTGACCGCGGCGAGCGGGAGCGGGCGCAACAACTGGACGACCATGCGGGCTCCATCATCCGTCTGCACGACGACGGCCGCGTGCCCGAGGACAACCCCTTTGTCGGGCGCCAGGACGCCAAGCCCGAAATCTACAGCTACGGTCATCGCAACGCCCAGGGCCTGACCCTGCACCCGCATACCGGCGCGGTATGGGAGCATGAACACGGCCCCCAGGGCGGCGACGAACTGAACCTGATCAAGAAGGGTGTCAACTACGGCTGGCCGGTGATCACCTACGGCGTCAATTACGTCACCGGCACCAAGATCGGTGAAGGCACACACAAGCAAGGTATGGAACAGCCGCTCTATTACTGGGACCCATCCATCGCCCCGTCCGGCATGGACTTCTACAGCGGCGACAAATTTCCCAAGTGGCAGGGCGATCTGTTCATCGGCGCTCTCAAGTTCGAGTTGTTGGTGCGTTTGCCACTGGACGGCCGCAAGGTGCTCAAGGAAGAGCGCTTGCTAAAAGGCACGCTGGGCCGTATCCGTGACGTGCAAACCGGCCCCGACGGCTATCTGTATCTACTCACCGATGCGGACGACGGCAAACTGGTGCGCCTGACCCCTGACTAAGCGTAAGCGCTTTGAATTCAGAACCCCATAAATCACCCGCATGAACCCGCATGTCCAGGACCTGGTCTTAACGGCCAGCGGTGCCGAAGCCATTACCTCCCAAGACCGTATCCAAACCTTGTGGAGCGGCTATGGCGAAATCCTCAGGCTGACGCTTGCCGGGGCCGCGATCGGCTCGGTGATTTTGAAACACATTGTCGTGCCGGACGCCATCAGACACCCGCGCGGCTGGAACAGCAAGCGCTCACACGCGCGCAAGCTGCATTCTTACAAGGTGGAAATGCACTGGTATCGCGACTGGGCTGAACGTTGCCATGCCGACTGCCGCGTGGCCCGCTGTTTCGCCGCCAGCGCCGGTGCGGGTGAACATATCATTGTCTTGGAAGATCTGGACGCGGCGGGGTTTCCCCTGCGCAAGTCCCACCTGACCCTACATGAGGTCCAGGTCTGCCTGAAATGGCTGGCCAGCTTCCATGCCCGCTTTCTAGGTGAGACGCCCAGTGATCTGTGGCCGGTGGGGACCTATTGGCATCTGGCCACCCGCCCCGATGAATGGGCCGCCATGGCCGACGGTGAGTTGAAACAGGCGGCCGAATTGATTGATGCACGCTTGAATCAATGCCAGTTTCAAACCCTGCTGCACGGCGACGCCAAAGTGGCCAACTTCTGTTTCGCGCCCGACGGCGGCGCCGTGGCGGCGGTGGATTTTCAATACGTGGGCGGCGGCTGCGGCATGAAGGATGTGGCCTATTTTCTCGGCAGCTGCCTGAGCGCGGCCGAGTGCGCACGGCACCAAGACAGATTGCTGGATTATTATTTCGCCCAACTGCAAGGCGCCTGCAAACAGCTCGATCGCGCGCCGGATTTTTCGGCACTGGAACAAGAATGGCGCAGCCTCTTCCCCTATGCCTGGACAGACTTTCATCGCTTCCTGCTCGGCTGGGCCCCGGACCACTGGAAGGTCAATGCCTACAGTGAGCAACTCGCCGCACAGGTACTCACCGAGCTGAAGTGTTAGTTTTGCAAAAAGGGATTGGTCAGGCGTTCCTCGCCCAGCGTGGATAGGGGGCCGTGCCCCGGCACAAAGGTCACATCATCCCCCAAGGGCAACAAGTTGTTTTCAATGCTGTTGATCAAGGTAGCGTAATCGCCGCGCGGAAAATCGGTACGGCCGATGGAGCCCTTGAATAACACATCGCCGACGAAGGCCAGGCGTTGCCCGGCGTTATAAAAGACCACATGACCCGGCGTATGGCCGGGACAGTGCAACACCTGCAGCCGCAGCTCGCCGACATTGACCGTCATGCCGGCGCTTAACCACTGATCTGGCACAAACGGATCCAAGGGTTCAAAGCCGAACATCTCCGCCTGCCGGGGCAGCATCTGCAACCAAAAGGCGTCGTCCTGATGCGGCCCGATGATGGGAATGCTGAAGTGCTGCGCGAGATGCTTCGCTGCGCCCACGTGATCGAGGTGGCCGTGGGTAAGCAGGATCTTCTCCATATTCACTTTGCGCGCTTCAATATGACGCAACAACACATCCACATCACCGCCCGGATCGATGAGTGCGGCCTTATGCGTCGCCTGACACCAAATCAGAGAGCAATTCTGCTGATAGGCGGTCACCGGAATGATTTGGTAGCTCATAATGTGCACATGTATCCCATCCAAGGTATCCAACTTTTCAAGCCCTTAAACAAGCCTATCATCTGGGCAGAGACGTATATAGCGACATCAAGTACGGGAGCGACTGTCATGCAGACGATCTATCCCCAACCGCAGGATGTGGCTACCAACATCCCGCCCCGTTTGCGCGAAGACCGGTTGCCCCGCTGCAGGGCCGCATGTGCCTTTAGGGCCGCTCGTTTCAGACGATTTCAGCGCCCCACGTTGTTGGAAAAACCCAACTCGACTATGATCTCTCCATCATAATAAGGGGGAGGCGACTATCCGTGACGCGTTACCAGGTCTTGGTGGTCGACGATGATCCTGATGTGTGCGATCTGATCCGGGACTATCTCAGCGACAAGGGCTATATCGTCAGCGTCGCCCACTCGGGCACGGACATGCGCAGCCGCTTGCAGCAAGCGACGCCCGACCTGATCCTGTTGGATGTGGGACTGCCGGGGGAAGACGGCCTGAGCCTGGCCCGTTACGCCCGCGAGCATCTGGACATCGCCGTGATCATGGTCTCCGGCGCGGGCGAGGCCATCGACCGCATCCTGGGCCTGGAGGTCGGCGCCGACGACTACATCACCAAGCCCTTCGATCCCCGTGAACTGGTGGCGCGCATCAAGACCGTGTTGCGGCGCTATCAAGGCCGCGGCGGTGACGGCGAGGTCGCCACTGCCGATACCAACGGGCGCGTGCGAATCGGGCACTGCAGCTTGGACATGACGCGCTATCAACTGTTCGACGGCCAGGGCCAGGAGATCCCCATGACCACCATGGAGTTCGAGCTGTTACGCACCTTCGTCGAACACCCCAACCGCCCCCTCAGCCGCGACCAGATCCTGGGCCTGACCCAGAACCGCGACTGGTCGCCCTATGACCGCAGCATCGACATCCGCATCGCCCGGCTGCGCAAGAAAGTGGAGCCCGACCCGGAGAACCCGCGCGTGATCAAGACGGTGCGCGGTGTCGGCTATATGTTCATTCCCGACTAGCCGTTTTTGTTTCAGTTTGTTTCAATTGTTTCGTCGCTGTAGCGGCCGCGCTGGTGCGCCGACCCAGGTGCTAGACTGACACCATGAACCAAGATGCACGCCGTCAGCCGTACCCCGTTGACCTGGGCGCCATCCTCGCCAATGCCGCCCGCGCCGTCTCCGCCAAATCAGACGCGATCTTTGCTGAGTTGGTGCGTCAGATCGCCGAGGCCCTGGCGGTGGAATACGCCTTTATCGGGCAGCTGGCGCCCGAGGGCAAGGACACCATCCACGCCATCGCCGCCCATTTTTCCGGCCGACCGGCGCCGCTGTTCAGCTACAGTCTGGCCGGCACACCCTGCCGCGACGTGATCAACCAACACTATCGTTACTACCCCCGGGACGCGCAGCGAATCTTCGATGACTCCCATTTAAAAGAACTGGCGGTGGAAGGCTATGCGGCCATCCCCCTGTACAGTTCCCACGGCGAGGTGATCGGCCTGATGGCGGTGATGCACACCCAGCCGCTGCAACAAGCGGCGCTGGTGGAGCAACTGCTGCGTATCTTCTCGGTCCGCGCCGCCAGTGAATTGGAACGCCTGGCCGCCGACCGCGCCGCCCAAGAGAAGGGCGAACTCTATCGCGCCATCTTTCATGGCACCCGGGATGCATTGGCCTTCTGGTCCCTGGACGGCCGCCTGGTGGATGTCAATCCGGCCTTTTGCCAACTGGGGTGTCACAAGCAGACCGGTGATCGGGAGGCGATCCTGGCCGCCGACCCCGCTACGCTGTTCCCTGTCAGCTGCGCCGACACCCTCCAGGCGCTGTTGGCCAGCGTCGCCCAGGGCCGCCCCTTCAGCGCCGAACAAGACCTTGAATCGGCAGCGGGCGTAACCACGCTGGAGATCCGTGGCGAGCCGGTGAATTATCAGGGCACACCCCATGCCCTGATGATCCTGCGCGACATCACCGAGGATCGGCGTCACGAAGCGGCCCTGCGCCAGAGCGAAGACCGGCTGCGCGCCACGGTGGAGGCGGCGCTGGACTGTATCATCAGCATGGATGCCCAAGGCAATATCATCGAATTCAATCCCGCCGCGGAGCGCTGTTTCGGCTACCGGCGCCAAGCGATCGTGGGCAAGCCTCTGGCCGAGCACCTCATCCCCGCCGACAAACGCCAGCGCCACCTGCAGGGGATGAAACGCTATCTCGACGACGGCGATCCCTACTTTTTACGCAAGCGTTTCGAGGTCACCGGCCTGCGCGCCGACGGCAGCGAGTTCCCGGCGGAGCTGACCATTGACGTCACCGAGGGCGAGCAAGGTCAGATCTTCATCACCTACCTGCGCGACATCACCGAGGCCAAACAATCGGAGATCGAGCGCCAACGGTTGCAGGCCCAGTTGATTCAGGCCCAGAAGATGGAGGCCATCGGCCACCTCAGCGGCGGCATCGCCCACGACTTCAACAACATCCTCACCGGCGTCATGGGCTATCTGGTCATGGCCACGGAAAAGGCCGAGGCACTGGGCGACGCGCGCATGCTCACCTATTTGGAGCGCGCCAGCCGTGCCGGCCAGCGCGCCCGCGACCTGATCCAGCAAATGCTCACCTTCAGCCGCGGTCAGCGCGGCGAGCCGCAGCAGCTGCGCCTCGAACCCTTGATCAAGGAGAGCATGCGGCTGTTGGAGCCCATGCTGCCCGCCAGCATCGAGATCCATACCGAACTTGCGCGCAACATCGCGCCGGTGTGGGCCGATCCGGTGCAGATCGAACAGGTGATCATGAATCTCTGCATCAATGCCCGCGACGCCATCGGCCAAGGCAGCGGCCGCATCGCCATTCGCCTGCAACAACGCAGCCACCGCGACAGCGTCTGCAGTGCCTGCCAGAAAGGCATCCGCGGCCCGTTCGTCGAGCTCAGCGTCAGCGATAGCGGTTGCGGTATCGATCCCGCCCAGCTCAACCGCATCTTCGAGCCCTTCTTCAGCACCAAGGAGACCGGCAAGGGCAGCGGCATGGGGCTGTCCACCACCCACGGCATTGTGCATGAGTACGGCGGCCATATCATGGTTGCGTCGGTGCCGGGCGAAGGGGCCAGCTTTCGACTGCTGTTTCCCATCAACGACGACGCGGCCGCCTGCGCGGATGAGCCCAACCCCGTTCAGTCTGTGGTGCACGCGCAGCCCATGGCGGGCAGGGTCTTGCTGGTGGATGACGACACCACGGTACGCGAATTCATGCGCGACCGCCTGGAGACCTGGGGCCTAGACGTGACCAGTTTCGCCAATGGCGCTGAGGCCCAACAACAGATTCAATCCCCCCACCAGCCATATGCGCTGATCATCCTCGATCAGACCATGCCCCGCCTCACCGGGCTGGCGCTGGCCCAGTGGCTGCGTGAACGCGACTATCCCGCCCCCATCATCCTCTACAGCGGTTACAGCGACGAGATCAACGCCAGCGAACTGTCCCGACTCAAGATCGATGTGTTTATCAAAAAGCCCATCGACGACGAGCTGTTGTACACCCAGGTGAAACGACTGCTAACGCAACACGAATCCAGCTAGACACTGAAACAAACTGGCAACACTTGGTTACACCCGGGAAATCCCCTCGATACAACGGCCCGCTACTCTGATAAGCGTAGGACATCTAATAACGCTTAATTAGGGAGATATCACCATGTTCAAACGCATTACCTACTTTACCTATGGCGTCGTCTGTTACGCCCTCTTCTTCGCTACCTTTCTCTACGCCATCGGCTGGGTCGGCAACCTGTTCGTGCCCACCTCCATCGACGCCCCGCGCACGGCGGGACAAACGCTGGCGGATGCCCTGCTCATCAACATCCTGCTATTGACCCTGTTCGCCGTGCAGCACAGCGTCATGGCGCGACCGGCCTTCAAACGGGCCTGGACCCGCATCGTGCCCACGCCGCTGGAGCGCAGTACCTATGTGCTGTTTTCCAGCGCCGCCCTGATCGCCCTGTTTTACTGGTGGCAGCCGCTGGGCGGTGTGATCTGGCGGGTGCAGCACCCCGTCGGCGCCGGCCTGTTGTTGAGCGGTTTCCTGTTGGGTTGGATGGTGGTGCTGGTCTCCACCTTCCTCATCAATCACTTCGACCTGTTCGGGCTGCGCCAGGTGTGGTTATACCTTGTGGGTAAACCGTACCAGCCGCTGGCCTTCAAGACCCCCTGGCTCTATAAATATGTGCGCCATCCGCTCTATGTGGGCTGGTTGCTGGCCTTCTGGTGCACCCCCACCATGACCGCCGCCCATCTGTTGTTCGCACTCATGACCACGGCCTACATCCTGGTGGCCATCCGCCTCGAAGAGCGTGATCTGGTCAAGGCCCATGTGGAGTATGAAGACTATCGCCGCCGGGTGCCCATGTTGGTGCCGCGCCTCAAGAGCACTGAGCCGGGCAGGCCCGACTACGCCGGCGACAACGCATAATTAACAGAGGAGACACATCATGGCCATCGTTGCACCGCAACACTTCGACACCGACACCCTGCGCCAGCAGGTGGAACAGACCTATGAGCAAGTGGCGCGTCGCCCCCAGGGCGAGTACCACTTCCACCGCGGTCCGGAATACGCCGTCACCTATCTGGGCTACGACGCGCAAGAGCTGGACCAATTGCCGCAGGAGTCCACGGCCCGTTTTGCCGGGGTGGGCAATCCCATTGCCATCGGTCCCATCCACCCCGGCGAGACCGTGCTGGACCACGCCTGCGGCGCCGGCATGGACCTGCTGCTGGCGGCGCGCCGCGTCGGTCGCGACGGCCAGGCCATCGGCGTGGACATGACCCCGGCCATGCGTGAATGCGCCGCCGCGGCGGCGGAGATGGCCGGGTTGAGCAACATCGTCGAGATCCGCGCCGGGGTGTTCGAGAATCTACCGCTGGAAAATGAGACGGTGGATGTGGTCCTGTCCAACGGCGTGCTCAACCTGGCGCCGGACAAGCGCAAGGTCTTTCAGGAGATCAAGCGGGTCCTCAAACCGGGCGGCCGCCTGCACCTGGCCGATGTCATCGTGCAACGCGAGCTGAGCGATGCGGCGCGCCAGGATCCGGACATCTGGGCCGCCTGCATCGGCGGCGCCCTGGTGGAGCCGGAGCTGGCGCAACTGGCGCAGCAGACGGGGTTCGAGGACGGGCACATCGTACGCCGCTTCAATTGTTTTCAAGGCACCAGCGCCGAACACAAAGTCTCCAAGGACCTGTTCGTGCACTCGGTCAACTTCTTCGCCCGCAAGCCTTAGCGTTACCCGCCCAACCCTCTCCCCTTTCTGGGGGGAGGGAATATAAATACAAATTATTCTGAAAGCGAAAGCACGGCCTTCACATTGGCACGGGTCACCTGCGCCACCCGTTCTACATCCTCCTCGCGCAACGAGGCGAACACCTCGAGATAATGGGGCAGATACTGGGGACTGTTGCGCCGGCCGTGACAGATATCTCCCGACATATCCGGCGCATCGGTCTCCAGCACCATGGCCTCTAAAGGTAACGCTTCCACCAGTCCACGCAGTTTGCGCGAGCGTTCGTAGGTGATCATGCCGCCGAAGCCCAGCTTGAAACCCAGATCCATATATTCCTGCGCCTGCTGCAGGCTGCCGTTGTAGGCGTGCATGATGCCACCCTGCGTGAACTTGCCGTCCTTCAAGGCCTTCAGGACCTCATTGTGGGCCTTGCGCACATGCACGATCACCGGCATTGCGGCCGCCTGGGCAATGGCCAACTGGGCCTCGAACAGTTCGATCTGGCGTTCCCGGTGCGGATTGTCGATATAAAAATCCAGCCCGATCTCCCCCACCGCCACCAAGTCGGGCTCATCGGCCAGGCGCTGTTCCAGCTGCTCGAGATGGGCCTGGCGGTGGTCCCGGATGTAGTAGGGATGCAGCCCCAGGGCGGGATAGAGACCCTCATGCCGACGACACACCTGCAGCAGGCGCGCCCAGGTGGCGGCGCTGATGCCGGGCACCACGATGCTGTTGACCCCCTGCTCACGACAGGCGGCCAGCACCGCCTCGCGGTCCGTGTCGAAATCTTCCACATCCAGGTGACAATGACTGTCGATGATCTCCATGGCTCGATTCTACGCCCGGCGCCTGCCAGCGCAACAGGGTTTGGTGTATCATGACGGCCGCAGCAAACAGCCGCTTTCACGCCGATGAATCGCAAAAAACCACACGACGCCCTCTACGCCAATCCTCACGAACAACTCGTGGATTTCGAATTCAACGAGGCGGTGGCGCGCGTCTTTCCGGACATGATCCGCCGCTCGGTGCCCGGCTACGGCACCCTGATCACCCTGCTCGGCCTGCTGGCCGAGGAATACGCCCGGCCCGGCAGTAACATCTATGACCTGGGCAGTTCACTGGGCGCGGCTACCCTGGCCATGCGCCGCCGCATCCCCCACCACGATTGCCGCATCATCGCGGTGGACAACTCGGCGGCCATGGTGGAACGCTGCCGCAGCCATGTCGCCGAAGACCTCTCGCCCATCGAGGTGGAGACGCGCTGCGCCGACATCCGCGACATCGAATTCCAGAACGCCTCGATCGTGGTGCTCAATTTCACCTTGCAGTTTCTGCCGCCGCGGGAACGCACGCCGCTGCTACAAAAGATCCATGCCGGCCTGTTGCCCGGCGGCGCGCTGGTGCTGTCGGAAAAGATCGCCTTCGCAGACGCCGGCGACGCGCAGCTGCTGGACAGGCTGCACCTGGCCTTCAAAAAGGCCAACGGCTACAGCGCGCTGGAGATCAGCCAGAAACGCTCGGCGCTGGAAAACGTACTCGTCCCCGAAACCCTGCCGCAGCATCACCAACGCTTAAAGGAAACGGGTTTTCGGCACAGCCACAGCTGGTTTCAGTGTATGAACTTCGCGTCAATTCTCGCCGTGAAATGATCGACTTCACGCCGCTGTACCAAAGACTGGACGACACGCCGCTGGCGCCACTCGCCGAGGCCCTGCCCGGCTTGCTGCAACAACGCTTCAGCGCCAGGCGTCACGGCGACCTGCCGCGCTGGTTGGCAGCCCTGGAAGGCTTGCCCAGCGTCCAACCCAGCGGCGTCGATCTCAATGCCGCCGCCGTGACGGTAGGCGACGCCGCGAGCGTTTCGCCCGACACGCGCCAACAGATCGAGGCGGGGCTGCGCCAGCTCATGCCCTGGCGCAAGGGGCCCTTTTCCATCCACGGCGTAGAGATTGACACCGAATGGCGCTCGGACTGGAAATGGGACCGCCTCAAGGATCACATCCAGCCCCTGGCCGGCCGCCGCGTGCTGGACGTGGGCTGCGGCAGCGGTTACCACTGCTGGCGCATGGCCGGCGCAGGGGACGAGCTGACCATCGGTATCGATCCCTCGCCCCTGTTCGTGATGCAGCATCAGGCCGTCAGCCATTTCCTCGGCGCCCACGGCACCTTCGTGCTGCCCTTGGGGATTGAACACCTGCCAGCGCGGCTGGCGGCCTTTGACACGGTGTTCTCCATGGGCGTGCTCTACCACCGCCGCTCACCACTGGACCATTTGATCGAACTGCGCGACGCCCTGCGCCACGGCGGCGAACTGGTGCTGGAGACCTTGGTCATCGAAGGCGCTGCGGGCGCGAGCCTAATGCCCGAGGGCCGCTACGCCAAGATGCGCAACGTCTGGTTCATCCCCAGCTGTGCCACCCTGGCGTTGTGGCTGCGGCGTGCCGGCTTCCGCGATATCCGGCTGGTAAACGTGGACGTCACCTCCACGGCGGAGCAACGCAGCACGTCTTGGATGCAGTTCGAATCCCTGGCCGATTTTCTCGATGCGCAGGCCCCCGGCCGCACCGTGGAGGGTTATCCCGCCCCGCGACGTGCCATTTTCACCGCCACCCGACCGTAGCCCCGGCCCGCCGTTCTGCAAAATGCGGCGCACATGCCGATGTCTTACAATGAAGGTCCAGTGGCGCAAACACTAAGGTTCTGACATGAGTGAGCAACAATTCCAGATCGTGGTCAACGGCTCTCTGGTTGAGGGGGCCGCGCCGGCACAGGTGAAACAGAACATCGCCACCCTGTTCAAGACCTCGCTCGATAAGGTGGCACCCATGTTCTCCGGCCGCACGCTGGCGGTCAAGAAAGGGCTGGACCGGGAGACGGCGCAGAAATACCAGTCCGCCATCATCAAGGCCGGACTGGCGGCGGCCATCGCCCCCATGGCAACGGCATCCGCGGCGCCGCAGGCGGCCGACTCAAAGGCCCCTGCCGAGTCGGGCTTCGACGCCTCCCTGGCCGCCGCCGGCAGCATCATGGACGAGGCCCCAGCGCCGTCGGCGCCGGAGATCGATACCAGCGGCCTGGACGTGGCCGCGGCCGGCACGGACCTGGATCAGCAGACCCCCGCCGCCGAGCCCGACATCGACACCGGCCGCCTCTCCATGGGTGAACTGGGCGAGGATGTCAGCGAGCCTCAGGCCGTGCCCGAGCCGGATATCGACATCAGCGACCTGAGTATGGGCGCCGTCGGCGAGGACGTCACCGAGCACGAAGAGGTGCCGCAAGCCGACATCGACACCAGCGCGCTGAGCATGGGCGAGGTGGGCGAGGACGTCACCGAGCACGCAGAGGTACCACCCGCCGAGATCGACACCGGCACGCTGAAGCTGGACGAACCCCCAAAATAGTTGGCGCTTTTTAGCCGCGGGATTGGGGTAAAATTGACCCCGACAAACCCACTCCCGACGCCAAGATCATGAGCAAGACACTGACCGAAGCCGCCAAGGGTCGCGGCGCCCTCGGCAATCCCGACAACCGTTTCGAGCACCACAGCCGCGAGTCGGTGGACGACGGCTGGGATAATCTGGAGCAGCCGCCCGAGCGCATCCGCACCACCCTGACCGTGGACAGCGCCAAGACGGTGATCAGCTACAACCGCTCGCCCGACGTGCCCTTCGACCGCTCCATCAACCCCTATCGCGGCTGCGAGCACGGCTGCGTCTATTGTTTCGCCCGGCCGACGCACGCCTGGCTGGGGCTGTCGCCCGGCCTGGATTTCGAGAGCCGGCTATTCTACAAACCCGACGCCGCCGCGCTGCTCAGAACAGAGCTCAACAAAAAGAATTACCGCTGCGCGCCCATTGCCCTGGGCATCAATACCGATGCCTACCAACCGGTGGAGCGCAAGCTCGGACTCACCCGTGAACTGCTCAAGGTGCTGTTGGAGTACCGCCACCCGGTCACCCTGGTCACCAAATCCGCCCTCGTCGAACGCGACCTGGACCTGCTCACCGAACTCGCCGATCACGGCCTGATCCAGGTGGCGCTCTCCATCACCACCCTGGAGCGCAGCCTGTCGACGCGGCTGGAACCGCGCGCCGCCGCCCCCGAACGGCGCTTGCAGACCGTGGCCAAACTGAGCGCGGCGGGCATCCCCACCAGTGTCATGGTGGCGCCGCTGATACCGGTACTCACCGACCACGAGCTGGAGGATATTCTGAGCGCGGCGCGCCAGGCCGGCGCCGGCTGGGCCGGCTATGTGCTGCTGCGCCTGCCCCACGAGGTGAAGGAATTGTTTAAGGGCTGGCTGAGCGAACACGCGCCGCTCAAGGCCGAGCACATCATGAAGCGCATCCGCGACTGTCGCGGCGGCCAGGAATATCAGGCCGAATTCGGCACGCGCATGCGCGGCGAAGGGGTGTTCGCCGAGCTGCTCAAGAAACGTTATCGCCTGGCCATGAAGCGGCTGGCCTTTGCCGGCCTGCCGGAGTTGAATACGACGGCGTTCCGACAAGCGGCGGATGTCAAACCGCAGCTGTCGCTATTCTAGGCGCCTGCCGGGGCGTGTTAACGCCGCGTGAAACCCCGATAACCGCTCAGGAACCGGGCCATGCCTTCGCGCTCAAACCACGCCACATCCCAGTCACGCGCCTCCAGCCGACCTTTATATCGATCTTTAAAGACATAGACCTGGGCCTCGACGTCGCCACCCTCTAGTAGCGCGACGCTGGCCGTTGCACGGCGATAGTCATTACCTTCAAAACGGTCCAGCCGTATGAGATCGGCGGTTTGGATATGGAAATAGATCCGGCCGCGGACCGAGTCCGTCGCATCGGCATCCACCAGCGCCGGGTAGATTTCGCCTTTGATGCAGCGCCGGGCAAAGCCTCGCACCTCAGCGACGGCATTGCGGTAATCGCCCGCCACCACTGCGCCCCAGACCGGGTCGAACATCAACGAGCCATAGGTGAATACATGCATAGCGGGCATCTTACACCGCCCGGGATTAATCGGACATGGCCACGGTCTGCGCCAGCGCAGGCAATGCGTCCTCTTCGGGTTGGTAGGGGCGTGTAATGCTCTTGATGCGGGTAATCCACTTGATGCGATTGGCCAAGTCCTTCATATAGGCCACATCACGAAACGGACCGGCCATGACCCGGCACCTATCGCCCGCGCATGCGCTGCTCACCGGCACGCCCAGCTCCTCCAATTGCAGCATCAGTTTGCGCGCGCTGGCGTAGCGCTTGAAGGTGGCCAGCTGCAACTGCCAGCGCCGCGGCTGGCTCACTTGGCCGCGCAAGCGGGCCACCGGGCTGGCGATGCCCGCGGCTCGTTCGCCGGTCATGCGGATACGCTGCCAGTCGGCCGACCACAGCATGTCGGGGATAATGGCGCTCACCTTGTTCACCAGGGCGGCCAGATTGAGCCCGCCGCGCACGCCGTCCGGTTTGTGGATCTCGAAATACAACAGGCCGTTGCGATAGCCGTATTTGAAGGCGTCATCGACGATGCGCACCGGGGTGTCCTTATTGGCCCGGTGCACCAGCACCGCCATGTCTTCGGGGTACAGACGAATACTGCCGCGGCTGACCACCATGCCGATGCTATAGGCTTCGTTGGTGCCGTGAATCATATAGCCGCCGCCGTCGAGCACCAGGGCGTATTCACCCAAGGGATTTGTCGCTCCGGGCGGCACCACTGCCGGCAGCGATGGATTGGCGGCCCGGGCCGCGGCGGGCACGTCCCAGCTCGGTTTGCGCAGCCGCTGATCGATAGCAAAACTGCCGCGCCGGGCGCCGCCTTCCGGCCCCACACTGACCGGATAGGTACTCACCAGGGCCGGCCCCTCTGGCGGATATTGATAGTGATACAGGCGCTGCTCGGCGAGATTGACCACAATACCGCGGCGCGCGCCGGCGGGCAGCACGAAGCGGGTCGGGATGACGACGCGCCGCCCCGCCTCAAGCCTGGTCGGGTCGAGGATGTCGGGATTGGCCGCCTTGATCTGGGCGTAACCCACATCGTATTGGCGGGCCAGCGTGAGCAGGGTATCGGAGGCCTGGGCGCGGGCGTATTGCACCTGGCCGATGACGTCGTCTGTGTCGGGCAGCACATAGGTCACCGCCCCGGCGGGAGCGGCGCCGCACAGCAGCACGGCGCCCAGCCAATAGCGTACAGCCGTCAATTTAGCGATTGATTTCAGAAGCTTATACGACATCCGGGCAAGCCACTCACCACAGTAAAATCCACATTCTTACAATAAGTTACGGCAGAAATGGGGAAAAATTGAGCCGCCGCCAGGCGCGTTTCCCACCACCGCGCGTCACGAGACGGGCCAGGGGGGGCGGACAGGCGGCGGCGCGGACGATTGGAGTGCGGCACCGAAACGGCCGATATGCAAACAGGCAATTAACGACGGCGTGACGCTTTCTCAAGGATGGTCGGCAGCAGCTCATGAATCCCAGCACCTTACTCGGCATGCTACTGGGTATCGCCCTGGCCGCCGTGGTCATGTTCAGCGACGGCACCAATTTGGCGCTGTTCTGGAACGGCCACGGCCTGGCCATCGTGCTCGGCGGCACCCTCGCCGCCACCCTGATCAGCTATCCCCTGCACGAAGTAGTGCGCGTGTTGCACGTGTTTATCGTGGTGCTGCGCAACGAGCGTCTCTACGAACGCGAGGATCTGGACGAATTGGTGGAGACGGCGCGCATCAGCTTCAGCGGCAACCTGGCCGCACTGGAAGATGAGCTGGATAAGATCAGGAACCCCTTTCTCAAGACCGGCCTGCAATTGGTCATCGACGGCAGTCCGCTAGAGGATATTCTCGACCTGCTGCAGTGGCGCATCGCCCGCCTCAAGGCCAAAGAGCGCGCCGAGGCCCAGCTATTCCGCAGCATGGCCGTGTTCGCCCCGGCCTTCGGCATGACCGGCACGCTGATCGGGTTGATCAATATGATGAGCACCATGGAAAGCGGTGATTTCGCCGTTATCGGCGCCAGCATGGCGGTGGCCCTGGTGACCACCTTCTACGGCATCCTGTTGGCCAATCTCATTTTCAAACCCATCGCCACCAAGTTGGAGCGACGCACCGAGCGGCGCGTCATGCTGATGCAAATGGTGCTTGAGGGCATCACCCTGATCAGCCAGCACCGCTCACCGGCCTATATCCGCGCCACCCTGGAATCGTTCTGCGCCGACTACCGCGACGAGATCAATCAAGACCGCGCGTCGCCGCCGGCAAAACAGTCCTCATGATCCAGGACGACGAGCCCCAGACCGGCGCAGCCGCCGCCAATGATCCGCCGCCGGCGCCAGTGCGGCGCGACATCGCCTTGGAAGCGGCCGAGCCCGGCGGCCAGGACGATGACAGCTGGATACTCAGCTATGTCGACCTGTTCACCCTGCTGGTGGTGATGTTCGTGGTAATGCTGAGCTTTTCCGCGCCGCGGCAGGAAAACGCCGTGGCCACCCGGGCGGCGGATACCGGCACGGTGAGCGCGCAGGATCAGCTGTTGGCCCGGTTTCAGCAACAACTCGCCGGCCTGGTAGAACAGGGCCAGCTCGCCATCTCCGCGAGTGCTGCGGGGATCAGTCTGCAATTGGAAGAAGAGATCCTGTTCGACAGCGGCACGGCGCGCTTGCTGGGCCAGGGCGAAGCCGTGTTGAACGCACTGGCCCCCGCCCTGATGCGCAGCGGCCAGGCCGTCACCGTGGAAGGCCATACGGACAACCGGCCCATCGCCACCGCCCGCTTTCCGTCCAACTGGGAATTGTCCGGGGCGCGCGCCGCCCAGGTGGTGCGCCATCTCATCCGCCAGGGCCTCCCCGCCGAACGCCTGCGCGCCATCGGCTATGCCGATACCCGACCGGTGGCCGACAACAGCTCGCCGGCGGGGCGGGCGCGCAATCGGCGCGTCACCTTGCTGGTCAAAGCGGCGCAATAAACTATTCGAGCTCGGCCAGACTCGTCTGCGCCAGGGTCTCGATGTCGCTCAGACGCATGCCGGCCTGCTCCAGAAAATCGGTGTCGAAGTCGGCCGGGTTGGCCCAGTAACGCCCCTTCATGCTACAGCGGCCGGCCAGCTTGTGCAGGCCCAGGTCTTCCAGCGCGAAGGCCAGCTGTGTCCACTTGAGCGACAAGCGCTCTTCCTTGTCGATGGATTTGTTGCCGCCCTGTTTCAGGCTGCGCAGATAGACCGTGGTTTCGCGCACCGCCGAGATGACGGCACGCAAGGCCTGTTTCGATTCCTGTTTGCGTTGTTGCTTGGCACGGCGCAGATTGCCCACCCACTGTTTGACGTGGGTGATAATACTTAGCAGTTCCTTTGCGCTCAGTTCGGCCAATGACATGACGCGGTATACAATGATTGTTGAGATTTAGATTATTGCATATACGCGTTCGATAGGCCGGCCGCACATGCGGCAGGCGTGAAAAGCGTCGCTTGCCAGAGGCCGCCGACGCGGCAGGGGATCAATTTCGTGACCTGACTATTGGTCCGGCGCGAACGTGAGGGCGGCCGAATTGATGCAATAGCGCAAGCCGGTGGGCGGTGGACCATCGTTGAAAACATGGCCGAGGTGTGCCTCGCAAGCGGCACAGCGCACTTCGGTACGTTGCATACCGTGGCTGGTATCGCCCTGCTCTTCGACGTTTTGCGCGTCGGCCGGCTGCCAGAAACTGGGCCAACCGCTGCCTGAATCATATTTGTGTTGAGAACTGAACAGCGGCGTCCCGCAACACACACAGCGGTACTGACCTTCCTGTTTAAAATCGTAGTACTCACCACTGAAGGCCAGCTCGGTGCCGGCCTGGCGGGCAATACGATATTGCTCCGGCGTCAGTTGGGCCTGCCATTCGGCATCGGTTTTTGAAATCTTCTTGCTCATAGGTCTCCCGTAATCAGGCGGGCATGTCGGGAATCAACATGCTTTCCAGTCTATGGATCATGTCTTTTAAAAAAAGTTTTCGCTTTTTCATGCGCCGCATTTGCATCTGATCGACATAGGCTTGTTGCTGCAGACTGCCGATGGCGGTGTCCAGATCGCGATGCTCGATCTTAAGCACCGCCAGTTTTTGTTTGATCTGTTCGATCTCTTCCTCGCTCAGACTCATACCCTTCTCGTTAAGGTGAGCAGCGTTTTAACCACAGCAACGCTTATATTTTTTTCCGCTGCCGCAGGGGCAGGGTTCGTTGCGGCCGATCTTCGGCGCCTTGGCCTGCGGCACACTCTCGCCGTCGACGTAGAACCATCGCCCGTCCTCACGCACGAAACGGCTACGCTCGTGTAAATATTGTAGCCGATCGTGTCCGTTAAATTTAGCCATAAACTCGACCCGGCCTTCACTGTCCTGCGCCTCGCCGGCCTCGATGGCGACGATCTCGAGGCCGAACCAGCTGACGTCAGGGCTCAACACCAGCTGCGCGGGGCGGGTATCGGCGTGCCAGGTCTGCAACAGATAGTTGCTATTCCCTAATACAAATGCGCAATAGCGCGAACGCATGAGTTGCTCGGCGCGGGGCGGGTATGCATCACCCTCTATCCAGGCGCCGCAACACTGATCAAATGACCGGCCGGACCCACAAGGACAGGCTTGATTGACGTCATTCATGTGCACAGGTCCGGCGAAAAATATCTGCCAGCTTGCTGGTCGCGGGGCCGATGCGCTCGGGATGACCGGGAATCAGGTACAGCGTGACAAAGCGATGGCGCCCCTCGCGCAGCGGCAGGGGCTTGAGCTGGCCCTGTTCCAGGTAGTCCTGCACCTCGTGCACGGGCACCCAGGCGAAACCGAGTTCGGTCAGCAGGGCCTCCACCGCCTTATCAATGCTGGTGACGCTCCAACGATATTCGGCACCCAACCAACCGGTGTCGCGCTTGATATAAAGTCCGGAGTCGCGAATCACCACCTGCAGTTCGCGGCGCAGATCTTCATGAGTGAGTTCGCGATTGAGGCGGTGCAGGCGGTGCTGGTGATGGGCCACGGCGATAAATTCCACTTCCAGCAACGGGTCGCCCAAATAGCCCTGTGGCACCTGGGCGCCGATGACCAGGTCGGCGCGCCGTTCCAGCAGCGCCTCGTCCGCCCCCGACAACACCACTTCGTTCAGCTGCACCCGGCTGCCGCGACTGAGGGGCACGAATTCTTTCAAGGCTTGCATGAGATAGCCGCTGGGGAAGGCCGCATCCACCACCAGGCGTACCTCGGGCTCCCAACCCTGTTCCAGGTTGTGGGCCAGTGCCTCGAGCTCGGCGGCGTCGGCAAGCAGCGCACGCGAGCGCCGCAACAGGACGTCGCCGGCGGCCGTCAACTTGGCCTTGCGCCCTTCAATCTGCAGCAACTGTACGCCGAGCTGCTGCTGCAGCTTGGCGATGGTATAGCTGATGGAAGATTGGCTGCGATGCAGGTGCTGGGCGGCCTGGGCAAAGCCGTCTTGATCCACCACGGTCTGCAGCGCGCGCCATTGCTCGAGGGTGACTTTGGGGCCCTTCATGGCGAAAAGTATCCAATATTTAGATAATAAATAGCAAGTATTTAGGCTTTAATATCGAAAATATTTGGCCATAATGAGCTTGTAGCGCATTCAACCAAAAGGAGATGGAGAGTATGGAAAAGACAGCCTCACTTATCGGCCGAATATTTTTGGCACATATTTTTCTTATCGCGGGGACCACCAAGATCACTGGTTATGCCGGCACCCAGGGCTATATGGAATCCATGGGCGTGCCCGGCATGTTGCTGCCACTGGTGATTTTAGTGGAAATCGGCGGCGCGTTGGCCTTGATCCTGGGTTGGCAGACACGCTGGGCCGCCTTGGGCCTGGCGGGTTTTACCATCCTCACCGCGTTGTTCTTTCACACCAACTTTGCCGAGCAGACGCAAATGATCATGTTCATGAAGAACATCGCCATGACCGGCGGTCTGCTGTATGTCGCCGCCTATGGCGCCGGGGCCTGGAGCCTGGACGCGCGGCGCGCCCACAAACACGGGCATGGACAGCACAGTCAGTCGCCGGCGATGTAAAGTAGTGCCCCTCTCCTCTCGGGGGAGGGGCGTTTCCACATGATTGTTTATGCCACAAGGAGTCCTCGATGGGGTTATTGATTAAAGGCGAATGGCACGACCAGTGGTACGACACCCAAAAGACCGGCGGCAAATTCGTCCGCAGTGAATCACAGTTTCGCAACTGGGTGACACGCGACGGTGCCCCCGGCCCCAGCGGCCAAGGCGGTTTTAAGGCCGAATCCGGGCGTTATCACTTATATGTTTCCCTGGCCTGCCCCTGGGCGCATCGAACCTTGATCATGCGCACGCTGAAACGCCTGGAACCGCATATCGGCGTCACGGTGGTGGACCCGCACATGCTGGAACACGGCTGGGCCTTTACCGGCAACCTCGGCAGCGACCTGGATAACATCAACGGTCATGACTATCTGCATCAACTTTACACTCACACTCAACCCGACTACAGCGGGCGCGTCACCGTGCCGGTGCTGTGGGATAAGCAAGGACACACCATCGTCAACAACGAGTCTGCGGAGATCATCCGCATGTTTAACGATGCCTTCAGCAGCCTGACAGATGCGGACAACGATTTTTATCCCGAGGCCCTGCGCCGGGACATCGATGAAATCAACGCCTTCGTTTATGAGAACATCAACAACGGCGTCTATCGCTGCGGATTTGCCACCGAGCAAAGCGCCTATGATGAAGCCTTTGAGCAATTGTTCGGCGCGCTCGATGAGCTTGAGGCCAGACTCGCGCGCCAGCGTTATGTGGTCGGCGCGCGCCTCACCGAAGCCGACTGGCGTCTATTCACCACCCTGGTTCGCTTTGACGCCGTGTATTACAGCCATTTCAAATGCAACCAAAGACGTATCGCCGATTATCAAAATCTTGGCGATTATCTACGCGAGCTGTACCAAGTCGGGGGCATTCAAGACACCGTCAACATGACCCATATCAAGCAGCATTACTATTACAGCCAAACAACGGTGAATCCCACCCGGATTGTGCCGCGCGGACCGGCACTGGATTTTATGGCGCCCCATAACCGCGATCGCCTCGACAACACCAAGAAAAGGAAATTCGCATGAACATGTATGAGCAGGGCAATCCCTACACCATCAAAATCGGCCAAGGCGACAGCGCCTATATTTGCCAATGCGGCCACAGCAAGAATGCGCCTTTTTGTGACGGCTCCCATATCGATCATCCGCCGGCGCAACCCTACGAATACGAGGCGACACAGGATGAGACTCTATACGTCTGCGGTTGCGGCAACTCCGGTAACAAACCCTTCTGCGACGGAAGCCACAGCCAGGGATGACGCCTACAAGGCGCCGCAGCCGGAGCAAGCACCATGATCAAAAAACGTAGCGCAACTGAAATGCACGAAGGTGACGGCGTAGTGGTAAAGCGCCTGATGCCCATTCCCGCGTTTCGGAACTTTGACCCGTTCGTGCTGTGGGACGACTTCACCGTCACCCCGGGACACGGGTTTCCGGAACACCCCCACCGTGGTTTTGAGGCCATCACTTATCTATTCAGCGGCTCGATTCGCCACGAAGACAATCTCGGCAACGCTTCGACGGTGCAGAGTGGCGGCGCCCAACGCTTTACCGCGGGCAGCGGACTGGTTCATTCCGAAATGCCGAATGAAGACAATCCCACCCGCGGCATTCAGTTGTGGATTAATCTGCCGCAACGTTTGAAGCAGACCGACCCCGGCTATCAACAAGTCAATCACGACGAGTTCCCCGTCGACGATATCGACGGCGGCCAGGTCAAAACCATTGTCGGCGCGGACTCACCGCTCAATATTTTGACACCTATGCGCTATCTGGAACTGCAGCTCCACGACGGCGCCCATTATACGGCAGCCATTGATGGCGCGATGCGCGGGCTTGTCTACGTGGTCGAGGGCGAGAGTACAATCCAGGGACAGACATTCGTCGCCGCCGATGCGGCCTTCTTCGAAAATGAGAGCGAAATCAAGATTGAGTCCACCGGTCACACCCGCCTGATGCTGTGTTACGGTCAGCCGCATGGCGAACCGATTATTCAGTACGGGCCCTTTGTCGATTAACGCCCGCGACAGGAGAAATGCGCGCTGTCTCTATACGACGGCAATGGCCTCGAAGATCTTGTAACCGGCGATATAGGTCCCGACGACCGAACCCAAACCGGTCAGAAAAAAGACGACAAAGGTATGCGCGACGCGGTTACTCCACCACCCGCCGATACGACAGGCGTCATCACGCAAGCGGCTGAAATCACCCACCCTGGGTTTGCGCAAGAAGCTCTCCACCGCCGCCGATACCACCCCGGCCGAGATGGTGGGATTGAGCGAGGTTAACGGCGCCGCCACAAAGGCGCTGACGATGGTCAGCGGATGGGCCAAGGCGATCAGCGCCCCGATCGCCGCCAGGGTGCCGTTGATCACCACCCACTGTTGCACCATTCCCCAGCCAACGTTGCTGCTTTGGGAAAACCCGATAGCGAAGCCGGTTAGTATCAGCGCCACGATGAGCCAGGGCAGCAGCTTGAGTAGATTGCCCGCCGGCGGCACCTGATCGAGTTGCTGCTGGCATTGTTCGGGTTCGGTGATGTAGCGCTCACCTGTTGTATCCAGGTACTGGCGGATGCCCTTGAGATGACCGGCGCCGACCACCGCCAGGATATGCTTGCAGCCCGAAAACCTGGCCTCTTCAATGAGGCGTGCAGCCATGTACTGATCACGCTCGTCCACCAGGGGTTTATAGATTTCTGCCGAGTGCTCGGCGAACTGGTTGAACGTGGATTCGAGCATGTCACCCCGCTTAAGACGCTCGACCTCTTCTGCCGAAACGCTGCGACGGGCGATGACGCTGGCCAACAGGCCGGCCAAGACCTTGACGCGTTTGAACCAGGGCACATTGCGATAAATACGCTTCATGGTGATACCGACATCACGATCGATCAGCATCAGGGGCAGGTTATGGGCCTCGGCGGACTCGGCGCCGGCGCGCATGTCGGCGCCTACTTCGATGTCGAGTTGATCGGCGATGCGCTTCTGAAACGCCCCCAAGGCCAGGCTGGCCATCACCATAGGTCCCTTGCCCTTGCGCACCACTTGCATGATATCCATGCGACTGATGGCATCGGGATCGGTCAGGGCGTTGAGACGATTTTCACATAACTCCAGGGCTACGCCGTCATACCGACCGGTGGCAATCAGGGATGTGACCGTATCGGCGCTGTTGCGCGATACGTGGGCGGTGCCCAGGATGGTAATGGAGACACCGTCGTGTCCGATGCGGATCAAGGGTTCCGTAGCCGAGGACTCCGGCAGGGCATTGACATCGACCACAGCTTGCGCAATTTCCATAACAAACAATCCCCCTGGGTTGTTGAATGTTCGACGCAATACCGCTGCGTTTGCATGCACTCGCTCTCTTTTATTATTAGCGGCGGGAGCGAGGCGTTCGCCAAGCCCGTCTTGCCCATACCCGGGTTGGTGTCAAATCATCCTGACACAAGCGCTCAAGTAAAGTAAACCTGAGTATTCAAATAAATCAGGCAAGAGGATCAGAATTTATTAGCGCCGCTGTCACTATGCGCGCCGGGCCACGCCGCCAGCCACCCAGCGACGACTGTGAATTTTTTCGTCTTGGAGCGTTATATGCAGGCGTGGCACATGCAGCGCGGCGTGGTCGCACGCCCTGATACGGCGCTTCTGCGGCAATAACGACGAACTTACAAGCTTGGCTTGAAACCTTCCGCCGCGATCACATGTGCTGCGATTCGGGGGTGATCATCGGCTTCGACTGAGTCGAATAGGGTCAGGGTCTCTTTGGCCTGTTTTCCGGACTCATAAACAACCTGGTATTCGAAAATATAATAGCGGCCGCTGAACACGGTATTCACTTCCTCGCGCTTGTATTCAAAGCGCTTTACCGCCCCCAATGACTCGGCGATGTTGTGCAGATGCGAGCGCCAGAACTCCGGCGCACGATTGTCGGAAAACAGTTTCAAGGCGGCGTCGATATCCGTCTGCTGCATGGTCTGGTAGTAACGCTCCGCCACCTGGCGCCCGGCATCGGCGCCCGGCGACCCCATACAGGCCGCGAACAACAAACACACGCAGGCAAGCAATCCGGTCTTCAGATACCCTCCCTCATTGACCATCATTTTGTATCCCTGCGTCATCCGCGAATCCTTTTATAAGAGGGGCAACAAAGCGCTCGTAATTGCGCCAGCGTGACACCGAACCTTTGTAGATGGGCACTTGTATCTGGGCGTGACTGGCGGTAATCACCGCGCGCTCGGTTTGGTAAAACCGCATACAGCGATCATCCCAATCGAGCTCGAGAAAATCAAGCATACGGCGCACCTCGGTCTCAGGATCGCCAACCAGCGTTTCATAATCCACTTCCAGCATCGGGCGCGGCAGATGCTCACGCCAATGCGCCATCACACGGCGATAGTTTTTATAATAGTGCACCAAGTCGTCCAGATCATAGCTATAGGCGTGGGGCCCGGAAAAATCCTGGAAATAGCAGGACAGACAGGTATCAATGGGATTGCGCCGTACATGGATAATCTTGGCATCGGGGAACAGCTTGGTCACCAGGCCCAGGCGAAAAAAATTGCTCGGCATCTTGTCGCTGACATAGCGTTCATCCCCCGTCGCCACGCTGTCCAGGCGCTGCAGATAATGCTCCGCCATGGCATTCATGTCGTCCACGCTCATTGCTGCGGCCTCGTCACGGCCGGCCTCGTCATGCGCGCCCGCCTCCCGGTAGCGACGCAGCAGGGCGGGCAGATCAGTCAGTTCGCCGGCGCCGTATACCTGGGGGTGGGCGGCCAGAATCTGCTCCACCAGACTGGTGCCAGAGCGCGGCATGCCGACGACAAACAAGGGACGATGTCGATCCCGGCGCAGCGTGCCGGTCTTGACCATGGCCGCGGCGGTATAGCGCGACAGGATGGCCGCGACGCTGCGCTGCGCCGCCTCACGATCGTATTGGCCGCGCTTGAAGGCATTAGCGCGCCGGTAATAGGCGAAGGCCCGCTCATATTTTTTATCCGCATCATAGAGGCGCCCCAGCTCGAAACACAGCTGAGACTGCGCCCCCGCGCTGATGTCGGGATGCCCGAGCAAAGTCTCGGCCTGCTTCATGACCCGCCGGCAGGAACCGTCGAGGTGGCACAGGCGGGTATACAGCAGCACCACGCCGCAATGCTGTTTGTGCCTATCAAACAGGGCGCGAATGGCGGCCAAGGCCTGCGCGGATTCGCGCCGCTGGTAGTGGAGGTTGATCAGGCCCAGCTGCGCCTCGATGAACACGGGATTGAGCTGCAGCGCGCGTTGAAAATGCTGTTGCGCCTGATCGATCTCGGTCAATTCATAATGCATCGCGGCGGCCCGGGCATGCAGGCCGGCATCCGCGGGGAATTGCTGCAACAATTGTAGGTATAGGTTCAGGGCATCGCGGAAACGGCTACTGCCGCGCCGGGCATCGCCCAGGGCGAGCATCACCTGCGGCCGCGTGGCACCCAGCGCCACGGCCTGCGACAGATGCTCCGCCGCGCTTTCATAGCCGCCCCTGGCATTATAAATATTCCCCAATGCGGCATGGGCGTCGGCCAGTTGCGGCTTGTAGCTGAGGGCCTTGAGATAAGTTTGGCAGGCGTCGTCCGGCCGCCCCTGCAGTTCCAGTACCTGGCCCAGTCCCAGCCAGGCCTCGGCCAGTTGCGCATCGGCCGCCAGGGATTTGCACATGGCCGCTTCCGCTGCGGCGAGATTACCCAGACGCCCTTCGGTGGTCCCCAGCATGAACCAGGCGGCGGCATCCCCCGGCGCCTGACGGGTAATGTCCCGGTAGCGTTGGCGTGCCTCGTTCAGCCGGTTGCTGTTGAGCAACTCGAGGGCGCGTTGTTTGTTGTGTTCGAGTTCTGCGTCTGACGCGGACATGTCGTGTCAGGATGGGTCCACTCGGCGCGGCTTGCGATCCTCTCCCACGGCCACATAGGTCAGTGTCGCCTGGGTGACCTTGAGCGGGGTTTCGACGCGATTGCGTTCGGCGAACACCTTCACATCCAGCGTCAGCGAGGTGTTACCGACGCGCACCACCTCGGCATAGCAGCTGACCACATCACCGACGAAGACCGGCTGATGAAATTCGAAGGAATTGACCGCCACGGTCACCACCCGGCCCTTGGCGCGGCGGTGCGCCACCACCGACCCGGCGATATCGACCTGGGACATGATCCAACCGCCAAAGATATCGCCGGCGGCATTGGCGTCGGCGGGCATGGCCACGACGCGAATGGTCGGCTGGGTGTGTTCCGGCATCACATCGCTCATGACTCACTTCCTTGTGTTTGCTGATAGAGTTCGTCGATTTGTCGGGCATAGGCCTGCATGATCTTGTCACGCTTGGGCTTGAGCGTTGGCGTCAACAGACCGTTTTCCACCGTCCAGGCCGCGTCGATCACCTGCACCCGCCGGATCTGGGCATAACCGGGAAACTCCTTGATGCGCTGTGCGATCGAATCCAGCAGCAGATGCTCGCTGAAGTGTGTGCCGGAAACCTTGTCACTCATCACCACCAGCGCGGCCAGGAAAGGACGGCCGTCACCGATCACCAGCACTTGCTCGAACATCGGCGCCGCGCTGATAGCCATCTCCATGTCCGCGGGGGAGACCTTCTCACCGGTATCGAGCACGATCACGTCCTTGATGCGCCCGGTGATGTAGACACGCCCGTCCTCGAGGCGGGCCTTGTCGCCGGTGTGCAGCCAGCCCTCGGCATCCACAGTCGTGGCCGAGGCCTCGGGATTGTTCCAGTAACCCTGCATCACGCCGGGGCTGCGCGCCAGCAGCTCTTCGTTGTCACCGATGCGCAATTCCACATCGGGCAGCGGCGGGCCGACACTGACGGGGTCATTGTTCTGGGTCTGATTGACTGAGATCACCGGACTGGATTCGGTCATGCCGTAACCCTGCAACAGGTTCAAGCCCAGACCGACGAAGGTCTTGCCCAGCTCGGCCGACAGGGCCGCACCGCCGCAGATGGCGATACGCAGCCGACCGCCCAGCTTGTCCATCAGTTTGCTGGCGACCAGTTTGTTCAACAGCGGCCAGAGCAGCAGCTTGGCATGCCACTTGGCAAGGCCCTGTTTATGTTGAAAACGCAGCCAGCCCACCTCGACGGCCAGCTTGAACAACTTGCGCTTCAACTCGCTGCGCAATTGCTCCTGCAGCTTGCCATAGACGCGTTCATAGATGCGCGGCACCGATATCAATACCGTCGGCTTAATGGTTTGCAGGTCTTCCGCCAACAGGGGAATGGAGCGCGCATACGCGACACTGGCGCCGGCCATCATGGGCAGGTAGTAACCCACGGTGCGCTCCAGCGCATGGGACAGGGGTAGAAAAGACAGGAAATAATCATCAGGGTAGATGGGCACCACTTGCAGCCCGGCATGCGCGTTCCAAAGGATATTGTTGTGGCTCAGCATCACGCCCTTGGGTTTGCCGGTGGTCCCGGAGGTGTAGACGAGGGTGGCCAGACTGTCACCGTCGCTGACCAACACCTCGGGCTGGTTGCGCTCGGCCTTGCCCAGCAGTTTTCCCACATACTGAACCGGACAAGCATCGCCGCAGTCGTTGATGCTCCAGATACGCAGCTGCGCATCGAGCTGGCCGGCGACGGCCTCCAGTTCGCGCCACTGCGCCAGACTTTCGATCAACAGCAGGCGCGCACCGGAATGACCCAGCACATAGGCGACATTGTCCGGACGGTCGTTGAAGAACAGCGGCACCACCACCAACCCCAGGCCCAGGGCGGCCTGTTCGAACATCACCCACTCGGGCGAATTGTTGGCCATGATGGCGACGCGCTCACCGGGCGCCAGATCCAAGGTCTTGAGCGCCGCCTGCCAGCGCGCGATCAAGCGCCCCATGTCGGACCAGGTCAGATCCATCCAGGTGTTCGACGGTCCGTCGTAAAAGGTGTAGGCCACCGCGCCCGGACTGCGCCTGACGCGCTCGCAAAACAGTCCCGGCAGAACGCGGGCGCACTCCGGACTGATCACATCGGCCATCTAGAACAAATCCGCCTGATCCCAGCCGGCATCGACGCGAAAGCGCGCGCCGTGTTGCGTCTCCAAGGTCTCGAGCCGATGGCGCAGCTGCGCGCGTCCCGTCTTGCGGATGTAGTGCATGGGACCGCCGCGGAAGGGGGCGAAGCCGGTCCCGAAGATCACACCGCCGTCGAGCAGGTCCCCCTCATCCACGATACCCTCGCGCAGGCAGGCCACCGTCTCATTCAGAAAACGCATCATCATGCGGTCGGTGATATCGGCCGGCGGGGTGTAGGCCTTGTGCTCACCGCTGAACAGTTTCTTGCCGTTCTGGTAGCGGTAAAAGCCCGTGCCGCTCTTGCGCCCCAGATGGCCGGCATTGACCAGCTGTTCCAGGCGCCCCGGTACCGGCATGTCCAGCTGCTGCGACAGGATGCGCGCCACGGAAAGGCAGATATCCAGGCCCACCGTGTCGGCCAGCTCGATGGGGCCCATGGGCATGCCGAAGTCCAGCGCCGCCTTGTCGATCACCGTCGCCGGCACGCCCTCTTCCTCCAGGGTCACCGCTTCCAGCAGATAGGGCATGAGCACGCGATTGACCAGAAAGCCCGGCGCGCTCTTCACCGGCAGGGGCAGACGCTCGATGTGGCGGCAAAAGGCGGCGGCCTGTTTCACCGCCTTCTCCGCGGTCTGGGTGCCTTTGACGATTTCCACCAGCTGCATCTTGGCCACGGGATTGAAGAAGTGCAGTCCCACCAGGCGGCTGGGACGGCTCAGGGCCTTGCACAGGGTCTCCAAAGGAATACTGGAGGTATTGGTGGCCAGCACGGCATCCTTTTTCAATTTGGGTTCGATCTCTTTGTAGAGCGCCTGCTTGGCATCCACGTCTTCGAAGATGGCCTCAATCACCACATCGGCCTTGGCCACGCCGACGCCCTGGATGTCGGGCATCAAGCGGTCCATGGCGGCCTGGATGACGCGCGGCTGTTTAAGCCGCTTGCGGTATAAATCATGGGCGCGCTTCACCACCCGCGCCAGGGCCTCGTGACTACGGTCCTGGAGGGTGACGTGCAGGCCGCGCATGGCGCACCAGGCGGCGATATCACCGCCCATCACGCCACCCCCGATGACATGCACGTGCTTGACCTCGATCTCTTTCTTGTCACCCAGGGACTTCATGCGTTCCTGCAGGAAAAACACGCGCACCAGGCTCTGAGCGGTCTCGCCCATCACCAGGCGTGCGACAGAACTCGCTTCCTCGCGCATCATGCGGCGCGGGTCGTCCATGTGATTTTTCCACAACTCGATCAAGGCATAGGGGGCGGGATAGTGGTCCTTGCGCGCCCGTTTGGCTACCTGCTTTTCCAGATAGCGCGCCAGCAGGGGGCGGACCAGCTTGTGATTGGTCCAGGCCTTCCAGCCGGTCGCCTGTTTGCGCGCCGGCGGCCGCAACACGGTGGCGCGGGCGGCGTCCTTGAAGTGGCGCGCCGGTACGGCATAGTCCACCAGCCCCATGCGCTGCGCCGCGCGGGCGCTCAAGGAACGGCCGCCCAACATCATGTCCATGGCGGCGGGCGCCCCCACCAGCGGCGGCAGGCGCACGGTGCCGCCGAAGCCGGGGTGAATGCCCAGGTTGACCTCGGGCAGACCCAGCTTGGTCTTGGGATCGTCGTCGGCGATGCGATAGCGGCAGGCCAGCGCCAGTTCCATACCGCCGCCCAGGCAAAAGCCGTGGATCAGCGCCACGGTGGGCATGTCCAGGGCGGCGAGCCGGTCCAGCACCGCCTGGCCGCGGCCGATGAGATCTTCGGCGTCTTTCTGTCCGCCCAGGGTGGTGAATTCGTTGATGTCGGCGCCGGCGATAAAACCACTGGCTTTGGCCGACAGAATCACCAAGCCCTGGGGCCGGTCTTCATTGAACTGGCTGAGAATGTCGTAAAGCTCTTCCAGCACCGCCTTGGAAAGGGTATTGGCCCCGGCATTCGCCTTATCGGCATAAAGCCAGGCGATGTCGTGTTCGTCGCGCTCCAGGCGCCAGTGTTGATAGCTCTGTTCTGTCATCGCTTTAATCCCTTTCCACGGCCATGGCGCCGCCCTGTCCGCCGCCGATGCACAGACTGGCCATGCCGCGTTTGGCGTTGTTGCGTTCCAGCACGTGCAGCAGATGCAACACGATGCGCGCGCCGCTGGCACCCACTGGATGCCCCAGACTGACGCCGCCGCCGTCCACATTCAAACGATCGCGGTCGATCTCGCCCATGGCCGTGCGCATGTTCAGTGCACTGCTGCAATAGTGTTCGTCTTTCCAGGCCTCGAGACAGGCCAGCACCTGGGTGGCGAAGGCCTCGTTGATCTCCCAATAGTCCACGCCATCCGGCTTCCAGCGTTTGCGTTTCATGATAGGGGTCATGGCGTGTACCGGCCCCAGCCCCATCTGGCTCGGTTCCAGTCCGGCCCATTCGCTGTCGACGATGCGTCCCAGTACCGGCAACTCATACTGCTTCACCGCCTCCTCGCTGGCCAGGATCAGCATGGCGGCGCCGTCGGTGACCTGAGCGCTGTTGCCGGCGGTGACGCGGCCGAACTGACGGTCGAAGACCGGTTTCAGCTTGGCCAGGCTGGCCAGGCTGGAGTCGCGCCGCAGGCCGGTATCGTGCAGATGATGTTTGCCGCGGCTGTCATAAACAGCCTCGATCTCGTCCAGCCAACCCTCGTCCTGGGCCTTGGCCAGGCGGTGATGACTCGCCACGGCATAGGCGTCCATGGTGTCGCGGTCGATCTTGAATTTGTGCGCCAGGATCTCGGCCGTCTGGCCCATGGAGAGGCCGACGATAGGATCGCTCAGGCCACGCAGCAGACCGATGACGGGCTTTAGATGACCGCCACGCAGTTGACCCAGAAGCTGCAATTTCCGGCCGAAGCTTTTGGCCTTGGACCAGTCGGCCAACCAGGCCACCATCTTTTCATTGAGCAGCACGGGGGCGTGACTCATGGATTCCGTCCCGCCGGCCAGGATCAGGTTGGCGCGGCCGGTGGCGATGTTCTTGTAGGCGCAGTCCAGGGCCTGCATGCCGGAGGCGCAATTGCGTTGCACCGTCCAGGCGGGCACCGATTTGCCGCAGCCCAGTCGCAGCGCCACGACGCGGCCGATGTTGGCCTCGTCCGGCCCGGGCATGACGCAACCCAGGATCACCTCGTCCAGGTTCTCGGGTTCGAACGACTGTCGCGCCAACAGCGGGCGTCCCGCTGCAACGGCCAGGTCGGAGGCCCGAAACGGCCCCGGTTTACCCACTGCCTTGAAGAAGGGCGTACGGGCACCGTCCACGATAAATACCGGTCTCCCCTTGCTGCGTGTCGCCATGCTATGACTCCTTGTACCAATAGTCAGGTGCGAAATCGTCGACCTTGATCACCTCGCGCCGTGCCGCGATGGCGGCCTTCACCAGTTCGGCCTCCTGCGCTTCGATCACGCCGGCGGCCAGGCCGCGGTCGACCAGCTCGTCTTCCCTTGTCTTTGTCAGTTTGCCGCTCCTCACCGCGGAACGCAGCAGGCGCTCCACGGATTCGGCGTCGATCACTTTGTGCAGTGCCGCCTCCAGACGGCCCAGCGGCTCGTCCTCGCCGGCGGGCACGAAGATGCCCTGGGTCAAACGATCACGCGTCTGCGACGGTGCCAACAACAGACTGGCGGCCTGATGGCCGAGTCGGTCCACCGGCAGGTGATAGCTCTTGCCCCAGGGCATGATCATGATGCGCAACAGCATCGCCAAGGGCCGCATGGGCAGGTTGCGCAACAGGCCGCGCAGGCTTTCTTGCATCTGGTAGAGGGCATCATCGCAAGCCCATTGCAGCAATGGCAAGTCTTCGCGTGGACTGCCGTCGTCATGAAAACGTTTGAGACAGGCCGAGATCAGATACAACTGGCTCAGCATATCGGCCAAGCGGCCGGAGAGTTTCTCCTTGCGTTTCACCGCCCCGCCCAGGGTCAACATGATCACATCGGCCACCAGGGCGAAGGCGGCGCTCATGCGTGTGGCCTGCTGATAATAATAACGCTCCGGCCCGCGCTTGGGCGCCATCTGGAAACGCGCGCCGGTCAGCCCCAGCCAGAAGGCGCGCGCTGCGTTGCTGAGGGTGAACCCGACATGACCGATGAAGGCTTTGTCGAAGGCAATCGCGCCGCGCTGTGGGTCTTGATCCTGCGCCGCATTCATCTCTTTCAGAATATAGGGATGGCAGCGGATTGCGCCCTGACCGAAGATAATCATGCTGCGGGTCAGGATATTGGCCCCCTCCACGGTGATGCTGATGGGGATGGACTGGTACACCCGTGCCAGGTAATTACGCGGTCCCATACAGATGCCGCTGCCGCCCTGCACGTCCATGGCGTCGTTGACCACCGCGCGCATGCGTTCGGTCATGTTGTACTTGGCGATGGCCGACAGCACCGATGGCTTTTCGCCCAGATCCACCGCGGCGGCGGTCAGCACGCGCGCCGCATCCATGAGATAGGTATTGGCGGCGATGCGCGCCAGCGGCTCTTCCACCCCTTCGAACTTGCCGATAGGGGTGTTGAACTGCTTACGGATGCGCGAGTAAGCGCCGGTGGCGCGCGAGGTGAGCTTGCCCGCCCCCACGCTCAAGGCGGGCAGGGAGATGGAGCGCCCCGCCGCCAAGGATTCCATCAACATACGCCAGCCCTGCCCGACCCGTTCCTGACCGCCGATAACCCAATCCATGGGAATGAACACATCCTTACCCTGGTTGGGGCCGTTCATGAAGGCCATGTTGAGCGGCGCATGGCGGTTGCCGATGCTGACGCCATCGGTGTCGGTGGGGATCAAGGCGCAGGTGATGCCGATGTCCACTGTCTGGCCGATGAGGTGATCCGGGTCATAGAGACGAAACGCCAGGCCCAGCACGGTCGCCACCGGGCCCAGGGTAATGTAGCGCTTATCCCAGTCAAGGCGGATGCCTAGGGTTTCTTTTCCTTCGAACTCGTCGCGACAAACCACGCCGCGATCGGGGATGGAGGCGGCGTCCGAGCCCGACTCCGGCCCGGTCAAGGCAAAACACGGCACCTCTTCGCCCTTGGCCAGACGCGGCAGATAGTGGTCCTTTTGGGCTTGCGTACCATAGTGCAGCAACAACTCGGCCGGACCGAGGGAATTGGGCACCATCACCGTCACCGCCGCTGACACCGAACGGCTGGCGATCTTCATCACCACACTGGAATGGGCCAGGGCGGAAAACTCCAGCCCGCCGTACTGTTTCGGAATGATCATGCCGAAGAAGCGCTCGTCCTTGAGGTACTGCCAGACGTCGGGCGACAGGTCGCGGCGCTCCTCAGTGATGTGCCAGTCGTCCAGCATCTTACACAGCTCTTCCACCGGGCCGTTGAGGAAGGCCTGTTCCGCATCACTGAGCTTGGGCAGCACCGTATCATGCAGCTTGTGCCAGTCGGGGCGGCCGCTGAACAGCTCGCCGTCCCACCATACCGTGCCGGCATCCAGCGCCTCCTTCTCGGTCTGGGACATGGGTGGCAGGGCGTCGCGCAGCAAGGGCAGCACGCGGTTGCTGATCAGGAAGCGGCGCAGCGGCGGTATATTCAGGGGAACGACGACAAGCGCCAACACGACCCAATGCGCCACCAGCACCGGCGTTGAATACACGCCCAACATAGTTGCCGCCAATAACAGGCCTACCAGCACCACACTCCATTGCCACAGGGCAAAACGCATGTAGGCCATAAACCAGATGGCCGCGGCCACCACCAGACACCAAACCATTGCCATATCGATTTCCTTCTCGCTGTTAACCAGCCTGTTTGCTGACCTCAATCACCGTGTGATGCACACGTTTGCCGTCGGCGGCGTAACACTCGCCCGCGGCGTTACAGACCACCCCCTCCTGATCCCAGGGCAACTGGCGGTAGACCGCCGCGTCACCGAAACCCAGGAGCGGGTATTTGATGACCTCGAAATAGGGCGAGTAGTCAAAATCACGCGGCGTATACAGGCGCGTGTTGCGCTTGTACAGTTTCAGACCGCCGTCTTCGGTACGATGAATCACCGGCAGCACCGGGTAGTGCACCGCGGCGAAGACCTCGGCGATCATGGTGGAACACACGGTCTTGGCCTGGGTGCCGGCATTATGTTCGAACAGGGTCGAGCGCCAACGCCGCGGCACCATGCCGTAGGGAAAGATGAAACGCGCCAGATCGAACAGGTGACGAATATCGTATTCGCGCCCAAAATAGCCCACCGCCTCTCTCACGACCTGCCGCACGTCTTGGCGCGACAGGCCGCGCGGGCGGCAAATACGCAAATGATCGTCTTTATACTTGGACAAGGGCGAGATCACCGTGCCCTGCCCCAGCAAGGGTTCTATCAGCAACTGGTCGGTCGGATCGCCGTCATAATGACGCCGGATGATGTCCTTCAACTCTGCATCTTCAATGTCGTGCAGACGGCCGATGTACAGCGCCGAATGGGTCCAGGAACTGAGCGTAATGGTCTTGATAAAGTTACTGATACGGTTGCGCCCCTCCACCAGCAATACATCGCACGGCCTGATCTCGAAGCTCAGGCGATCGAAATCGCACAGGGGAATATCACGTTGCTCATCCTCGCTGTTGAGCCAGTCGACCAGCTTGTCGACCAACCACGCCTTCACACCCATTTTCAATCAACGCTCCCTAATTCCAGCCAAGTCCCGGCGGGGTTACTGCACCCCATGGGTAAGTATCGGGTTAAAACAGGATTTCTCTAGCCGGCAATCACAATCCTTTGACTCTTGAAGTGTAGTGAATTAGACCGCATGAGAACATGAAAATGCAGGGCGCGCCTAGGCGCCTGTCGGATTACATGTCCAGATCGATGTCGGCGCTGCCGGACTCCAGGATATCCATAGGCAGTTCAGTGAACTTGCCGCGTTTGGCATCCGCTCGATCGCGCAGGTATTGATCACTTACCCCTTCGCCACGCTCGATGGCGGCGTCGGTTTGTTGGTTCATGACGATCACGGAAATACGCCGATTTATGGGGTTATAGGGGTTGACCTTGTCGAACAGCACCGACGACGCCAGGCCTACCACGCGACCGATCTGGGCGCGCGCCATGCCGCCGTCCACCAGGGCGCGGCGCGCGGCATTGGCACGGTCGGCGGACAGCTCCCAGTTGCTGTAGTCGTCACGACCGACAAAGCGCGCGGCATCGGTATGACCCGTGATACTGATGCGGTTGGGGACCGCACGAATGAACTTGGCCAGCTCGAACAGAATGTCGACGGTATAGTACTTGAGATGCGCCTTGCCGCTGTCGAACATGGGTCGGTTTTCCTTGTCGACGATCTGGATGCGCAGGCCTTCCGGGGTAATGTCGAGCAACAACTGATCCTTGAAGGGCTTGAGTGCCTGGCTCTGTTCAACGGCCTTTTTGAGCTGTTCCATCAACTCATCGAGACGTTCCTTATCTTCGCGCTCTTCCTGAACGCGCTTTTCCTGCTCGCTGTCTGTTTCAGGCGTTTGCTTGAGGTCCTCTTCTTTTTTGCGTCTATCCTGCGGCTGGATCTGCATCATCTGGTTGAAATCAATCAAACCGGTGCTGGCGCCCCCCGGCCCGTTGATGGAGCTGGGGGCGGGTGTGATGGCCGCGCCCTCGCTGGCACTGGGATTACTGAAATATTCGGACAAGGCGGCCTTCTCTTCGTCCGAGGTGCCGCCGAGCAGCCACAGCAACAGGAAAAAGGCCATCATTGCTGTGGCGAAATCGGCAAAGGCCACCTTCCAGGAACCGCCGTGATGACCGTGATCGCCATGGGCCACCTTCTTGACGATGATCGGCTGTTTCTTATCGATCATGACTATTGGCTGTTTTTGACGTGCTCTTCGAGCTCGATGAAGCTGGGCCGATCGCTGGCGTACATCACCTTGCGCCCGAACTCCACCGCCACCTGGGGGTTGTAACCGTTCACCGCTGCCATCAGGCAGATTTTAATGCACTCATAGAACTTGGCCTCTTCGCGGGCGTTGTGCTCCATGGCGACGGCCAGCGGCGCGACAAAGCCATAGGCCAGCAGGATGCCGAGAAAGGTGCCCACCAGGGCGGCGGCCACGTGACTGCCGATGGTAGCGGGGTCACCGCCGATATAGGACATGGTAATGACGATCCCCAGCACCGCCGCGACGATACCGAAACCGGGCAGGGCGTCGGCCACTTTGGTGATCGCCTCGGCCGGCATGGCCGCTTCCTTGTGGTGGGCGGCCAGTTCGATATCCATTAGATTTTCCAGTTCAAACGGGTTCATGTTGCCGCCCACCATCAGGCGCAGGTAGTCGCAGATAAATTCGACGACATGGTGATCGGCCAGGATGCTAGGGTGTTTGCTGAACAGCGCACTCTCGCTCGGCGCTTCGATATCCGCCTCGATGGCCATCATGCCTTCCTTGCGCGACTTCTGCAGCAGATCGTACATAAGTGACAGCAAATCCAGGTAGAGGGCTTTTTTATATTTCGATCCTTTTAAAGCGCCGAGCAGGTTTTTTAGCACGGCCTTGTGCACCTTGGCCGGATTGGAGGCAAGAAAGGCGCCGAAGGCGGCACCGCCGATGATCAACAGCTCGAAGGGTTGCCACAAGGACAGCAGATTGCCATGGGACAGGACGAATCCTCCGGCGACACACGCCAGAACAACGACAAAACCGATAATGATTAACATTAAATGCTGGTCCCGTATCTTTTATTTTTCGTGTCACTTCATATCGACGCATGACACGTTTGCTTGAGCAAAACAGACCTCCCGTCAACTAAAGCTTTCTCGGCGGCCAGCCGTAATTTAAACAGGGAAAAAAGGCTTAAGCGGCGCTCAACATGTCACACAATTCACTACAGCAATGGACTGCGCGGCTCAGCCAATGTGAGCTGCCACTGCTCAAGCAATCATGCCGGGACCTGAAACAGATCGGGTCCTACGACAACATCTCCATGGCTAAATTTTCCAATATCGTGCTCACCGATCCGGGCCTGACCCTGGCCATATTGCGCGCCGCCTGCGCCCTGCCGCGCAGCCGCCTGCAGGACGAAATCCATACCGTCGACGCCGCCGCCATGAAGCTGGGCTCGGGCAGGGTGAAAGCGAGCATCGAGGCGATGTGCTTCCTCGAAGACAGCGTGGACGATGAGTCTCGGGCGATTTATATGCAACTGGTGAGCCGTGCCTATCACAGCGCCTATCAGGCCTACGGTATGGCGCGCGAGCGCGTCGATATGGCGCCGGAGGAGTTATTCACCGCCGCCATGTTGCACGATCTGGCGGCCTTGCTGCTCCTGGTCCATGGCGACGGCCTGCTGTTGGATTTCGACAACCTCGATGATGAAGCGGAACAGCGGCGCAAACTAGGATTCACCCTGCTGGAGCTGTCACACGCCCTGGCGCAGGCTTGGCAACTGTCCAGCTTTATTGTGCAGAGCCTGCAAGCCTATGACGGCGAGACGGCCATCAATCCGCGCCTGTACGAGATTCATTTGGCTCACGAACTGAGCGTCACTGCCCAGCGGGGCTGGGATACGCCGGCCATGGGGGCCCTGATCGAAAAGATCGCCCGACACCTGCATCGCGACCCGGAGGAGGCCATGCTGGAGGTGCGCGACAACGCCATTCACTCCGCCGAGGAGACCCTCTTTTACGGCGTGGTGCCAGCCGCCGCCAGCCTGCCCGGCCTGGATGAAGCGCTACGCAACAGCTTTATCGAGGGCACCGCGGTACCGGTCAAGCCGATTTTGCGGGGCCCGGCGCAGCCGCCGCCGGCCAGCCTGGCACCGGAGCATCCCTTCTCGCCGCTGCATCACGCCATCGTGGACCAGGTCATTGACAACGCCAAGGCCCAGCTGGGCGGGGATTTCAACCTGGCGCACTTTATAGCCGAAATAAAACGCGGTTTTGTCGACGGCATGAAACTCAACCGCGTCTTCTTCGCCATGCTCGACAACGAGCGCAAATATTTGGTCAGCCGCTTCATGTTCGGCAATCCGGCGGGGCTGCGCAATCTGCGTATCCCGCTCCGGGATCACAATCTGTTTCAGCGGCTGCTGGAAAAACCGCAGGCCCTGCGCTGCCAGGACGACAATCGTCAGAAAGTCACCGCCCTGTTGCCCACTGAGTTTTATCGGCTCATGGACACGGACCAGTTTTTCCTCATGACCATCTGCGCCAAGGGCCGGGCGCTGGGAATTGTCTACGCCGACCGCTACGGCAATGACTACGGCCTGGACCAGACCGACTACGAAAAACTATGCCAATTGTGCCGCTTGCTGGCTAAAGGTTTCGAGCGTCTGGGCGGATAACTATATTAGGCGTGTTTTATATATATAAATCCTTTAGTCGTTATGATTAGGACTGCATATTTGCGCTATGCTAATCGATAACTGGCCCGCAGATTGGTAAGGGGATCCTCATGACGCTCGAAGACCGCAAGCATCAACGCACCCAGCTCGACTACGAAGATACCGAGGAATGCTTTCATGTCGAGGTCTATGACCGGCGTTATGTGCTAAACCGCATCCATGACGTATCCATCTCCGGCACCGGCATTCAGATCCCCAATGAAATCGAACCCGGCACCCCGGTGAAGCTGGTGTTCAGAAACGCCCAGCGCAGTGTCAGCGTCAACGGCACCACCGTGTGGTGCGACCCCATTCCCCTGGGCCTGGAACCCGCTCCGCCCGAACCGGCCTTTCGCACCGGCATTCAATTCGATCCCAAGGACCGCAACTGCGCCGTGTTCTTCATGACCTTGCGCGACTTCATCGCCAACAGCGAAAAGAAACAGACCTAAGCCGCATTGCTCACTGGGCGTCAAGAAAGGTCGTGATTTCCTCACGGCGCTTGATGGTGTCGGCATATCCCAGCGCGATCAATTCGCGGCAAAAGGCCTTTTCGAACAGCAGATAGCTCAGCAGGCTGGTGCCGTCCCGGTTCAAGGCCCCCAGGCCGCGCAGGAAATAGCGCACCGTGCGTGGCAGGTGATGGGAATGTTGCTGGGCGATCTTGCTGATATCGCGGCTGGGGGAGATCACCAGCGTCTCCACCGGTTTCAGCGACACGGTACCATCCGCCACATATTTCTTCGGCACCGTCTCCAAGGTGCGGTTAATACGTTGCAAACGTTCCAGGTCGACCTCCATGCTGTCGAGAAATATGCTGTTCAGGGCATGGCCGGCAATCTGGGCCATGGAGGGATATTCGATGATTTTTTCGCGGTCGATGCCGTCATCGTCACTGCCGCGCACCCCGATCACCAGCAGCTTGCCGGCGCCCAGATGCAGCGCTGGGCTGATGGGGGCAATCTGGCGCATAGAGCCGTCACCGAAATACTCGCGGTTGATCTTGATAGCCTCGAACAAAAAAGGTATCGCCGAGGACGCCATCAGATGCTCGATACCGATCTGCGCCGGACAGCCGACGCGAATGGCCCGATCCCAAGGCTCGATCGGCTCGGCGCTTTGATAAAAGGTGACCGACTGGCCGGTGGTGTAGCCGGACGCGGTGATGCTCAAGGCGTGGACATGGCCCGCCTCGATGGCGGTCCCGATCTGCTCAAAGGGCATGTAGCGGCTCAGCAATTGCTGCAGCGGCGTGCGGTCGAACAGTGAGGACGGGTTGTAGCGGCCCATCACGCCCCCCAGCATCAGCGCCGCGAACCAGTGCGCCCCCGAACTGGCAATGCCCCAAAAATCGCTGCGGAATACCTTGTCGACAGTGAAGTTGCCCCATACGCTCACCAGGCGCGATACGGCGTTTTGGAAATCGGCGGAATAAATGGCCAGCGCCGCGGCATTGATGGCCCCGGCCGAGGTGCCGCATAACACCGGGAAGGGGTTGACCGCCGCGGGCGCGCGCATGCGCGCAATCGCCTTCAGCACCCCCACCTGATAGGCGGCGCGGGCACCGCCCCCGGCCAGGATGAGGCCGACGCGGGGCTGCGCTTGCTGACTACCAACTCGCCAAGCCATGGCTCCCGATTGGGCCTCCTCTTCATAACTGCAGGTATATGCACTTATTTTAACGGCCGCTGCTCACCATACTATGAGCCCGGCGTGAGAATGCTGGCAACTGCGGGCTTAGGGCACCCTAGATGGGTTGACAGGGCGCCCTTAGATTATTCCGTGCGCTGTTTTTTCAGACTGACCACCTCGGCAGAGGCCTTGCTGCGCGGGGTGCCATTGAGGGTTTTGGCCAGGCCGCCGTCGCCATAAAGGGAATTCAACATCATATTGGACAGCCGCACACAGGCGGACAGGGGGCTGGCGGCACGCTCGCGTTCCACATCGATACGCCATTGCAGGCATTTCAAGCGCTCGGATGCCCTGGCCTCGTTGATGAGATCGTCGATCACTTTCCGGCGGGTGAATTCAAAGGCTTTGGGATTGGTTTCGGCCAACTTCTTCCATTCATCGAAGACGAAGCTACGATTACTGATTCCGGACATCAGGATCACCTCTTTTTTACAACATTTATATCCTACCCGTGTGATCGATTATATATGATTTTGCCGCGGGACGGCTGTCGAGTCCGGGGCAAACTTGAATACAAAACTATTTATTTATTAGCTTCAAAGGCTTATGAAAGACGCCGCGCGTGACCCAGTGCTCATCCCCACTTGCGGCGCCTCGGACTGCCGCCACGGCCGCGGCGCGCATTTGAAATGTTCGGGGACGACGCGGGCTAGCCTTCCAGCTCGCTGAGCACTTGACGCAGCGCCTCGACCGTCGCGTCGATCTGCTCACGGGTGATGATCAGGGGCGGGGCCAGGCGCACCACGGTGTCATGGGTCTCCTTGCTGAGAATCCCCTTGTCCATAAGCCGTTCGCAGATCGTGCGCGCCGCCACCTTGTCGGCATAAAACTCGACGCCAATCAACAGCCCCTTGCCGCGCACCTGCTGAATCAGCGGGCTTTTGATCTCGCCCAAGGCCGCCATGAAATAGGCCCCCATTTCGGCCGCCGCCTCGATCATGCCCTCGTCTTCCAAGACCCTCAGGCCCTCCAGGGCCACCGCCGAGGACAAGGGATTGCCGCCAAAGGTGCTGCCGTGATCGCCAGGCTGGAACATCTCCATCACCTCACGCCGGGCCAGAAACATGGACACCGGCAGCAGGCCGCCGCCCAGGGCCTTGCCCAGGATCAGGCCGTCCGGTTTGACGGCGTCATGAGTGCTGGCCAGCAAGGCGCCGGTGCGCCCCAGGCCGGTTTGGATTTCGTCGCAGATCAGCAGCACGTCATTGTCGGCACACACCTTGGCCACTTTGCTCAAATAGCCGGGCGGCGGCACGATGATACCGCCCTCGCCCTGGATAGGTTCTACCAGAAAGGCAGCGGTGTTGGGGCCGATGGCCGCCTCCAAGGCATCCACATCGCCGAAGGGCACTGAGGTAAACCCCGGCGGAAAGGGCCCAAAGCCGGCCTTGTACTGATCTTCGCTGGAAAAGCCCACAATGCTGATGGTACGGCCGTGAAAGTTGCCGTCGCAGACAATGATCTCGGCCTGATCGGCGGGCACACCCTTGACCGTGTAGGCCCATTTGCGCGCCGCCTTGAGCGCCGTCTCCACCGCCTCGGCGCCGGTATTCATGGGCAGGGCCATGTCCTGGCCGGTCATGCGGCAGGCCTGTTCCAGCAACGGCGCCAGCTTGTCGCTGTAAAAGGCGCGTGAGACGATGGCCAGTCGGCCCGCTTGCTGAGTCAAGGCCTGCACCAGACGCGGGTGACAATGGCCGTGGCTGACGGCGGAATAGGCGCTCATCATGTCCAGATAGCGCTTGCCCGCGTCGTCCCAGACATAGACGCCCGCGCCCCTGACCAACACCACCGGCAAGGGCAGGTAGTTGTGGGCGCAATACTCTTCTTCAAGTTCGATGGTCGGGTTCATGTGCTGCTCCGCTAGCTGTCTTTAAGATTTGCACCAACAGCTTCAAGGTGCGTTGCTGCACGTCGATGGCCGGATTGAATTCGGCCACCTCCAATGCCCGTAGCCGGGGATCACTGGCACGCGTCGCCAGCCAGGCCAACAGGTCGGCGGCGCGAATGCCGCCCACCACCGGCGAGCCCACTGCCGGGGCGTCGGCCAGATCCAGGGCGTCCAGATCGATGGAGACGCCATAGACCTGGTCGCCCGCGGCGGCGATACTTACCGCCTCGTCCATGGCGGCACCGAGGCCGAGCCGACCGACCTCGTCCATGGTGATCACCCGTACCCCGAGGCGCTGCAGCAACTCGCGCTCAGCGCCTTCGTAGCTGCGCACCCCCACCAGGCAGAGACGGCGCGCATCGATCACCGCGGCGCTGCCCAACTGGCCCAGCAAGTCGGCCAGGGGCATGCCGTGGCGATAACCGCTGGGGCTGGTCTGGGGCGTGTGGGCGTCCAGATGGGCGTCGACCCAGACCAAGCCGACCGGACCGAGCGTGCGACGCACCCCGCGCCACGTCCCCATGGCACAGGCGTGATCGCCGCCGATGACGGCGATGCGCGGCTGATCCCGCAACACGGCGGCGCAGCTGTCGCTGAGACGCGTGAGAAAATCGTCCAGGGCGGCCGCGCCGCCGTGACTCTCGGCATTGACGGTCTGCTGCCAGACCAGGGCCGGCTCCGGGGCGTGTTGCAGCGCTGCCTGCAAGGCCTGCGGCCCCGCGGCACAACGGTCGTCCGGCGCCCCCAGCCCGGAGGCGGCGCCGATGATGCTCAGGGGCGTAGTTAAATCTGTCATAGGAATTACCTTAGTCATTGGCCCGGCCATATGGGTATATCGACCGGTAACGACCGACACATTATCCATGCCCGCTTTAAAAACAGGGGCTTGGTCAGCGGGAACTGGTAAAATGCGGGACCTGCCAAAGCATCAGGATCGCACCGTACCATGTCCGCCCATGCCGCCAACCCCCTGTTCATCGACGGTCCCGCCGGCGCCCTGGAGGCGCTGGCGGAGAATTTCGACCACCTCGACAACGGCGTCTTGGTGGTCTGTCACCCCCATCCCCAGCACGGCGGCACCATGAATAATAAAGTGGTCCATACCCTCAGCCGCGCCGGTCACGAACTGGGCCTGGCGACGCTGCGCTTCAACTATCGCGGCGTGGGCAAGAGCGGCGGCAGTTATGCCGAGGGCGAGGGCGAAACCGATGACCTGCTGGCGGTGATAGATTGGTTGGACGAGACCGCTCAGCCGCCGACAGTGTGGCTGGCCGGTTTTTCGTTCGGCGCCTATGTGGCCATGCGCGCCAGCTCTCAGCGTCCCGTAGACCAGCTGATCACCGTCGCGCCGGCGGTCCATCTGTTGCGTTTTCAGGGACTCGCGCCGCCCGCCTGCCCATGGCTGTTGCTGCAGGGCACGGCGGACGAGATCGTGCCCTTCGAAGAAGTGCGGGCCTGGATCGATAAGCTGGAGACACCACCGCAAACGGTCTATTTCGAAGCGGCCGGCCACTTTTTTCACGGCCGCTTGGTGGAGCTGCGCCGGGCCGTGACGGAGCGCCTGGCACGCCAGGCCCGACCGCGCTAATCAGGCCGCCAAGCGACGCACCATTTCGTTGAGATTGGTGTCGCTCTCGATGAGCTGGGTCATGACGTGAATCACCTGCTTGGGCTCCAGCCCCAAGGCCTGCAACAGATGCGCGGGCAGGCGGTCATCCAACACCTCGCCGGCCTCATAGGCCGCCAGTAGATGATCGCTCAATTGCGCCATGTTGACATACACCGAATAGGGACCGGCATACTGCTCATTATGGTGTTCGCGGGTGGCCAGCACCAATTCCTGCGGCATGCCCCAGGCTTTCATCAGCCAATAGCCCAGCTCGCCGTGGGTGACGCCCAGATAATCCTTTTCCAAACGACTCAGGCGGTCGCGTCCCTGCTCCTCGACCAGCTTGGTCAAGCCCTCGAATTCGTTGCGAAACAAATGCCCCAGCACCAGATAACCGAAGTCGTGCAACAGCCCGATCAGGTAACAGGTGCCCGGCCGCGGGCGGCGCTCCTGGGGAATTTCCTTGCTCAACAACTGCATCAGGGTGGCGCTGTACACGGCATGGCGCCAGTAATAATCCAGCCCGAAAGGTCCGTGACGCGGAATCTTGAAGGGCGTGGCCAGCGCCAGCCCCAGGGCCAGATTCATGACCATATCGAAGCCCAGCACGCGGGCGATGGCCACCTGGATAGTATCCACCCGCCCCTGATAACCGAAATAGGGTGAATTGGCATAACGCATCACCTGGGCCGCCAGGCTCGGGTCGCGTTCGATCAGGGCGGTCAGGTGCTTGACCTCCACGTTGGGGTCGGCGCGCATTTCGAAGATACGCAGCGCCATTTCGGGCATGGGCGGCAGTTCGGTGGCCTGCTCCACACGTTGGCGAATCTTGGCGCCCAGGTCCTGACTCCAGGCCAGATTGGCAACCTCCCCACCGCCCTGCGTCTCGGCCTCCTCCAGCGCTTCGGCAAAGTCGCTGGCGAGCAGGGCGTTGGTCTGCAGCAGCATGAAATTCTTGCGCGACATCTTGATCAGCCGACTGTGGTCACCGGCGACGATATACACCTCTTCCGGTGTGGAGAGGGCGGCATCGATCACCGTGCGCAGCCCGTAGGCCACCCCCACCGGCGGGATATTGCCGGGCTGACAATCGGCGAACACGGATGACAACTGGGTCTGGTAGGCAGGACTGACATTGCGATGCAGCAGCTTGGACAAGCGCTCGTAATTGAGCTTGTGCGAGGCCGGCATCACCGCCATCATCAGGCCGTAGGTATCACGCATCACCACCGGATAATAGAGTGACCGCGGTGGAATATTCGCCAAGCTGGCCGCCTCACGGGGGGACTCGAAATGCGGCACTTCCAAGATTGTATAGATGATGTGTTTGCCGTCTAGGTACTGCTTTATGGTTTTCGCTATGGCCATGTTGGCTGTTCTCGCTCCCATGAGGCGCAACATCTCTCTAGATTATAGGTGCTGGACCATCCGTGACCAGCGCCACCCGTCAATCATACTACTTGCAGACCATTATAAGGCTATCAGATGAAATGGTGACGACAAGTGTTTGTTTTTTATTACCCCCAACAGATGCTTCGACCGCAAGGATGGGAACTTTAGGACAGCTCCGAATAGTCGTGAGCACGTATCTTGAACGTTTATATGCGCGCTCTTGGCGGTGCAAATCTTCGCACCTGCATTAGGTGCAATGTGAGCGCCCAATCTGCGGCACTCAGAACGATTGAGAGACGCCCTTGAGAGCAGCCGGAAAATTTTTGCGAGGCGGGGAGCGGCCGGCCGTGACGCACATCATGGCCGACGCATTGTGACTATCGATCCGGTGCGGCGCAGACCTGGGCGTAATCCTCGTAACCGGGGAAATCCCCCTGCTCACCGCAATAGCGGCAGGCGGGGTTTTTTTTGAGCTTGAACTCGGAGAAGCTGCTGCGCAGGGCGTCGTAGTAGAGCATCCGGCCCAGCAGCGGCTGGCCCATGTCGAGCAGGATCTTGAGCACTTCGGTGGCCTGCAGCAGGCCCATCACGCCGGGCAGGATGCCGAGCACGCCGATCTCGGAGCAGGAGGGCGCGGAGCCCGGTGCGGGCGGATTGGGGAACATGCAGCGGTAACAGCCGCTGGGGTTGTCGGGATGGCCGGGCCAGAATACGGTGAGCTGGCCCTCGAAGCGGTACACCGCGGCATGGACGTTGGGCTTGCCCAACTTGACGCAGGCGTCGTTGACCAGATAGCGGGTGGGCAGGTTGTCGGTGCCGTCGACAATGACGTCATAGGCGGAGAAGATCTCCTCCACGTTGCCGCTGTCCAGATGGGTCTCGTAGCCCACCACCTTGACGTCCGGATTGAGCTGTTCGATGGCCTCGCGCGCCGAGGCCACCTTGGGGGTGCCGACGCGCGCCTCGGTGTGGATGATCTGGCGCTGCAGATTGCTGCGGTCCACCACGTCATGGTCCACCAGCCCCAGGGTGCCCACCCCGGCCGCGGCCAGATAATAGGCCGCCGGCGAACCCAGGCCGCCGGCGCCGATCAACAGCACCTTGCTATCGAGCAGCTTGAGCTGGCCGGCCTCGCCCACCTCGGGCAACAATAAATGTCGCGAATAGCGTTCCTTAGCCTCGGCCGAGAGGGCGCGCGGAATCTCGAAATCCAAGCCCTGATTCTTCCAGCGATTGAAGCCGCCGGCCAGGGAGCGTACATCGCTGTAGCCCAGCTGTTGCAGGGCCTCGGCGGCGAACAGGGAGCGCACCCCGCCGGCGCACATCACCACCAGGGTCTTGTCCTTGTCGGGCACGCGCTCCTCGATACGCAGCTCCAGATAACCGCGCCCCATGCGCAGCGCAGCGTTAGGGGAGCCGTTGGCGATCTCGTCCGCCTCGCGCACATCCACCAGCAGGGCGCCCTGCTTGAGCAGGCTATCGGCCTCGCTCGGCTCGACCTCCGGAATGACGGACTTGAGTTCCGCCAAGCGACGTTCCATTCCTTTCATTACTGCAACCCTCTAAGTAATACGTTGACTATATCGACGGCCCATTCTGCCAAGTTTAGTGGGGCGTGGCTATTCAGCCGGCGGCTGCGCATCACGGGCGCAGCGAAACCCCAGATCGACAAAGGTATAGGTGGGCCGCAGGTTGAAGCGATAGGCGCTGCGGTAAAAATGGTTAATGACGTAATGCCCCAAGCCGCCCCAGCCACCGCCGCGCACCACGCGCATCTTCTCGCCGAAGTCCTCGCTTTCATACTCGGCGCCGGGATAGGGCTGGTACCAGTCGGCGGTCCACTCCATCACGTTGCCGGCCATGTCGTGGACACCGTAGGGTGAGACACCCTCGGGGTAGGAACCCACCGGCGCCACGCCGTACTGCCAACCGTCGCCGGCGCCGATATTGAGGCGCGTCTCGTCCCAGTCGTCGCCCCAGGGATATTCACGCCCGTCACTGCCGCGCGCGGCCTTCTCCCACTCCGCCTCGCTGGGCAGGCGCTTGCCCTGGGCACGGCAGTAATCGCGCGCCTGCAACCAGGTCACGCCGGTCACCGGCAGATCATCGAATTGGGCCTGATGGGCGACGATGGCGTCCAATAACTCATCGTATCCCATCTGGGTCGTGTCCATATCCAGGCGAAAGGTGTCCGCCGCCAATTTGCGCAGGGTGGGCAGGTCGGCGAAGCCCAGGATGTCACGCGACAATAAATAACCATTCTCCTTCCAGCCGTTGGGGACGAAGTAATTATTGGCGACGACGAAATCGCGGTACTGGTCGTTGGTGACCTCGTATTGGTCGAGCCAGAAGGCGTCGACCGTGCGCCGGTGCTGGGGGGCTTCATCCAGGTACCAGGGCTTGTTGGAGCCGTACTCCTGGGCCTTGCCGTCGTCGTCGCGCGGCTCGCTGCCCATGATGAATGGGCCGCCCGGGATCCGCACCATGTCCTGCGGTGGCTCGGCCGCCAGGAGCACCTCGCCTGCCAGAACTGCCCATAATACGCCCGTCGCGCCGATGATCCGCTGCGCCATGCCACGTCCCTCTGTCGAAAATCCGTTCATGGTATAGAATTTGGACAATGCCTACCAACCGGGATTTCATTATGCCAAGCACTAAACTCCTAAGCACCGCCTGCGGCCTGATGCTGCTGGGCGGCTGCGCCAGCTTTCAATTCGGCAACGACTTCAAGCTCACCCAGTTCGCCGCCAAGGTGGAACACGGCGTCACCACCCAGAATCAGGTCAAGCAATGGCTGGGCGCACCGCAGAGTACCGGCGTGGTGGTGAATCGCGACGGCGAACAGCTGCAGCGCTGGGTGTACTACTACGGCAAGGGCAAGCTCGGCGACATGGGCAATGCGCGCATGAAGACCCTGGAAGTGCAGTTCGACGATCGGGGTGTGGTACGGGCCTATGACTGGGTGGGCGAATGATCCGCAGCCTCGAGATCAATGCCCCGCGCCAAGGCCTGTTCATGATCACTGACGCAATCGAGCCCGTAGTGCGCGATAGCGGCGTGCGCCAGGGGCTGTGCACCCTGTTCGTGCAGCACACTTCGGCCAGTCTCATCATCCAGGAAAACGCCGACCCCTCGGCGCGCCACGATCTGGAGAACTGGCTCAACCGCCTGGTCAAGGAGGACGATCCGCTCTACACCCACACCACCGAGGGCCCGGACGACATGCCGGCCCACATCAAGGCCGCGCTCACCGCCACCAGCCTGGGCATCCCCATCGATCAGGGGCGCCTGGCGCTGGGCACCTGGCAGGGCGTTTATCTGTGGGAACACCGCCGCCACGGTGGACGACGTTCACTCGTGATGCACATCGCGGAATAGCCCGGCGAGAAGGACGGGCGCGCTTAGCGCCGGTTGAGTTGGCGCTCCACCACCGCCACGTCCTGCAGTTCCTGGCTCGAATAGACATCGGTCAGCTCCAGTGCAAAGCGCGGATTGCGGTGCGGCATGAGCACCAACTCGGCCATGTCCACGTGCAGCTGGTTGGCGGGATCGAAGGCCGCGCCGGCCATCTGATGCAGGGTCTTGCTGTAACTGTAGCCGGCACGCTCGAATACCCTCTCGACGAAGCGCTTGCGCTCTTCGCCGGGCAGGCTCTTGGGACTGGTGGACAGGTTTTCGCTGGAGACCGCGGTATAGGCCTCGGCCAAGGATTCCAGCACCGGCCGCTGCCCCAGCGGCGCGGCGCTCAATTCGGCCGGTTCATTGCTGCACGCCGACAGCCACATTAACGCCGCCAGCGCGACGGCGGCGCGCATCCGTTTCATAACATTCACCGCGGCTGTCCCTCCTGCTGCCGCATGAAGCGGCTGATGAGATTGGCCAATTCATTGTGGCCCTCCTTCTGCGCCACCATACGCGGCGTCCAACCGTCTTCGGTCTCGGCATTGAGATCGCCGCCGGCCTCCACCAGCACCCGGACCACCGCTTCGTGATCGCGCTGCGCCGCCCAGTGCAGGGCGGTCCAACCGGACGGGTCGGCATGATGGACATTGGCACCCTCGGCCAGCAACAGCTTCACCACGTCGGCGTGGCCCTTCATGGCCGCGCGCATCATGGGTGTCCAGCCGCTGCCATCTTCGGCATCCACCTTGGCGCCGTTGGCGAGCAACAATTTGACCAGCTCCGCGTGGCCTTGGCGGGCGGCATGCATCAGCGCGGTCCAGCCGTAGCTGTTGCGCGCATGAATGTCATTGCCCTGGGCCAGCATGGACTCGACCGCGGCGGTATCTTCATCCACCACCTTGTCCATCAAAGGGGTGTTGTTGTCGCAGGCCAGCAAGCCGCCGCACACGGCCAGCAACGCCATCGTCTTGTAAAAACCTCTCATGCCATTTCCCGGGTTGATTACAAACCGGGTATTCTAACCCCTGAGGCGCCGCGACACTAATGCTATAATCCGGTCACGCTTTTTCAGGAGTCCCCCATGGCCTTCAAATGCCCCCACTGCCGCGCACAGAGCGTGTCGCTGAAGGATAAATACAAGCTCGGCTGGTGGATGACCGTTAGCTGTCCCAACTGCGGCGGACGCATCGCCGCGTTTCCCTGGACGCTGCTGATCATGACCATGCTCTATGTCTGGAACCTGATGTGGTGGGTGGGCCTGATCAATTTTAATCACAGCTATCATTATCTGCTCTATTTGGCGATCTGCTGGGTGCTGCTGGACCTGATCAACATCTACTTCATGCCGCTATGCCGGCTCGAACGCCCGCCCCAGAGCTGAGCGCTTATGGCGAACATCCTGGCAGTGGGCATCGCCACCCTCGATATCATCAACAGCGTCGCCGCCTATCCGGCCGAGGACGATGAGGTACGCGCCATCGATCAGCGCGTCTGTCGCGGCGGCAACGCCACCAACACCCTGACCGTGCTGAGTCAGCTGGGGCACCGCGGCCACTGGGCCGGCGTCATGGTCGAGGAACCCGACGGCCGGCATATCGAGGCCGATCTGGAAAGACACCGTATCGATCGCAGCGCCGTGCTGCGTCTGGCACAAGGCAAGGTGCCGACCTCCTATATCACCCACAACCTGGCGAACGGCTCGCGCACCATCATTCACTACCGCGACCTGCCCGAGTACCCCTTCGCCGAGTTCAAGAAACTGGCCTTGGGCCGTTTCCATTGGCTCCACTTCGAGGGCCGCAATGTGGCCGAGACGCGGCAAATGCTGGCATGGGCCGCCGCGCAGGCCCCCGGCGTGACGCGTTCGTTGGAAATCGAAAAGGAGCGCGACGGCATCGACGCGCTGTTCCCGCTCGCCGATGTGCTGCTGTTTTCACGTCCCTTCGCCCGCGGCCGCGGCCATGACGAGGCCCTGTCCCTGCTGCGCGCGCTGCACCCCCGATACCCCGCGGCCACGCTGGTGTGCGCCTGGGGCGCGGCCGGCGCCTGGGCCCTGGACCGCCACGGGGAACACCACAGCCCCGCCTTTGCACCGCCGCGACCGGTGGATACCCTGGGGGCGGGGGATACCTTCAACGCCGGCCTCATTGACGCCCTGCTGCAACGCCAGGACTTGGGCACGGCCTTGGCGCAGGCCTGCCGTCTGGCCGGTCGCAAGTGCGGTTACCAGGGGCTGGATTTTATCAACCAGGGCGCTCAGAAATGATAGAGATATTCGACCGCAAGGGCTTCGACCGCCTCGTCACCCTCGAGGCCACCACCCTGCAGGGCGCCGATCTCAGCGGCCGCCAGCTGGGCAATGCCAACCTGGTGGAGATGGATTTGCGCGGCGCCGATCTGCGCGGCAGCACGCTCGCCGGCGCGGACCTGCGCCTGGCCAATCTGGACGGCGCCGATCTGCGCGGCGCCGATCTGAGCGATGTGGAACTGAGCGGTTGCCGCCTGGACGGGGTGCAGGCCGCAGGCGTCGTCTTGACCGGCGTGAAGCTGAATCGTGCGCAGCGCCAAGCCCTCAAGGCCGGCGGCGCCGATCCCGCCCAATTGCCGCTGGATATCCCGGTTAAGCGGGGCTGAGGCTCTCGCCCAGCGCGCAGGAGGCCGGTGCGCACTGCACCTGATTGCGGCCGCCGGCCTTGGCATCGTACAATACTCGGTCGGCCTGGCCGATGAGATGGTCGCCGACCCCCTTGGCCAGCTTGGTGTCGGGGGCGGCCTTGAGCGTGCTCACGCCGATGGAGATGGTGATGTTAAAGGGCTCGTAGTCGGGCGGATTGAAGACCCGCTCCTCGATGCAGCGACGGATACGTTCGGCCACCTCCTCCGCCTCCTCGGTGTCGGTATTGGCCAGCAGGGCGCTGAACTCCTCGCCACCGTAACGCGATAATACATCGCTGCCGCGCAGCTGGGCGCGGATAATGGAGGCCACCTCACGCAGCACCAGATCGCCCACCTGATGGCCATAGGTATCATTGACGCGCTTGAAATGATCCACGTCCAGCAACATGCAGGACAGCGGCTTGCCGGAACGGCCGGCGGCCTCGGTCTCTTCCTTGAGGCGCTGATCGAAAAAACGGCGGTTGTTGATGGCGGTCAGGGTATCGGTCAGACCCTGGCGCTTGAGACGCTCCAGGTTGACGCCGTTTTCCACGCAGATCGCCACCACCGCGGCGAAGTGTTCCAGAAAATCGGTACGCACGCCGCGCACAAACTTGTCCGCATCGTGACTGCCGATGTTGAGACTGCCGATCAGCCGGCCGTAACGCACCAGCGGCAACAGGGCGACGCTGGCCGGTTTTTTGCCGGCATGACGAAACAGCTTGGAGTGCTTGCTGGAACGATAGCCGCCCAGGCTGGGGAACAGAGAGGCGGAATAGAGTTGCTCCACTTCCTCCATCCCGGCGACGAACATCAGACCCGGCATGCCCTCGAGCTTGACGCCCTCATCCTGCAGAATGCGTTGCAATTCGTATTCCGGGTCGAACAGCAACAAGCTCACCATGTCCCAGTTGACCGCGCCGGGGTCGGGGCGCAGGATGGCCTCGATCAATTCCAGGATGGAATTGAGGCCGATCAACTTCAGTTCCAGGGATTGAAAACGCCGCAACTTACGCTCGTTATGACGCGCCTCATCCATGAAATCCGCCAAGCGCTGTTTAAGCAGGCGGTTATGGGCGTGCTGATCTTTGCTCATGCCCGGGGCACTGGCGCCGACACCGGCGGGTAAACTTGAGGATGCTGCCATACCTGTTCCCATATCTTGAAAAACATCAGTGTCAGCCTGAAGATCGATCGATGCGCGCCACCTAGATGGTATTTTCTACACAAATCAGTGATATCCCTATGCTGATTCTGGTTCACCCCTGTGTTCGGTGCTACTGGACGTGGTCTTTATAATTTAATCGCTCTTGCCCCTTATTAACGGGCGCCGGGGCCGGAGCTTTAGCCCTAAACAAAGTAGGGAGTTGGCTGTCCCTGTCAGATCGCCGCCGCACTGCTATGGTATTGCTATGACATACAGCAAAACCATTCAGTTCGCGTGCGCGCTGCTGCTCTGCGGCCTGCTGCTGGGCTGTGCCACGCCGGGCCCCGGCGCGACGGATCGTCGCTACCTCGTGGCGCAGGATGCGGACTTGCTGGAACGCCATGCCCCCGTGGTGGTCGCCGGCGAGAGCGCGCTTGCCTACAACCAAATCGGCCATGCCGCCGCCCGGCTGGATGAAGCGGGTGAGGAGGAGATTTATATCGACCTTGAGCACGCGGTGTTCTATACCCGCCAACAGCCCTTCACCGCGCTAAACGGCCGGCGCTATCACAACCTCATCTATCGCTTTCATTTTCCGCGCGTGCCCCACCCCCACCTCACCGCCGGCGCCAACGGCGGCCTGTTCGTGGTGGTCACGCTGAATGAGCGACAACAGCCAGTGCTGATCACCACGGTGCATACCTGCGGCTGCTATCTGGCCTTCGTGCCTACCAGCCATCTGCCGACCTCGGCCATGCCGGAGGACTGGCCGCAGGACAAACAGAGCGTTTTCGGCGAGACCCTGCCGGCGCGGCTGGACTATCCCCCGGACTATGCGAGCGACGCCGATACGCAATGGCGCATGGTGCTTCACCTGCGCAGCGCCACCCACCGGGTGATGGACGTGCGTTTGAAACGCCTGGATCACATTCACGCAGCGCGGCAGACGGTTGAGCTGCAGCCCATGCAATCCCTGCAACGCCTGCCCCTGGGCGACGGCCACACCTCTTTTTTTCATTCCTCCGGCTGGCTCGAAGGCTATGTAAAGGATTCCTTCAAACCCTGGGAACTGCTGCTCATGAGCTGGTGGGCACTGGATCTGAACATCGGCCGTGACAAGCAACTGGGCGATCCCGCCGCGACCGGCACGGTGTTCTACACCAGCCTCAAGCCTTGGGCGAGGGAGGCGTCCAACATGTATTTCTTCGCTGATTTTCTCGAGTATTGGGGCTGGCGCTTGTAAGGTTTTCGCGTACCGCCCCCACTGTGGCTGAGACACATTTTGCCGCATAATGCGCCCCCATGAACCTCGACTTTCTTCAGCCCCTGCTCGATTGGATCGCCGCACATCCCGCCTGGGCGGGCGCCTTCGTGTTCCTGGTGGCCTTCAGCGAATCGCTGGCGGTGGTCGGACTGTTCATGCCCGGCGTGGTGCTGATGTTCGCCATCGGCACCCTGGTGGCGCTGGGCACCATCGACTTCTGGCCCACCTTTTGGCTGGCGGTGGCCGGCGCGGTCGCCGGTGACGGCATCAGTTTCTGGCTGGGGCATTATTTCAAGGATCAATTGCGCACGGTCTGGCCCTTCAAGCGTTACCCCGCCCTGTTCGAAAAGGGCGAAGGGTTTTTTCATCGTCACGGCGGCAAGAGCATCCTGTTCGGTCGCTTCGTCGGCCCGGTGCGGCCCATCATCCCCGCCACCGCGGGCATGCTGGGCATGCCGCCCTGGAAATTCCTGTTCGTTAACGTGCTCTCGGCGCTGGCCTGGGCGCCGGCCTACCTGCTACCGGGCATAGTGTTCGGCGCCTCGCTGGGATTGGCGGCGGCGGTGGCCTCGCGCCTGGCCGTCATGGTGGTAATGCTGCTGGCCCTGCTGTGGCTGGGCGTGTGGCTGGTCAGGCGCAGCTATCGCCTGCTGGCGCCGCGCGCCGAGGAGCTGGCCGATCGCCTGATCGCCTGGAGCCGCGGCCATCGACGCCTGGGGCAGATCAGCGCCGCCCTGGTCGATCCGCAACAGCCGGAGCTGAAGGGCCTGAGTCTGGTTGCCGTCGCCCTGTTGCTGGTGGCGCTAGTAATGTTCGCCCTGTTCCAACAGTTCCCCATCGCACCGGGACTGGCGCGCCTGGACGGCAGTCTGTACCACCTGCTGCAGGGCCTGCGCACCCCCTGGGGTGACCACCTCATGACCGCCATATCACAGCTCGGCGACGGCATAGTGCACACGGCGCTGGTCATCACCCTGCTGCTGTGGCTGTTGTTCAGAAAACGTTATCTGGCGGCCGGCCACTGGCTGGCGGCGGCCTTGTTCGCCATGGTGATGACCTGGTTGCTGAAACACGCCTTGGAGGTGCCGCGCCCCAGCGACATGTATCAAGGCGCCATGAGCTTCAGTTTTCCCAGCGCCCATACGGTCTATGCCAGCTGTATCTACGGTTTTTTGGCGGTGCTGATTGCACGCGAATTGCGGCCGCAATGGCGCGTGCTGTGCTATGCCGTGGCGATGTTGATGATCCTCAGCATCGCCTTTTCACGGCTGTATCTGGGCGCCCACTGGTTCTCCGATATCGCCGGCGGATTGCTGCTGGGGCTGGCCTGGGTGCTGGCCCTGGGGGTGGCCTATCGCCGCCATATCGCCCCGCCGCTCAAACCCGCGCCGCTGCTTATCCTGCCACTGCTGGTGCTGCTCAGCGTCGGCAGTTGGCATGTGGTCAATACCCATCAGGAAAACCTACAGCGCTACGCGCGGCACATGCAGATCGAGCAGATGGCCTTTGACGACTGGCGCGCCCAGGCTTGGCGCACTCTGCCCGCCTATCGCATCGACACCCTGGGCACCCAGGGCCAGCCGCTCAATCTGCAGTGGGCCGGGGCGTTGGACGATTTGCAACAGCATCTGCTCGACCTGGGCTGGCAACGCCCGGCGCCGCTCACTGTCAGCGGCGCACTGCACTGGCTCAAACCGGAGCCTTCTCTGGCAGAGCTGGTACCCCTGCCCCATGTCCATGACGGCCGCCACGCCAGCCTGACCCTGGAACTGGTGGAACAAAAACTGATCATCAAATTGTGGCCGGCGGATTATGCGCTGACCCCCGGTGACAAACCGCTGTGGCTGGGCTATGTGGCCAGACTGCAGCTGACCGAGCTGCCGCTGGTCACCATCCCCACCCTGAGCCCGGACTTCGACACCCCCATGCAACAATTCAAGCCCTTCGTCGCCCTGCTCAACTGGCGCCTGGGCTATCGCCGCAAGATCGACAATGACGATGATGACGTATGGAACGGCGAGGTGTTACTGATGTGGTCGGAGCAGACCGAACCTTAGGTCGCGACGGGATAGCCCGCCCGCTGCCACTCGGGCATGCCCGAATGACCGACACAGGCCAGGTTGTCCAGACCCAGGATGGACAGATCGGCGAGCACGGTCTGGGCGCGGCGGCCGGAACGGCAATAGAGATAGATCTTCTTGTACTCCTTTAGCGCGTCGACGTGCCGGTCCTCCTCGCCGAAGGGAATGTTCACCGCCCCCGGCACGTGGCCGCTGTCATACTCCTGCGGCGAACGCGTATCGACGATCAGCTCATCCTCGGGCAGGGACTGCCAGGCCGTATGCAGATCCGCCATGGAAAACGCCTCGTGTAGATAACGCTTGGGGTCGAAGCTGATGCCGGTTTCCAGATTGGCCGGCACCGCCTCATTGATCTTTTTCGGCAGGTCGAGATTGAGATTGCTCATGAGCTCGACGAATTCGGCCTCGCTGCGCTGATTGCCCAGGCGCGGGTTCCAGCGCTTCTCCTCGCCGATGCTGGACACGGTGCGGCCTTTATAGTCGTGGGCCGGATACACCAGGGTGGCGTCGGGCAGGGTAAACAGTTTTTGGGTCACGCTGCGATACAGGGTGGCGGCATCGCCCTGTTGAAAATCGGTACGCCCGCAGCCGTGGATGAGCAAGGCGTCGCCGCTGAACACCATGCCGTCGACGTAGTAACTGACACAGCCGTTGGTATGGCCCGGCGTGGCCAGCACCCGGACGGTGAAGTTACCGAACGCGATGCTGTCGCCGTGGTTCACCGCCCGATCGATCGCCTTCACCTGGGCCGCCTCGCTGTAGACGATGCGGGCGCCGGTCTGCTGGCGGATCATGCCGGCCGCGGTGACGTGATCGGCATGGACATGGGTCTCCAGCACGTACAGCAACTCCACACCCAGCTCCCGAACCAATGCCAGATCGCGCTCCAGCTGCTCGCGCACCGGGTCGATCAACACGCCCTGTTGGGTGTCGGGATCGACCAGCAGATAGGTATAGGTCCAGGTATCGCGATCCATCAACTGGCGCAACAACAAACGCGGCGTAGCGAGTTCTATACTCATTGTTGTTCCTGCATGCTTTGATGATAGGCCCTGACACAGGCCCGGCAGATACAGGCCTTGTGCCGCGCCGCCGGCGGCAGCCGGTCGATCAAGGCTTGGGGAAAGGTCTCGCTGCGACACCAACACGGTTGATCTTCAGCCGCGCCGGACTGCGCCATGACACACTGATTGGGTTTGCCGCACAAAGGGCAACGATGGGCTTCGAGCACGGGTTGTCCTGACTCTGTATCGAACAGAGATGATTATTCAGAACTCGGCGCACAGCGTCAAATGCGGTGCCGAACCGGCCCGACCGTGATTACGATACGTCGGCGGCTCCAGGCCCCCGCGTCAGCACTTGGCGGCAGCCTCCATCTGACGTGCCAGATCGAAATCCTTTGCGCTAATGCCGTCGGCCTCGTGGGTAGTGAGATCGACGACCACCTTCTTATAGACATTAAACCACTCAGGATGATGATCGGCCTTCTCCGCCGCCAGCGCCGCCTGCGTCATAAAACCAAAGGCCTCGACGAAGTTCTTGAACTGGTATTCGCGATGCAGTTTGCCGTCTTCCACGCGCCAATCGCTCAACTCGCTCAGGAATGCCTGGATGTCATTGTCGGATGCCTTTGTCGCCATGTCGCCTCCTTAGTACTAGCGTCTGAACATCGTTGGGAACTACAGCCTAGGATGGTCGGGCGCCCTCTTCAACAACAGCATAAACAAGGATTCATTCACGATTGATTGCCGTCGTCATCTCATCATGCAGACAGGGACGGCCGGATCGCGTTCGTACTGTGGTCTTCGTGCCAACGCGCATCATTGACGTTGTGGACGCAGGATGGCGAGCGAAACGCTCGTTTTTTTACCGTCGACGGAACGCCGCGTTTATGCCGGCAACTCGACTTGCAGCAGGGGCTCGAGCCAGGCATCCAGGCCCTGCAATACCATCTCGATGGCGATGGCACCGATGAGCAAGGCCGAGATGCGACCGACGATATCCACATAGCTGTCGATCAATTTCACATTGCGCTGCTTTACATAATCGTGCAGATATTTAATCACGATCAGCGCCACCATGGAGGCCGCCAGGGCACTGATGATCGCCATGGCGGCCTGCAGAAGAGGCAGGCTGACCCCCGCCAGCACGCTGGCACTGATGGTGCCCGGGCCAATAATAAACGGCATGGCCACGGCCCCGGCGACATACTCCGCCGGGCCGCGCATTTGCGCGATGGCGTCGCTGCCCTGGAACACGAAACGCAATGCGATGACGATAAAGATGATGCCGCCGAAGATCAAGAAGGCGGCAAAGCGCACCTGTAACACCTCTGAAAAGATCTGCTCCCCGCCCCAGGCGAATACCAGGAACACCGTGGCACTGATAATAGACGCGCGCCGCAATACGTTAAAAAATTCGGGCAAAGACAGATTGCGTATCAGATCGAGCAGATAAATGCTCATCAAAAACGGATTCAGCAACACGAAGATGAGCGTAAATATTTTTAAGAACTGGGTGTCCATGATTGATCGACTTTACGGTTATTGCGCGTCGCCCGGCGGCCAACACGGGATGGCTTGATGGGGCATTGTAATACGACTACCACCGCGCCAGTAAACCGCGCCAAATACCCCGCTCACTAACATTCGGTAATGCTTACCGCCAGACCGCCCAGGGACGTCTCCTTGTATTTCTCCGACATCTCCAGACCGGTCTGCTTCATGGCGGCGATGCAGTTGTCCAGGGGCATAAAATGCTGGCCCGTGCCACGCAAGGCCAGCGAGGTGGCGGTATAGGCCTTGATGGCGCCAAAACCGTTGCGCTCGATGCAGGGCACCTGGACCAGGCCTTTGACCGGGTCGCAGGTCATACCTAGATGGTGCTCAAGGGCGATCTCCGCCGCATTTTCGATTTGCCGCGGCGTACCGCCACGCGCCGCACACAAACCGGCGGCCGCCATGGCAGCGGCGGAGCCGACCTCCCCCTGGCAACCCACCTCGGCGCCGGAGATGGAGCTGCGATGCTTGATAATGCCGCCGATGGCGCTGGCGGTAAGCAGAAACTCGCGCAGCTGTTCCTGACGGCCGCCTTCATGCGTCACGAAGTAGTACAACACCGCCGGAATGACGCCGGCGGCGCCGTTGGTCGGCGCCGTCACCACCATGTGTCCGGCCGCGTTTTCCTCATTCACTGCCATGGCATAGGCACACAACCAGTCGTTGACACTGGCCGCTTGCGGGTCTTGCCGCAGCTGCTCATACAAATGTTTGGCGCGGCGCGGCAGTGCCAGCCCGCCGGGCAGGATACCCTCGGCGGCCAACCCCAGTTCGACACAACGTCGCATGGCCCGCCAGATGGCCTCCATGCCATCAAGTAAGGCCGGTTCGCTTATATGTTCCAGTTCGTTCGCATGCTTCATGGCGGCGATGGTGAGCTGACTCGCGTCGCACATTTGCAGCATGGCGCGGGCCGAATCGAAGGGATAAGGGCAATCGGCCGCCGACTCCATCTTGAGCGGAGCCACCAGTTGCTTGATCTCCGCCCGGGTACTGATAAACCCGCCGCCAATGGAGAAATAGGTTTCTTTGAGCAAGACCTTGTCAGCGGATCGGTCGACCAGTTCGAAAATCATGCCGTTGGGATGCTCGGGCAGGGCCGGGCCCTTGTCGAAGCGGATATCCTTGTCCGGCTCGAATCGAATCGTCGGCGGCGAGCCTGCCAGACCGCTATTCCAAATACTTTCTACCAACGCATCCACATCCTCAGCGGCAACATCAGCAGGGGTATAGCCGTGCAGGCCGAGCGCTATGGCGCGATCGGTACCATGGCCTTTGCCGGTAAAGGCCAGCGATCCCTTCAGGGTGCAGCGAATGCCGACATCATCCAGCCGCGCTGCCTGCGCCAGCCGCTGGCGCGCACGCACGATAAAATCGGCGGCCGCCAGCATCGGCCCCATGGTATGGGAACTGGAGGGCCCGATACCCAGCTTAAACACGTCAAGGATGCTGATAAACATACGTTTTCTCCCGAGGGCCCAACATCGCAAGGATACTCAATTCACCCCCCGCAAAGACCGATTTTACATCGGCCGGCAAGCCACGCCACACAACAATGGCATATAATCAGTTCATTGATCTAAGGATGATAATAGTCATCACCGTGGAACGCGCAGCGCCAATGCGGGAATTCGCCAGCGAATCTTCGACCATGAAAAAATGGCGCGGTCTTATTATTGAATATCAAGCCTCTGGGGCGAGCGCTGACTTGGCTCCGCCACACCGGGAATTACATGGCAGCCTTTGAAAAACCTCTATTTACCCGCATTCTTTCCGGTTATACCTATCTCTTGCTTGGCCTGTTCGGCAGCGCGCCCATGCTGGCACTCACCTACCTGGAGATCAACCGGCAACCCGGACTGCTCTATGAGCATCACGGCTTCCATATCATCGCCATTTCCATCGCCATCGCGATCGGCGCCTTCATCACCTTTGTCACATGGCGCTGCTATGCCGATAGCGGTGAACCGTTTCTACGATGGTTGACCTTGGGGTTCCTCGGTTTCACGCTCATTTATGCGCCGCATGGGCTGTTTACGCCTCTCGCGCATCAAAACCCATGGCTGTTTCTGCTGTACGGACCGGCCTCGCGGGTCGTCATGGCGGCCTGTTTTCTGACCGCCATGTTCCATTACGCCGCAGCCGACGCGCCTTCGAAGCGTTGGCGCCCCCGCACCTGGCTGATCGCCATCGCGATCTTCATCGGCATTGATCTAGTCATCGGCCTGTTGGCCATATCGCCCTTGCGCGCGGCCGCCTGGCTGCGATTGTCTATGGAATACACCGCCATCGGTCTGTTCGTCATCGTGATCGCCTGGCTCATCACACAGCGCATCCGCAATCCACTAATGGTCATGTATGCGGTTTCGATGGCGTGGTTCGCGCAATCGTCTCTGGCCTTCAGCTTGGATACGGCCTGGAGCCATCAATGGTGGCTGGCGCATGTGATCTTCGCCGGGGGCTTTTTTCTCTTGAGCTACGGCGTGATCCAAGCCTATCTATCGACGCGCTCCTTCGCTCGCGTCTACAGTCAAGCCGAGTTGCTGGAAGAGGTGCTGGCCCAAAAGCAGCGCGCCGAGGAGACGATGGTCGAATTGCAACGTGCCAACGCGAAATTAGAACGCCTGGCCGCCACCGACCCCTTGACCGGCGCCGCCAACCGCCGCGAACTGATGCAGCGCGCGGAACAGGAAGCGGCACGTGCAGTACGTAACCACGCCCCCCCTGTCCCTGATAGCCATTGACCTCGATCACTTCAAAGCGATCAATGACCAATACAACCATCAAGTCGGGGATGCGGTACTCAAAGAGTTTGTTCACCTCGTGCAAAAGCTCCTGCGCCCCAGCGACCTGCTGAGCCGCACAGGCGGTGAAGAATTCGCCGTGCTGTTACCCGATACCGATCTGGAAGAGGCCGGCCAGATCGCCGAGCGACTGCGCCAGCGGCTTGAGCACTGCGTCCTCGCTGTGGAGCGCCAGCAAATCAGGGTCACAATCAGCTTGGGCGTCGCCCAATATCACCATCCAAATGAAACCATCAAAGACTGGTTTAATAGCGCGGACACTCTCCTGTATCGCGCAAAGCGCAACGGCCGTAATCGCGTGGAAGTTGAGCCGCATTGAGCGTCCTGCGCAGCATTCGGCCACAACCCATGGGGCGTAAAAACTGCTGGTTCAACGCCACAGCGACGCCAATGCGCCAATTTTTTCACGCATTCGCTCATCTCTATAAGAGGGGCGCGCTTAAGTTGTCGAGGGCATCACCTCGGTCGCGAGGCGCCCTGAAGCGTACGTTCTGGTCAGGAAGCAACGGCTATGCGGACGGGATCAGTCGATAGAGTGATAGGCGAAACCCGTCTCTCACATCGCGTTGGCGCGCTGCTCAATCGAATGTGTAATGTTTGCGCACCGGCTGCCGGATTTCCCAGGTGCAGGACATGTCGGCCGGAAAGGTCACCAGGTCACCCTTGCCCATCTGCGCCGGCTCGCCGCCGTCGGGGGTAACGATCACATCGCCTTCGAGGAAGTAGCAGGTTTCGCTGGCGTCGTAGGTCCACGGAAAGCTAGAGATCTCTTTTTCCCAAACGGGCCATTCGTATACGCCTTCAGACTCCACTTGATTGCGATTAACCTGTCTTTCGATTTTAATGCTCATCATTATACTCCTATAATGCAGAGCGCCCCCTAAATCGGGGTGCATATATTGCGCTATTGTGTAAATCGATTTTAGAACCGATAAGCAGCACTCACTGAGAAGTTGTTAAAATCTCCTGCCCCTGCATCGGTAACGGGCACGTCATACCTTTCAAATTCAGCCCGAAGCCCCATATTCGCAGCAATACGATATTCCATACCTATTCCAAAAAATGGGTCGTTACCATCTGTACTAGAAGCGCCACATCCGCCCAACCAAGGCAGACAAACGGTAGCCTCAGACTCCCACATCACCACACCAATCTTTCCATATACGGTGGAGTGGCGGCCTGACGGCACCGACACGATACCCGCTATGGTATTTCCAGTTACGTCAAAATCATAAGTATCGATAATTCCAAGCGTGGTCTCCATGGCACTCAATGTACCGAAGTCGATATAACCGACTTCAAAACCAAGCCCTCGCTTTGGCATCATTCCTAATTGCACCTTAAAAGAAGACGCAGTTGTATCGGATGATATATTAGGTCCCGATATGGCCTGAATGCCTTGCTCATCAATACTACCGCTTGTCTTACCCAAACTTACAGCCACATAGGCACTGTCTGCGAAAGCGGTTTGAAAAAATCCAGACAACAAAAAAACTGAAGCCAAACTAAGCTTGGCAAATTTATTATTCACATCTACCCCCAACAGTCCTACTTAATTAATTAGTATTGAGCTCGCAATATTAACTTGCTTTCAAAGCGATTTCCATTCAGATTCTGCTAATCTTCCAGATAGGTATATCCGTTTAACCCCGCCTTGAGCTCGTTAAGATACTGTTCGGCTTCGGCGCTGGTTAACTCGGCGGCCTTGATCTTGTCTGCATAGACGGCCAGCAGCGCTTGCGGTTCGAAGTGGACGTAGCTCAGCAGTTCGTCCACTTTGTCGCCGTGTTCGGGGCGCACTAACTGATACCCTGAACCGGTGAGCTCCACGTCGACTGAATCGGTATCGCCGAACAGGTTGTGCATGTCGCCCAGGATCTCCTGGTAGGCGCCCACCAGCATCATGCCGATGAGGTAAGGCTCGCCTGGTTTCAATTCATGCAGGGGCAGTGTGGATTCGATGCCCTCGCCGTCCACATATAAGTCGATACGGCCGTCGGAGTCACAGGTGAGATCTTCGATCATGACGCGGCGCCGCGGCGCTTCATGGAGGCGGTGCAAGGGCATGACGGGAAAGATCTGGTCGATGGCCCAGACGTCGGGCAGGGATTGAAACAGGGAAAAGTTGCAGAAGTACTTATCGGCCAGCTTTTCGTTGAGTTCGTCCAGCACCTCGCGCTGGGCGCGGCTGGCGGGATTGAGCAGGTCGCGCACCTTGTGGCAGATGGCGTAGTAAAGCTGCTCGGCGGTGGCGCGCTGCTCGATGTTGATGACGCCGTGGGTATACATCTCCTGCGCCTCGCCCAACCAATGTACCGCATCGTGATAGGCCTCGAGGATGGCGCGGGTGTCGACGTGCTGCAGCAGATACCAGAGATTCTGGATCACGGCGGGTTCACCGGTGGCAGGCGCACTCAGCGGGTCACCCTCGGGCACGCTGTCCACGTCGATGACGTTGGTGATGAGCATGGCGTGATGGGCGGTGAGGGCGCGGCCCGATTCGGAGATGATCATGGGATGGGGCAAGCCCTGCTCGGTGCAGACTTCTTTGAGCGTGTAGACGATGTTGTTGGCATATTCCTGCACGCTGTAGTTCATAGAACAAAAACTGCGTGAGCGCGCGCCTTCATAATCCACCCCCAGGCCGCCGCCCACGTCCACCACCTCGATGGCCGCGCCCAGGCGCGACAGCTCGGCGTAGTAGCGCGCCGCCTCGCGCAGGCCGCGCTGGATGTCGCGGATATTGGCCAGCTGGGACCCCAGATGAAAATGGATCAGCTGCAGGCAGTCGAGCCGGTCTTCGGCGCGCAGCCTTTCCACCGCCTCCAGCAGTTGGCTGGCGGTAAGGCCGAATTTGGCCTTTTCGCCGCCCGAGTTCTGCCACTTGCCGGCGCCGATGGAGGACAGCCGCACGCGGATGCCCAGCAGGGGATCGATGCCCAGTTTGGCCGCCTCGTCCAGCACCAGGTTCAACTCGGAGAGTTTTTCCACCACGATGAAAATGCGGTGGCCGAGGCGCCGGCCGATCAGGGCCAGACGCATGTATTCGCGGTCTTTATAGCCGTTACAGACGATCACGCCGCCCGGGCGGCTCATGCCCAGCACCGCCATCAACTCCGGCTTGCTACCCGCCTCCAGGCCGACGCGCTCGCCGCCGTGGTTGCGGATCTGCTCCACCACGGTGCGTTGCTGGTTGACCTTGATGGGATACACGGCGGTGTAACCGCCGCCGTAGCCCTCGCGCTGCATGGCGGTGGCGAAGGCACTGCACAGGGTGTCGACGCGGTCATGCAGAATGTCGCTGAAGCGCACCAGCACCGGCCAACCCAGTCCCATCTCGCGCACTTCGCGGGCGAGCTCGTATACATCAATTGCAGTCGTGTTCGGAGCGCGCCGCGGCCGCACCGTCAGGCGGCCTTGCGGGTTGATATCGAAATAACCGCCGCCCCAATGGCTGACATTGTAGGTGGCGCGCGCTTGATCCAGGTTCCAGCCCATTATTACCTCTACATCCCTTTGCGGGTGATATACAATCGTGCCCATTATAAAGCCCCAACCGCCGATGGCACCGTTTAATTCTAAGGAGACGCTCGATGACACTGGACGAAAGCTGGTTCAGCGAAATACATGCCGGCGCAGGCTCCGCCTTCTCGCTCAAGATTACCGAGAAGCTGCACGAGGAGCAGACCCCCTTCCAATATATCGAGATTTTCGACACCGAGACCTTCGGCAGGCTAATGGTCATCGACGGCTGCTACATGGTCACCGGCCGCGACAATTTCCTGTATCACGAAATGATGACCCACCCGGCACTGTTCACCCATCCCGATCCTAAGCGAGTGTTGATTATCGGCGGCGGCGACTGCGGCACCTTGCGTGAGGTGCTGAAACATCAGGACGTGGAACGTGTCTGGCAGGTGGACATCGACGAGGCGGTCACTCGGCTGTCGGAAAAATACCTTCCCGAGTTGTGCGAATCCAACGGCGACATCCGCGCCCGTCTGCTGTTCGAGGATGGCATCAAGTGGATCGAGAACGCCGAGGACGCCAGCATCGACGTCATCATCGTCGACAGTACCGATCCGGTGGGCCCGGCCGAAGGTCTGTTCGGCGCAAGCTTTTACCGCCAATGCCAGCGCGCCCTGCACAGCGACGGCATCTTGATTCAGCAAAGCGAGTCGCCGCTGCTGCACCTGGATCTGCTCAAGGACATGCACTCGAGCATGCGCGACGCCGGTTTTCGCGAGTCAAAGACGCTGCATTTCCCCCAGCCCTGCTATCCCAGCGGTTGGTGGAGCGCCACCATGGCCAGCAAGGAAACCACCGGCCTGGACGGTTTTCGCGCAGACGATGTGCGTAATAAAACCTTCAAGACGCGCTATTACAATGCCGGTATTCACAAGGCCGCGCTGACACAGCCGGAGTTCTGCCGCGAGGCCGGTTTGGGGTAAACGCGCGCAAGTCGGCATGGAGCGGGCCGCCTTGAGCGGCCTTTTTTATGGCGCGGAAACGGGGGCACAACGACGCCACAAAAATTATTTGCAAATGATTCTTATTTGCGATACCTTGTAGTCATTGAACACATTCATACCGCTCTCCTCAGCAGGGGCCTCCCCAAGCCCCTCCCTCCCTTAGCCCGCCTCCCGGCGGGCTTTTTCTTGCACGCTCAAGAGGCCTCGCCGTCACGCTTTAAGGGCGCGGCGAACTGGAGAATAAGGAAATTGATCAGCGACAGCACGATGGCAATCTCGTAGCGATTGTAGGCGACAGATATGCCGATGGCACCGGTGTTCCAGATGCTGGCCGCCGTGGCAGTGCCGACCACATGGCCCTTGCCTTTGAGAATGGCGCCGCCGCCGATGAATCCCATGCCGGTGATAATGCCGTACATCACCCGCGCCTCGGCATCCGAGCCCTCATATACCTGCATCCCCACCAGCATGTAGGCACAGGCGGCGATCGAGACCAGGGGAAAGGTGCGCAAACCCGCGCCGCGGGACTGATACTCGCGGTTCCACGCCACCGGCAACGCCAATACAAAGGCGATTCCCAACTGATACAGATGAAACAAGATCTGCTGCCAGTCAACGGAAATACTCATATTCACGACCGTCCCGCCCTCACGCCATCAGCCGTGAAGGCCAAGCCCGGATCAGGCGCGCCGCCGTCGGGTGGCCAGCAACGCAATGAGCGCCACGGCCAGCGACCCATGCAACATGGCGCTTACGCCTCAGCCGACGCTCAGTTGCTCATATCATCCACGGTCTCATCAGCCTCATCGGCGACATCTCCGGCGGCGTCTTCGATATTTTCCCCGGCCTGCTCCATGGATTCGCCGGCCGCTTCGGCCGCCTCGTCAATATTTTCGCCGGCCTGCTCCGCCGGCCCTTGTTGATCACAAGCGACTAACAGCATCATCAGCGATGCGCCCGTCAATGCCAGAATCTGATTTGTCTTCTTCATGACTGTCTCCGTTTGGTTTTAGTAAAGGGGCCGGACAGGATGGCTGTACCGACCTTATGCTCAAAACAACACTTACATCAAAAATACAAGCGCGCCCCAATGGCGGCGTTGATATCGAAATCCGAGTCCGGCGCCACATCGAGGATGGGGACCAGCTCGGCGAATAGATCAACCGCCGCTTCATCGAACAGGTAGGAGATGCCAACGGGGATACGCAACCCGACAAGATCATTGTTCACATTACGCCCCCCGGCGTTGTCGTTTTCCTCTAGCTTGACACGCGCACCCAGCCCGACATACACGGGCATGCGCCCGGATAAGCCCTCAGGGCGCAACAGGGAAAAGTCGTGAATCAGATAATCGGCGTGCAGCTGAAAGGAATCATTTTCCGAAAACGACCAGGCCGCCGCGGCATCGATGGCGTGGCGATCGCCGACCCAGTTCTTGATACTGACACCGGTGGGCTCGCCGATGATCACGCCCATCCCGAACCCTTCGGCAGCGTTGAGCTGAGACGTCGCGCAAATCATAAACAATAATACACCGGTTACTATTCTCTTCTGCATACCCATACTCCTTAGATACCTCAACAACGTCAATCAACATCTTGCCCGATTGACGCATACAGCCCAGGGAATCTGTCCGACTCATTGGTTCTGGTCAACGCTGATGCAGAGAATCATGCATCGTAGAGATATAATCTTGCATTGCGATAAATCAATGGCCGGACAATTTTTTGGGGGGCGGGCTATGTGCAAACCCAAGGTCCGCTGCCGGGGAATAAATAAACAAGGCGGCAGAAAACAAAAAACGGGGCTCCCTCACAGGCGCCCCGCTGCTTACGACAGTCGCGTCTGTTTGTTGCTAGCGCAGAATCAGGTTGTCGCCCTTGCCGGCCTTGGGATCGGCGTCGGGCTTGTTCATCAGCACGGTGATGGCGCCGCGCAGCGCCGCCTTCATGGTGTGATCGACAATGGCGTTATTGGTCGCCTTGTCGGCGGGTGACACTATGTCGAAGATACCGGCTTCGGACACGGCGACATTGTAGGTGGCCATATCCTGCAACTCGTTTTCCGGATTACCGTTGATATACACCCGGTCCCAAATACCGGCGATGGGATGAAAGGCGACCGGCTCGTTGATGTTGGCGTTGACGAAGTAGATACGCACGCGCTCGCCTGGCTTGGACTGCAGCACCATGGATGCGTCGGGATCGTGCACCGGGTCATAGTGAAACATCTTGCCGTTGATCAGGGAACCGGCCGAGCCTTCGTTGGCGATCATACCCTTGTAATCGTCGGCATCGGGAAAGTACTGCCCCTGCACCAAGACATATTCACGATCGGGTTTGGGGAAGTCTTCGCTGTAACCCTCTTTGGGATCAACGATAATCACACCATACATGCCCCGGGCGATATGCTGCGCCATCGGATTGGCGCCACAGTGATACATCCATACGCCGGCGCGTTTGGCCTCGAATTTGAAGTGTTTGGTTTGGCCCGGCTTCACCGGCGCGAACTCGTCCAGCACATCCACTTCGGCGGCGTGAAAGTCCATGGAGTGGGAGTTTTTGTTTTCCTTAGGATTAACCAGCTCAAAGTCCACGGTATCGCCTTCAGTGACGCGCACCAGCTGCCCCGGAATGGCGCCATCGAAGGTCCAGGCTGGATATTGGGTACCTTTGTTGTCGATAGCGAGGCTGTTCTCCTTGGCGACCATTTTTACATGCACGGTCTTGGCGAGCGCGGCCGTGCCTGACAACATCAGTACCGCGGCGACCGCGACGACGCTACCTGTTTTCGCTTTTTTCAGTAACTCTCTTTTCATAACCATTTCTCCAGTTGATTGACACAACCCTCCCCATAGGCGGGTTACCATTAGCACAGCCTCATGAGCCGTTTATTGATTAGATTATTAGCACTGGCACAGCTCTCTGAGATAACGCACTAATCCGTTGATATCTTCGTCGCTCAGCACATCTTGCCAAGCGGGCATGAGCAAAGATTTATCCACCGCACGCCCCCCCTCTTTGATGGCCGTGAACAACTCGGCATCAGAGCGCGCCGACATTTCCTTGGCATCGGTGTGATCGCGCGGCTGCACCGACATATCCGGGATGTTGATGCCCATGCCGTCCGCCTGCATGCCGTGACATTGCCAGCAATAGGTCTTGTAGACATCGGCGGGCTTTTCGCCGGCTTGCGCCGCCGAGAGCGACACCAAGGCTACGAAAATAAATGTGGTTGTCAGTGACGGCTTCATTGCGTTTCCTCCTTTGCCAGCGCACGGAAGTAATGCACGAACTTTTGTAGATCAGCCTCTTTTAAGTGGTATTGGGGCATGAAGGTCAGGGGCGACCAGGCCTGGGGATTCTTCATAAAACTGATGATGTAATCCTCCTGCAGGCGCTTAGCCACGGTGTAGACTTCCGGAGCGCTGATACCGCCATAATCCGGCGCCACGCGATGGCAACTGGCACAGCCTTTGAACTTAATGAACATCAGATCCCCCATACTGAGCGAGATCGTGCCCGGTTGATACGCGCCCTGTTCGATGAGCTCGCGCTTGCCTTGGTATTGCATAAGCGCCGCCGCCACCGCCTTGGCCTCATCCGCCGATAAGGCGACATGGTCCACCAGGCTGGCTTCGATGACCTGGTCATGATCGGCCGCCGGCTCGATGTGATTGCCGTAGAACATGCCGGCGGGGCGGATGCGTGTCGGAGCCGTCAGCCATTGGGCCATCCAGTCCTGCTTGTACTTGTTACCGGCATGGGAAAAGTTGGGCCCCTTCTGGGCCCACAATGCTTTTAAGCTGTCGGGACCAGCCTCATCCAGTTCGTGACACTCTGCGCACTGGCTGCGCAGAATTTGCTCGCCGTCTGCTGCCGACGCCGTCGTTGTATAACCAATGGCCACCAGGGCCGCTACACCGACCACAACGCCCAGGGGCTTGCGCCATGCTGTCGTCATCATGCCTACCTCCTACGCAGTCCAGTCGATTCGGCCTGGCCTTTGAACCCGGCGTGGTCAAACATGCCATAGCCTTTTTTGAGCGATTCGCTGTAAAAGAAATTGGGGTCGTAGTCTTTGTCCTTCCAGACGTACCAATCGTCCATTTCCACGCCGTCGTACTCCATCACGGTGATGGGGCCGCCCGGGAACTTGCCACCCGCGGTGACGTGGGTATCCACATGGTCATGGAAAATAAACCGGCCCGGATTGTCGGCCTCGATAATCACGTCATAGCGTTCGCCGGGACCGAGCAACACAGTGTCAGCGTAGTAAGGCTGCTCCAGCGGCAGACCATCCTTGTGAGTCACCAACATGTCGTGGCCATGGCTATGCATGGCGTGGGTGGCGCCGCCAGCGCCGAAGAAACGTATCCGCACCACGTCGCCCTGTTTGACCCTTAGCGGCTGGGTGAGGGGGAAAGATTTGCCGTTGACGGAAAAATAGTCCGCCACGTCCATAGGGGTGCCGCCTTCGCCGTATTTGTCGGCAGCTGAGGACTCCCAGGTGCTCATCATCATGATGACATCCTTGGTGACGCGCTTTTCGATGGGCAGAGGGTGTTTGGGATCCACGATCAGTGGTCCCCACATGCCGCGGATGCCGACATGCTCGTTGACATTGACGTGGCAGTGGTACCACAGCGTACCGATGCGGTCCGCCTTGAAGCGATAGGTGAAGCTTTCGCCTGCCTCGATAGGCTTTTGCGTCACGCCGGGCACGCCGTCGCTGCGCCAGCTGCCCTTTTGATGGACGCCGTGCCAATGGATGGTATGGGGCAGCGAGGTGTTGTTCATGACATTGACGATGACCTCGTCGCCTTCCTGGACATGGAGCAGAGGACCCGGCACCTGGGCGTTAAATCCGAACACCTTGTAGTCCAGTGTCGGCGCCACCTTGATGGTGACTTCGTCGATGGTCATATCGAATTCGCGCTCGGCACCCCAAGCCTGCATGGCCCAGAGCGCCACGAGCATGGCGCCGAGCCAGATGCCGCTTGGTCCTGCAGGCAGATACCTACCGTCAAACTTTCTTCTCATAAGTGCTCTCCCACGGTCGATTGCTCTGCGGCACCGCAGCGGCGGCGCCCGCATTTTAGATAGATTCTAAATACACCTTTTTATGGCTAAAAAAAGATGCATCCAATAAACATCTTAAGGCCAAGATTAGAAGGCAGATCCTGCGCTGTCAAGACAAAATCTCGTCCAAACGGGCGCGATCGACAAAAATATATTTTATATCAATAAGATATAGTGCACCAATCGAGTGCGGTCATTTGCCTTGCGGGCATCGATGAACGGTGGACCTGGGAATGTATTAATTAGTGAGGGTGGAATCGGACGGCAAACGCTACCGCCGCAGCCGGCAGGCGCTATTGCTTGGCGGTACTTCGTTTTTCGCGCCGCGCCATCAATATGCCGATGATGACCGGCAGTACAACCACCACGAAAATGGCGGAGTAAGCCAATACCTCGGGGGAGACCCCGGCCTTGGCGATGCCGATCACCAGAAAGATCATGGCCAGCGTGGCCGTGGTGTAAGCGACGAAACGGACGAGCTCTTTCATCGTAAAAATCCTCAGAATTGCTTTGCCCTTATCAAGCAGGCCTGCCATTGTACATCATCCGGCTGGTCGATAGGTCGTGGGATCCGGCGAGGCACACAATATGGCCTGCGGATCAGAACCTAGGGCGCGGCGCCGATTTTGCGTATAGCAGCAACGCGGTCGCCCCGGCCAACAATACCCAGTCGAGGACCACCTGCAGATGCAACGCGCCGAATACGCCGTAAAACCCCCCGATGAGGGCCAGAAGCCACATCCAAGCGCGCGACGCCAAGCCCTCAAGCAGCAAACTCAATCCGATGATCATCGATAAGGTGGGACAGGGAACCAGGCCGACCGGCGCGGCGTAGAGATAGGTATACCAAGACGCGCCGTCGAGAAAGTGTGGATATACCCAACCGAAGGCGAACAGCAGTGCCCCGGCGACGGCCGGCCAGCCGCGGCTGAGGCGCAGCACTCCGAAGAGGCGCCATAGTGCGACGGCGATGAGCGCCGCACCCGCCAATGCGAACACAAGAGTATTAAACGGATTAGCGGCGTGCCAGGCCAAGGCGCTGACCGAGAACATGGGCAGGCTTAGCAACAGCCCCATCAGCCGCCGCGACGGACGCATCCCCGCGACTATTATCAGTGCCACGACAGCGAAATAGACATGCCAGCCCACCGCGACACCGTGCCACTGGCTGGTGATGTCGCCAAGGCTCACCAAAATCTGTTCCGCCGTTGGCATCCGCTATCCCCCATGATCTCCTTTACGCACTGCCAAGCACAACTATAGCAACCGAATATGGTTGGGGAATGCGCACATCGCGTGCAACAGGCTCAGAATTTGGCCCACCCTCAACCACTCATGGAGCTGATAAAATCGTCCTATGCATGATAAACATTTAAATGTGGAATAACGCGTGGCCGGACCCACCGGGCAGCGTTTGAAAACATTCACCAAGCAATTGGGCTTTGTCATCGTCATCGTCGCGGCATTCTTTGCCGGGCTGGAACTTGTCTTGGCGCTCATCGGCGTACGGCCGCTTGTCGCCACCGAGGACCCCTTAGTGGGGTTTTCGGGCAACATCCCCTTGTTTGTCGAGACAAGCAGCCCGGACGGACAGGTGATTATGCAAACCGCGGACAACAAACTCGACCTGTTCAACGCCCAGTCATTTCCCAAACACAAGCCGCGCGGTAGCTATCGTATATTCTGTATGGGCGGCTCCACCACCGTCGGGCGGCCCTATAAAGACAGCACCTCGTTCTGCGGTTGGTTGCGTGCATTTTTGCAGGCCGTACAGCCTGAGCGAAATTGGGAGGTGATCAACGCCGGCGGCGTGAGTTACGCCAGCTACCGCGTTGCCCGACTGATGCGTGAACTGGTTCAATACCAGCCCGACTTGTTCATCGTCTATTCGGGGCAGAACGAATTTCTTGAGGAACGGTCCTATGGCGATCTTAAAAAGATCCCTTATTGGCTTATTTATACGGATTCCCTGCTGAGCAAGACACGCACCTACACCGCGGTGAAAAACGTGATGGATGCAATCAGTGCCGACGGGCCCGACCCGACCGCAGCGCCAGCGCATCAGTTGGGCAGCGAAGTCGACGAGATCCTCAAACACACGCGTGGCCCCACAAGCTACCATCGCGATGATGAACTGAAACGCCAGATCATCGAGCATTACCGTCTCAACCTGGCACGCATGACCCAGATCGCCGACGACGCAGATGCCGACATTATCTTTATTAATCCAATCGCCAATCTCAAAGACATGTCGCCCTTCAAAAGTGAGCACAAGCAACAGCTGACGGACGCGGAGCGATCAAGATGGGAGGCCTTATATCAGCAAGGCAATCAGGCCTTCCTCGCAGGCCGCTACCGCAAAGCCGTGGATTCATACGACCAGGCAACACGGATCGACGACCGCTATGCCGAACTCCATTTTCGCCTCGGGCGGGCACAGTTTGCCCTGGGTGAATATGAGGCGGCGGAAAGATCCTTCTGGCGTGCCATTGATGAAGACATCGCGCCGCTGCGTATCTTGAGTGAAATGCGTCAAGTGGTGTCCGAGCTTGCCGAGTGGCACGAGGTTCCGTTGATCGACTATGAAACCATTATCAAAAACGCCTATCGGGAAAAGTATGACCACAGCGTTTTCGGCAAGGAGTATTTTCTCGATCACGTGCATTTGACCATCATGGGATATCGCCTGCTGGGGCTGGCCTTGCTGGACACACTCATTGACCGGGACATCGTCGCGCCGACACGCCCCTTGACTGATGAACGACTGGCGCAAATCACGCAACAGGTCTACGCGCAAATCGATAAGGATGATCAGCGTATCGCGCTGACAAAATTGGGCCGGGTACTGGACTGGGCGGGCAAATTCGATGAAGCCTACAGCCTGTTCAACATGAGTCTGGAACTGTTCGGCCCGCACGCCTTTACCTATGCCATGCTGGGTAAAACCGCCCATCGCGCAGGCATGGATGATCAGGCCATCGAGCAGCTACGCAAGTCCGTGAGTCTAAATCCCGAGGTAGCCTGGGTTCAGGTCATGCTCGGCAAGCTGTTAAAGCAGCAAGGCGACTATGACGAAGCCATCGAACACTTTTCGGCGGCAGCGCAAATCGACAATGACAATTACACCGCACATGAGGAACTCGGTATATTATTGGCTTCCCGGGGTGATTTTGACGCCGCCCATGAACACTTCGCAGAGACTCTACGTCTCGCCCCCGATGACGGCACCACACTGTTTAATTTCACTGCGTTTCTGGTCAAAGCCGGGCGCGATGAAGAGGCCATGGACTGGGTACAGAAGATGCTTGAAAAAGACCAGCACCAGGCACAAGCCCACAACATGACGGGCGTATTGTTAGCCAAAAAAGGGGCGTTTAATCAGGCCATCGAGCACTTCCGCGAGGCGTTGCGCATCAAGCCCGACTTGAAGTCCGCCGAAGACAACCTGGCCAAGTCACAGGCTGCCGCTGCACAGGAGAGAAAAGGTGGTGTCTCGGATGCCCTTTGACGACCGCGCCAGCCGAGGCGGGAAAGCTACCAACCGCCGCCACGACCGCCGCGACTACCTCGATTACTGCCGTCGAAGCGACAATCGTGACGCGAATTCTGATCGGGGTCGCAGAATTCAAGCCAATCCACCGCGTAGACATCGAAACCGCCTTCGACATACGTGTATGTCCCGCCGGATCCTCCTGGAGTGGTGCTGGAGGCTCCGGGGTCCTTGTCCCCGGGCGAATACGTGAATTGCCCGGCGGTCACGTTCACATCGTCGCCGTCACGACTGAGCAGAAATTCGCTTACCCCGCTCTGAAACTGGGGGTCGGTGATCCTGGTCTCGATTTCGACGATACCGGGGACATTCATCTGGGAATAATCCGAGTTTGTCATATCAATGGTGGTCTCGTCGCGGAAACCTCGCTTATCATCGATGACCTGGGTAATAATGGGTTTTTGCGACAGCGTGGCTTTCAAGAATTCCTGTTCCATGTCATGGTCCCGCACACGCATGCGCATATAAACCCGGCTCGGATTGGCGGAACCGTTGCCGGCTTCGCGTTGGAACGGGTCTTCGAAGTCTTCCAGATCGGGGCCGCCGTCTCCGGCACTGGACGAGGCGGGGCCGGTGTCATCGCCGCCGCCGCGGCCACCTCGACCGCCGTCGGATTCATAGAAGCCGTCGGGACTGGCTGTCTTGATATAAAAATCCAAGGCGAAATCCTGATGATCATCTTTGATGATGACGTGGTAGTACTCCTGACCGTCCTCGAAGACCATCTCCTGGATCATGTCTTCGTCGCGGAATTCCCAATCCTGACCACGCCCCCCTCGACTGCCGCCGCCGCCCCAGCCGCCACGGCCGCCGTCACCCAAGTCGCCGTCACCACTGCGAGGTTGGAAGTTGAGCTCGAACTCGGCCTGTGTAAGCGGCACATCCAACATGAGCGCAAGGGACGTTAGTGGCAGTAATGCCAGAAGCGCATACTTATTCATTCCAGCCATCAGAAACCCTACCTAGATTATCTAGCAAGACCTGAAACGGCATTTCATGTCGCCAACCGTACCACTTAACTTCGGCTGGGGCGTGAATCCAAGCCCATTAACATGCGTTAATTTTATTTGGTTTGGAATTATAGCATGCTCGCAGTAATGAATTGCGCTCTCAAGCGATCCTTCGCCCGCCCAAACGAGGCTCCCGGGTCCCGCATGCGCCGCGGCTTGAGTGCCCTGCGCGGGGATTTTGACGGTCATTCAAAGAGATGCGTCTAATCCTCCGTTCCGCGCGCCAAAAAATGGCAAGGCTATAGACGTGTCGGCCGGCAATCTGTATTCTTTCAGCCCGCGCACGGCTCTGGGACGGCGAGCGACAAGGGATGCATCGAGTTAGAACATATTCCCTTTCGCGGACAAGCGCGATATCCTCGAAAAATCGCCTGATAATCAAGCGCCTAGCCTTGATTACAGTACAGCGTGTTCTTGCGCCCATAGCCCAGCTGGGTGAACCGAGTGCAGTCCGCGAAGCACCGCTTCGCGCGAGGCGAACGCCCGAAATCTGTGATTTTGGGCTGGGGAAGCCGCGCAGTTTGCGGCGG
>MRWG01000201.1_pt1 | contig 98754 bp, 83 predicted proteins | sample 1013341 | NCBI WGS metagenome assembly MRWG01 (sample SAMN06117577, study PRJNA244670) | biofilm metagenome | biome: Water; feature: Cathode Biofilm; material: Biofilm; isolation source: microbial consortium enriched at the cathode of a solar microbial fuel cell | place: USA: District of Columbia ...
TACCACACGGCCGCGCCACCCGCGACTACAAGACCGATCACCAGCATCCAGCCTTTCATGTGTTACTCCCGCTGTTCGTGTGCCTGCCGGGGTCTCGTTCGCGTTGCCGCCTGCACCTCGCTTCAGGCACGCACGACGGGTTTGAATTTGAGTCGGTGCGGTTGCGCGTCGTCACCAAGCCGGCGTTGGCGATCGGCCTCGTAGTCCTGGTAATTCCCGGCAAACCATTCAACGTGACTGTCGCCTTCGAACGCGAGTATGTGCGTCGCGATGCGGTCGAGGAACCAGCGATCATGCGAAATCACGACGGCGCAGCCGGGGAAACTCAACAGTGCTTCTTCGAGTGCGCGCAGGGTTTCCACATCGAGATCGTTCGTCGGCTCGTCGAGCAACAGCACGTTACCGCCACTGCGCAGCACTTTCGCAAGATGCACCCGGTTACGCTCGCCGCCCGACAGCTGCCCCACCCGTTTCTGCTGATCGCCGCCGCGAAAATTGAAATGCCCGACGTACGCGCGCGACGGCGTCTCATAATCACCAACCTTCAGAATGTCCTGTCCGTCGGAGATTTCTTCCCACACGGTCTTCGAATCATCGAGCGCGTCGCGACTCTGGTCGACGTAGGCAAACTGCACCGTCTCGCCAACCCGCACCTCGCCCGCGTCCGGCTGTTCCTGCCCGACGATCATGCGAAACAGGGTCGTCTTGCCGGCGCCGTTCGCACCGATGATGCCGACGATGGCACCCGGGGGCAGCGAGAACGACAAATCGTCGATCAACAAGCGGTCGCCGAAGCCTTTCTGCAGACCGCTTGCCTCGAACACGACGTCACCGAGGCGCGGGCCCGGCGGAATATAGATCTCGTTCGTCTCGTTGCGCTGCTGGAAGGCTTTCGACTGCAGTTCCTCGAACCGCTGCAGACGCGCGCGGCTCTTCGCCTGGCGCCCTTTCGGATTACTGCGCACCCATTCGAGTTCGGCCTCGATGGTCTTGCGGTGCGCGGCCTGCTGACTTTCCTCGACCTTGAGGCGGGCCTCTTTCTGCTCCAGCCAGGACGAGTAGTTGCCTTCCCACGGGATCCCGTGGCCGCGATCGAGCTCGAGGATCCAGCCGGCCACGTTATCGAGGAAATAGCGGTCGTGGGTTACCGCCACGACGGTGCCGGGGTATTGTTCGAGATATTTTTCGAGCCAGGCGACGGATTCCGCATCGAGATGGTTCGTCGGCTCGTCGAGCAACAGCATTTCCGGTTCCGACAACAGCAGGCGACACAGCGCGACCCGGCGGCGTTCACCCCCCGAGAGTTTCCCCACGGCGGCGTCCCACGGCGGCAGGCGCAGGGCGTCGGCGGCGATTTCGAGCTTGCGCTCGATTTCCCAGCCGCCAACCGCGTCGATTTCATCCTGCAGCCGACCCTGCTCCTCGAGCAGTGCGGTCATTTCGTCGTCGTCCATCGGTTCGGCGAACCGCTCGCTGATTTCGTTGAACCGATCGACGAGCGCCTTGGCCTCGCCGAGCCCCTGTTCGACGTTACCGCGCACATCCTTGTCCTCCTCGAGCTCGGGCTCCTGCGGCAGGTAACCGATCTTCAGCCCCTTCATTGGCGTGGCTTCGCCCTCGATCTCGGTATCGATCCCGGCCATGATCCTGAGCAGGGTTGATTTCCCCGATCCGTTGAGACCGAGTACGCCGATTTTCGCCCCCGGGAAAAAGCTCAGCGAGATATCACGCAGGATCTCGCGTTTCGGCGGTACCAGCTTGCCGACCCGGTTCATCGTAAATACATATTGCGCCATTTCTGGACAGACTCCCGAAATACAAGACCATCGGGCCGCACGACTGCCCGACCCGGGCGCATTGTCGCTGATCGACGACGGCGGCGGAAGCAAGCGCCCCGTGCCGGAGATCCGCCGCGGGCGCGACACCCGCCGCGTGTGCGGGTTCGCGCGCGCCGGCCTGTACATGTGTAAAATACCCGGCGAACAACATTCCCTATCCCGCACGAACTCTGGGGCCGTCGCCGTACCTGCATACTTCAGTGGATAAATCACTCGACAAACTTGCGGTGCTGTTCGCGGATATTTCCGGAAGCACCCGCCTGTACGAACAATATGGCGACACGATCGCACGCGCGGACATGGCCGCGTGTATTCGCTTGCTCGCCGACATCTCCTCGAGCCTCGGCGGCGAGACGCTGAAAACGATCGGCGACGAGATCATGTGCGGCTTCGAGGACCCGATCAAAGCGGCGCTGGCCGCAACGGAGATGCAGGCCGGCCTGCGCAAGGCCGGTCAGGAAAATCGCTTCAAGATGGGCCAGCTGCATATCAAGATCGGCTGGCATTACGGTAACGTGAACTGGCGCGGCGACGAGTTGATCGGTGAAGCGCCGGTCTCGGCGCAACAGGTCATCGGTCTCGCGAAAGCCGACGAAATTCTGACCACCCGGCGCAGTATCGACGCGCTGCCCCAGGCCATGTTTCCGAACTGGCACACGCTCGATCACATCGAGGCGGAAGCCTGGGACGGCGATCTCGAGGTGTGCAAGATCCCGTGGGAGCAGACCGGCGAAGAGACCCAGATCAGTTCGATCCCGATGGCACAGATGATGCCGGCAGCGAAAGCCTCGCTGCAGCTGAAGTTGCACTACCAGGGTGCGGAATTTCTCATCGACGCCCAGCACACCCGCTGCCGCATCGGCCGCGGCCGCGACGCGGATCTGCGGGTCAACGGCAACTTCACGTCACGGCAGCACGCGGAGATTACGTATCGCAACGGGCGTTTCAACCTGCGTGACGAGAGTGTCAACGGCATCGTGATCGTCGAACGCTCCGGCACGGTGCGCCGCCTGCGGCGCGAAGAAGGCGTCCTCACCGGCAGTGGCCAGCTCGGATTCGGTGCGCCACCGGACGATGATCCGGCCGGCTCGGTCGATTTTGAATGTTCCTGAAAGTCACCGCCGCGGGCGTGCCTCGCGATTGAGCCCGGCACCGCGCACCGTTCAACGCGATATTTCCGCCGCCGTCCGCCACCGCCGCAGGCTGATCCGGGATTGACACCGACAGTCAGATTGAACACGCTGCCGCCCCGCGGTGAAAACCGCGCTTGTGAACACTCCGGACTGATGCTGATGAACAGACGAAAAATCACCGCGCTCGCGACCCCGGCCCTCGCGGCCGCGATTTGGATCCCGACCGCGGCCGCCGCCGCGACCGAACCCGAGGTCGTCGAAGTCCGGGCCAGCCGTATGGGGCAGACGCTCGCGAACGTCGCCGGCGCGGTCAGCATCGTCGACGAGCAGGATATCCAGCTCGGGCGCCAGCAATTCGCGCTCGACGAGTCGCTGAACCGGGTGCCGGGCATGTTTTCGCAGAATCGCTACAACTTCGCGCAGGATCTGCGGATCTCGCTGCGCGGTTTCGGTGCGCGGGCGAATTTCGGCATCCGCGGGATCCGCATGTTCGTCGACGGCATCCCGTCCACGGTGACGGATGGCCAGAGTGTCATCGATGATGTCGAACTCGGTGCGATCGAACGGGTCGAGGTCATCCGCGGCCCGTCGTCGTCGCTGTACGGCAGTTCCTCCGGCGGGGTGATCAGCCTGTACACGGAATCGGGTACGCCCGATCCCTACGCCGAAGCGCGGTTGACGGTGGGCGAATTCGACCAGCAGAAATACCACATGAAGACCGGCGGCGAAGTCGACCGGCTGAATTACTTCCTGAGCGCCTCGCATCTGAGCTACGAGGGCTTTCGCGAACACTCGGAACTGCGCCAGACCACGTTCAATTCGAAATTCACTTACGACATCAACGAAAATTCCGACCTGCAGGTGGTTTTCAACGCGATGGATTCACCGACACGGGAAGATTCCGGCGCCCTGTCGCTCGCGGAAGTCGCGGTCGACCGCGAGCAGGCGCAAGCGCGCAATCTGAGTTCGAATGCCGGTGAAGACATCGACCAGCAAAAGCTCGGCTTTACCTACAACTACAACCTCGACAACCGGCACGAGATCACGTTGCGCAACTACTACATCTGGCGCGATTTCGAGACGTTTCTGCCGATCGGATCGCATATCCCGTTTGTCGCCGACGACGGGGTCACGGGTTTCGATCGGTTTTTCTTCGGTGGCGGCGCGCAATACACGTTCACGGGGGAACTGTTCGGGCGTCCGAACCAGGTCTCGATCGGGGTGGATGTCGATTCACAGACCGATGACCGCCAGCGCTATATCAACAACGCCGGCGTCAAAGGTGCGCTCACGTTCGACCAGGAAGAGCAGGCCGAGGCAATCGGGGTTTATATCCGCAATATTTTCGCGCTGACCGATACACTGCAACTCACCGTCGGCGGGCGTTATGACTCGGTCGAACTCGAAGTGGACGACGCGTTCCTCGCGAACGGCAACCAGTCGAGCAAAATCGATTTCGACGAGTTCAACCCGACGGTCGGTTTGAACTGGAACGCCTGGGGCAATATGAACCTGTTCGCGAATTACGCGACCTCGTTCGAAACCCCGACGTTCACGGAACTCGCGAATCCGGCCCGCGATCTGAACGTGAACCTCGGCGGTTTCGCGAACGTGACGGCGCAAACGTCCGACAGTTTCGAGTTCGGCATGCGCGGCGCTTTGACACCGCGGATCAATGTCGACGTCGCCTACTTTACGATGCAGGTTGACGACGAGGTGACGAACGTGACGAACGTCGGCAATCGCTCGTTTTTCGAAAACGCGGACACCGATCGCCAGGGCGTCGAAGCCGCGGCGATCATCAACGTGTTCGACGGCCTGCGTCTGACCACGGCGTATACGTGGTCGGATTTCGAATTCGACAGGTTCATGACGAGTCCCGCCACGGTCGGCAACGAATTGCCGGGTATCCCCGAGCACCAGTTCTATGCGGAACTTGCCTATACCCATGCGACCGGTTTCTATGCCGCCTGGGACGTGATCCACGTCGGCAAGTTCTACGCCGACAATGCGAATACGCTCGCGGCCGGTGATCATACCGTCTCGAATCTTCGCCTCGGGCATGAGATCACGGTCGGGCAAACACGCTTTGGACCTTACATCGGAGTCAATAATCTGTTCGACGAGGAATACTTCGCGAACGTTCGCCTGAACGCATTTGGCGGACGTGCATTCGAACCCGCGCCGGATATCAATGTCTATGGTGGAATCAGTGCGCGCATGACGTTCTGACGCGCCGCCATCCCGGAAACACACATTATGCTGAACCCGACCCCGCAAACGACGTATCTGAAAGACTACGCGCCGCCGCCGTACCTGATCCACGACGTCGAACTCGATATCGACATCACGCCCAACGACACGATCGTCACCGCCACGCTCGCGGTTGCGCGAAACCCGGCGGCCGGCAGCGCGGACATGCCGCTCGTACTCGACGGCGACGAACTCGAATTGCTCGAAGTGAGCCTCGATGGCGTAAAGCTCGATCCGGAACGCTACACGAGTGCGCCCGAGCATCTGACGATCGACGACGTGCCCGATGCGTTCAGGCTCGAAACCCAGGTGCGTATACATCCGGACCGCAACACGCAATTGATGGGGTTGTTCCGATCCAAGGACGGCTATTTCACGCAGTGCGAGGCCGAAGGTTTCCGGCGCATCACGTATTTCCTCGACCGCCCCGACGTCATGTCCCGTTACACGACGACCATTACCGCCGACAAGGAGCGCTTCCCGCTGCTGTTGTCGAACGGCAACCTCGACACGACGGGGGATGGCCCGGGCGGACGGCACTGGGCACGCTGGGTGGATCCGTTTCCGAAACCCGCGTATCTGTTCGCCATGGTGGCGGCGAAACTCGACCGGCTCGCGGATACGTTCACGACGGCCTCCGGCCGCACCGTCGACCTGCTCGTCTACGTCGAACCCGGCAAAATCGACCAGGCCGATTACGCGATGGAATCGCTGAAAGCCTCGATGCGCTGGGACGAAGAAGTCTTCGGGCTCGAGCTCGATCTCGACCAGTACATGATCGTCGCGGTGAGCGACTTCAACATGGGCGCGATGGAAAACAAGGGCCTGAACATCTTCAATACGAAGTACGTGCTGGCCCGATCGGACACCGCAACCGACGGCGATTTCATGATGCTCGACCGGGTCGTCGCGCACGAATACTTTCACAACTGGACCGGCAATCGGGTCACCTGCCGCGACTGGTTTCAGCTCAGCCTGAAGGAAGGCCTCACCGTCTACCGCGACCAGCGTTACGGCGAGGACCGCTACTCGAAAGCCGTGCAGCGAATCCAGGAAGTGCGCAGCCTGCGCGCGGCGCAGTTTCCCGAAGACTCGAGCCCGATGGCGCACCCGATCCGGCCCGAAGCGTATATCGAGATCAGCAACTTCTATACCGCGACGGTATACAGCAAGGGCGCCGAGGTCGTGCGCATGATCAATACGCTGCTCGGCGACGCCGGTTTCCGCGCCGGTATGGATCTGTATTTCGAGCGCCATGACGGGCAGGCGGTGAGAACGGAAGAATTCGTCGCCGCGATGGAAGACGCCTCCGGGATCGACCTCGGACAATTCAAGCGCTGGTATCACCAGGCGGGCACCCCCGCGGTCGCGGTAACAATGCAACGCGACAACGACAGCGGCCGGGTCAGCCTGCGCATGACGCAAACGTGTGCGCCGTCGCCGGGTCAACCGACGAAGGCACCGTTCCACATTCCCGTCGCGGTCGGCTTTATCGACCGCGACGGCAACGACGTCGTCATCAGCGACAATCCGGACGACCCCGCCACCCGCGTGCTGTCGTTGACGGAAGCTGAACAGGTTTTCGATTTCGACGATGTCCCGCCGGGCGCCGTACCCTCGCTGCTACGCCATTTCTCCGCTCCGGTCACGCTGCAGTTCGACTACGACGACGCGGAACTCGCCCATCTGATGGCGCACGACAGCGATCCGTTCAATCGCTGGGAGGCGGGCCAGCGCCTCGCGCTGAACGTGCTGCTGAGCGGCATCGAGGCGCACCGCGCCGGCAAGGCGGTCGCGTTTCCGGACCACTTCATTGCTGCCGTGCGGCGGGTGCTCGCCGACAGCGACGCCGATCCGGCGTTCGCGGCCGAAGCCCTGTCGCTGCCGAACGCCGGCTATATCGCCGAACAGATCGATGAAGTCGACCCGGAAGGGATACTCGCCGTGCGCACGGCGCTCAGACGTCACCTCGCCGCGGAACTCGAACCGGAACTGCGCGCGGCGTATGCGCGTTTCGTCGTCGAAGGCCCGTACAGCCCCGACCCCGTCAGCGCGGGCCGGCGTGCGCTGCGCAACCTGTGTCTCGGCTACCTGATGGAGTTGCATACACAGGACGTGATCGAATTGTGCGCGGCGCAGTTGCGCGCCGCCAACAACATGACCGAGGCCATGGCCGCGCTCGTGTCGCTGGCAAACTGCGAGTGCCCGGAGCGCGACGCGGCGCTCGGGTTCTTCTATGAAAAATGGCGCAACGAACCGCTCGTGATCGACAAATGGTTCTCCGTGCAGGCCGGTTCGCGCCTGCCGGACACGTTCGATCGCGTACAGACACTGATGCAACACCCGGATTTCGACATCCGGAATCCGAACCGCGTGCGCGCGCTCGTCGGCGCGTTCTGTCACGGCAACCACGCGCGCTTCAACGCCGCGGACGGCAGTGGCTACGCGTTCGCCGCCGACCAGGTGATCGCGCTCGATACGATCAACGCACAAATCGCCGCGCGACTCGCACGTGCGTTCGATCGCTTCAGAAAATTCGACGCCGCGCGCCAGGCGCACGCGCGCGCCGCATTGCAGCGCATCCGGGACATCGACGGCCTGTCGAAAGATACGTTCGAAGTCGTGTCGAACGCGCTCGGCTAAACCCGCGCGGCGTTCGCGGGGGCATCCGGGTCCCGTCATACCGGCGCGGCGCACGCCTGCCGTTGCCGGATCGCCCGCGTCCGGCAACGGCCGCGCGTCACGGCATTCCCGCGCGGGATGCGGCCTCCCCCTTTACCCAGACTCACCGGATCGGTGACGATTCGCCTCACGCACGGAATGATCCATCGCGCGACGCAAAGACAGGAGTCTGCCATGAGTACAGTCATCAAAATTCTCGGGGTTCACGGCCTCGGCGACCACCGCAACACAAGCTGGGAACACGATTGGGAACAGGCCGTCAGGCGCGTATTCCCGGGTCAGACCGACGTAAACCTCGAGTTCTCGTTCATCAATTACGATGCGATATTCGCTGCCACGGATATTTCCGGCTGGGAAACGATGCGCGCCGTGTGGAAACTCGGCCGCAGCGCCGTCGGCTCCGCGTTTCAACGCCGCCGGGGGGCGATTGGGGACATCTCCGACCGGGTGAAATGGACCGCCGGCTACGTCGTTGCGTGGGTGGAAGACGAGGGTTTCCAGCGGCGTACGCGCAAGCTCGTGCTCGATCGGATCGCGAGCGAAAAACCGGATATCGTGCTCGCCCACAGTCTCGGCTCACTCATTACCTACAATGCTTTCTCGCATGACGATGCGCACAAGAGCGACGTCGCGAACGCGCTGAAACGCGCACGCTATGTCACGCTCGGTTCGCAACTCGGCAATCCGTTCGTCATTCGGAATCTCACGCCGGGGCGCATCGAACCGCTTTCGGTGCGCCGGTGGTATCACCTGTACAACGAAGAAGACGATGTCTTTACCGCGCCGATCAAGCTGTGGGACAGCGACCGGTTCACGCAAATCGATACGCGCTTCGACATCGACGGGTTCGCCGATCATTCGGCGGTGGCCTACCTCGGGCACGGCAACACGGTCGCGAGTGTGTGGCAGCCGCTCGCGGCAGAGCATCTCGACTCGCGCGCGGCCGTCGCGCGGCCCGCATCCCGGCGTCGCCGCAGCCGCGCGCCGGAGCGCATCAAGCGGCGTGCCCTGCTCATCGGCATCAACGCCTACCCGCGCGAAGCGGACCGCCTCGAAGGTTGCGTGAACGATGTGTTTCTCATGAGTTCGGTACTGCAGGAATGCGGCTTTCCGGCCGAGAGCATTCGCACCTGCCTCGATGAACGCGCGACCGCGCAAGGCATCATCGAACGCATGGAGTGGCTGCTCGATGATCCGAGGCCCGGCGACGAACGCGTGTTCTACTACAGCGGACACGGCGCGACGATCCCGCAATACGGCGAGGACAACGAGCCCGATCGCCACACGGAAACGCTCGTGCCGTGGGATTTCGACTGGTCACCGGAAACGGCCGTCACGGACGATCGCATCTTCGAACTCTACAGTCAGCTGCCTTTCGATACGCGACTCGCGATGATCTTCGACTGTTGTCATTCCGGCGGGATGCACCGCGACGGCGGCGCGCGGGCACGCGGCATCGATCCGCCCGACGATATCCGCCATCGCTCGATCAAGTGGGATGCGGAAACGGAGATGTGGGTGCCGCGCGATTTCGAGCGCCTGAACGGCAAGTTCTCGCGCGAAAAATCCGCGTTGCGCGCGTTCTTCGGCGCCGACGGCGCGACGACCCGACTCGGACGCGCGTCACTGATCCGGGGTCAGTCCGAAGCCCAGTACCGGGCAATGAAAAAGAAACGCGATACGAACGAATTCGGCCCGTACCTGCCGCTAATCATCGAAGCGTGCGATGAAAGCGAGTTTTCCTATGAATATCGTCACGGGGTGACGAGCTATGGCGCGTTCACCTACGCGCTCGCCTCACGCCTGCGCCGCTATCAGCGGATCACGTTCGAGCGGCTCGTCAACGAGACCCGGGAGCAACTCGCCGAACTCGGTTACGCGCAGGCGCCGCAGATCCTCGGACCCGCGACGGTCACGCAGGCGCTCGTACCCTGGTTGCGGAATTAGCGCGCGGGTGTCTCACGACGTTCAGCGCGTGCGCACGGGGCGGGCGCGCTGATTGTAGAGCAGCTTCCTCAGTTCGGCTTTTTCGGCGTCGCTCATGTCGTCGAGGTTCAGCGAAAGTTCGCTGCCCACCGCCATGCCGCGCTGCACCGCCGGCCGCGCGCCGAGTTCTTCGAACCAGCGCTTGAAATAAACGAAGTCGTCAATGTTCTGCCCCTGGATCTCCCAGCCTTCCGTCCACGGGTAGCAGATCATGTCCGCAATCGTGTATTCGTCACCGGCGAGATAGGGGCGATCGTATAAACGTTGATTGAGCACACCGTACAGGCGGTTCACCTCATCGTTGAAGCGGTTCTTCGCGTAGGATTGGTCACCCTGCGTGTCTTCGAGTCGGCGGAAGTGTCCCTGTTCACCGGTTTTCGGACCCTGGTTCGCCATCTGCCACATCACCCACTGGTTCACTTCATATTTCGTACGCACGTCCTGGGGCCAGAAGCGACCGGCTTTTTCCGCGATATACATCATCATCGCGCCCGATTCGAACACCGCGATCGGTTCGCCGCCATCGGCCGGCGCGCGATCGACGAGGGCGGGCATGCGGTTGTTCGGTGAGATGTCGAGAAACGCGTCGGCGAACTGATCGCCGCGCCCGATGTGCACCGGGATCACGGTGTAATCGGCGCCGAGTTCCTCGAGCAGGATCGTGACTTTCTTGCCGTTCGGGGTTGGCCAGTAATACAAATCAATCATCGTACTTACCCGCTTGTCCGCTGTTCGGGGAGGAGCGAGCATTCTATTGCCGCCCGGGGTGGCTTGCCACAACGGCAGCCGCAACGCGGTCGCGGCCGCGACGCAACCCGCACCGGGGCGGTATCACGGCGCCCTCACGGGCCTGGCCGGCGCCTCGCGACCGCGGCCGCCGTAATGCCCCGGCCACGCTTCGATTACAATGAAGCACCTGGACCACCGAGCACACGAATTTGAGCGCATTCGACGAGCATTACTATACGAGCCGGGACGGGCTGCGCCTGTTCGCACGCGACTACACGCACGCCAACCCGCGCGCGACGATACTGTGCCTGCACGGTCTCACCCGTAATTCCGCGGACTTCGCCGAATTGTGCGCAGCCCTGCACGACGATTTCCGCCTGATCGCCGTTGATCAACGCGGGCGCGGCAACTCCGCGTACGACCCGAACCCGGAGAATTACAATCCCCTCGTTTACAGCCGCGATATGTTCGATCTGCTCGACGGGCTTGGCATCGCACAAGTCGTCGTGATCGGCACGTCGATGGGCGGGATCATTTCAATGGTCATGGGCTCGATGGACGCCTCGCGATTTCGCGCCGTCGTGCTGAACGATATCGGTCCCGTGATCGATCCGGCCGGTCTCGATCGGATCCGCGGCTACGTCGGCAAGCTCGAACCCGTCAACACCTGGACGGATGCCGAGGCGCAGGTCGCGGCAACGAACGCGATTGCGTTTCCTGACTACGGCGCCGCCGACTGGCGCCGATTCGCGCGCAAGCTGTACCGCGAAGATCCGACCGGGCGGCCGGTCGTCGCGCACGATCCGGCGATTGCCGGGTCCCTGCGCGACCGCGCCGAGGCACCGGCCGTGCCGGATCTGTGGCCCGCGTTCGATGTGCTCGCGGACATCCCCGTACTCGTCGTGCGCGGAGCAACTTCGGACATTCTCGCGCCCGCCTGCGTCACGGAAATGCGCCGTCGCCGTCCGGATCTCGAGGCCGTGGAAATACCGGACCGGGGCCACGCACCGATGCTCGACGAACCGGCGGCCCTCGCCGCGCTGAGAGGGTTTCTCGCCACGGTCACGTGAACATCGGAACGACGATCAGGAACATGGGTGCGGCGGCCACCGCCGGGTGCATCCGGCATTGCGCGCAGACGGCGGAGGCGAACGATCTCGCGCACATCTGGACCGTCGACCATATCGCGATTCCGCCCGACGACGCGGAAGGGTCCGACGGTCGCTGGCTCGATCCACTCGCGACGCTCGCTTTCCTCGCCGCGGCCACAACCCGCATCCACCTCGGGGTCAGCGTGCTCGTCTTGCCGTATCGCCCGGCCCTGCCCACCGCGAAGTGGATCGCCACGATCCAGGAATTATCCGGCGGCAGACTGCACCTCGGCATCGGCCCCGGCTGGATGACGGCGGAATTCCGTGCACTCGGGATCGAGCGTACGGCGCGCGGCAAACTTACCGATGAAACCATCGACTTCATCCGCGCCTGTTTCGATGCGCCCGACGACACGCTCAGCGCCCACGGTCAGGCGTTCCTGTTCCGACCGAATCCACCGCGACCACGAATTTATGTCGGCGGCATGACCGATGCGGCGCTCGCGCGCGCGATCCGTTGCGCTGACGGCTGGCTGCCGATGGGTATCGATGCGGAAAAACTGCAGCCGCGGATCGAGCGCCTCACGGAGATGGCCGCGGCGGCCGGTCGGGAACGACCGGACATCATCCTGATTGGCACCTTGCCGGAATCACAAACGGCGGCGGTGGAACAGCTTGCCGCGTGCGCCGCGCTCGGCGCGACGGATTATATCCAGGCGTCACGCTACAACAACGAGAACGAGTTCGACGCAATCATCGCGCGTCTCGCCGACCTGCGCCGCCAGCTCGGCTGAACTCGCGCCACGCTAGCGCAGCAATTGCCCGGCGGGCGCACTCGCGAGCGACGTGAAATCACGATTCGCAAAATGGTCCGGTCGGGTCGGCGTCGTGATCGCATTGTGCACGGGGTTGTAGCTCAGGTAGATCAGGTGGCGCGGAAACGGTGACAGGTTTTGCCCCGACGCATGCGCGGTGCAGCTGTCGAACACGGTGACGGAACCGGCCGGGCCTTTCGGCGCCACGAGTCCGCCGGCAGCGACGAGTTCCGCCACCGTCCGGTGCGGGAGGCTCGGGATCGGTGTCGTGCCCGGCACGTCGATCACTTCGTAGTCGATGAGCCCGTGCCGGTGCGATTGCGGTATGTAGGTTATCGGTCCGTTGAATTCCGACACATCGTCGAGAAAAATACCAATGCTGAGCGCGCTCGCCGCGGGCATACCGTCGTGATGGTGCCACGGTGCGTAATCCTGATGCCAGGGCAGGGACAATTCGCCGAACGGTTCTTTCAGGATGATTTTGTACTGGTGACAATACAGTCCGGGCCCGAGGATCTGTTCGCCGATCGACAACAGACGTTCGTCGCACAGCAGACGCGCGTACAGCTCACTCACCCTGTCCATCGCCGTCGTACCGAGATACTCACCGGAAGCCGCACGCAGATGCGCCGCGCTCGGCCGGGAGAAGATTCTCGTTTTCTCCGCATTCAGTGCCGCGATTTCGTCCGCCGCGAACAAGCCGGGTAAAAAAACGAGACCGCGACTGCAGTATTCATCGAGTTCGTCGCGCGTGAGCATCGTGCCGGCCTCCGGTGCCTTTTCCCCGACACGATAGAACAGCACTTCGCTGGCCGCAATTCGAACGACTGTGCGATCATCACGCCGTTGATCGATCACAGCGCGGGAGTGAACATGAGTCGTTACGCCTATTATCTCGTTCGGGAACGTCATTACCGGGAACGTTTCGGATTCGATTTCGAGGATTTTGCCGCCGGCCAGATCATTCGCCATCGTCCCGGGGTTACGCTGTCGCAACAGGACAACGTCGACGAAGCGCTCGATACGATGAACTCGGCGATGATTCATTACGATGCGAAGTATGCCGGTGCGACCGCCTGGAACCGTGAACTCATGGTCTCGACGGTCACCCTGCAGCGCCTGATCGGCATGTCTTCGAAGACCTTCGCGCGCAAGCAACGTGTCACCGGTTTCGACGAGATCGCGATGACATCGCCGGTCTTCGGCGGCGACACCCTGTACGCGGAATCCGAAATTCTCGCCACCGCGGCGAGCGACGATGCGGACGTGGGCGAAGTGACGGTGCTGTGCCGCGGGATTAATCAGGACGAGCGTGAAATCGCGCGCGTCACCTACCGGGTACTCGTATGGCGCCGCGGGCGTCACCCGGAGGACCGCGACGGCGCGCTCGGCGTCCCGGCCGAAGAGCCGCGCTTTCTTGCGCACCGGACCGAGCCGGACGGTGCGCTGACGGAACAAATCGGTTTGTTCTTCGAATCCTGCGCCACCGGCGACACGATCGTACACTGGCCGCGACGTTCGATGCCGCGCGATGAGGGTATCGAACACGCCTGGCGCGCACTCGAACTGAGCCCGCAGTACCACGACCTCGACTGGATCGATCGCTACGCCGGCGGCGAGTTCCGCTTCACGGAAAGCTGGATCGTCGGGGTCGTCACCGCGATGACGACGCGCACGTTCGGCCGCGTGGTCGCGAACCTCGGCTGGACCGACGTCAGACTCGGGGTGCCCGTGCGCCCCGGTGATGTCCTCGAGGCCGAATCGACGATCCTGGACAAGCGGGAATCAAAATCGCGGCCGAACGAAGGCATACTTCACGTCGAGACCCGCGCAAAAAATACGCGCGGCGAGCAGGTGTTGTCCTACCAGCGGCGCCTGCTCGTGTACAAGCGCGACGCGGAAACGCCGTACGCGGCAGCCGGGTATTAGAAGCGCTCTCTGCACCCCATTCCTGTCCCTGCCCCTCGATTCGAGGGGAACGGCACCCGGTCCATCAAGGTCGGTGTTGCCTAATCCGGAGCACGGTTTCAGATCGCGCCGGCCTGTTTCATTTCCGCAATAGCCTCGGCGGAGTAGCCGAGATCACGCAATATCGTTTCGCTGTCGCGGCCGAGTTCCGGCAGGCGAAAATCGATCCGCCCGGGTTCGTTGCGATATTTGATCGGAATGCCGACGTGATCGTTGCCATCCGGGTCCGTCACGCGCATTTCGCGATCGCGCACATGCGGCGAATTCCACGCCTCGTGCAGATCCATCACCGGCATCCAGCAGACGTCTCGGCCTGCGAACCAGGTTTCCCATTCGGCGCGCGTTTTCTCGCGGAACGCTTCCCGCAGAAACGCGATTGCCGGCCAGTGCCCTTCCCCCGCGGGACCCGTCACGGGTTCGATGAACTCCGGCCGTCCGAGGCCTTCGAACAACGCCTGCACGAACTTGTGCTCGCCGCCGCCGAGCGCGATATACGAACCGTCCTTCAGTTCATACACGTTCAGCATCGCATTGCCGCCGTGCGTGCGCTCGCGCAGCCGTTGCGGTGCCTGGTCGCCGCCGAACACCGGCCCGAGAATATTCGGCGAGGCGTTCAGCACGGAGTCGTGCATGCTGATATCGATGTAATCGCCCTCGCCGGTCGTCTGGCGCCGGTACAAGGCCATGACGATGCCGCCGAACGCGAGGTGCGAGGACAGCAGATCCGCCATCGCGACCCCGACGATGGCAGGCCCCGTGTCACCCTCCGGTGAGCGCGTCAGATCGAGGATCCCCGCTGCCGCCACGGTGGCGGTATCGTGCGCCGGCCGGTCGCGCCAGCTGCCCGTTTGGCCGAACGCGGAAATCGAGCAGTACACGATCCCGGGATTGATCGCGCGCACGGTGTCGTAATCGATGCCGAGTCGTTGCATCACCCCGGGCCGGTAAGACTCGAGAAACACATCGGCTTCGGCCGCGAGCTTCAGCAAGGCGTCTTTCGCCACCGGGTCTTTCAGGTTCAGGGTCAGGCTCTTCTTGCCGCGCTGCGTGGTGCGGAACATGACCGTTGAACCACCCTGCTGCCACGGGAAAAACTGCGTCGAACGCGTCGGTTCCGGGCTTTTCGGGTTTTCGATCTTGATCACGTCGGCACCGTGATCGGCCATCATCAGTGACACCGCGGGACCGGGCAGGAACACGGACAAATCCAGTACTTTTACGCCTTCGAGTTTCATGAACATCTTCCATCGCAGCGAAACAAAACGCCGCACAATGTAGCAGATCGCGCCCGGTTCAGGGCGGCCGACGGCGTGATCCCTGTGCTATGTTGTAGCCGTGTTCACCTTGCCCGCCAGGCGGCGGGGCTGTCAGGAGATCTTTCATGAAAACCGTATTACTGATCGCGATGATGGGCGTGAGTCTCGGTGTCGCGGCGCTCGAAACAAAACCGTATCTGACCCTGGCGATGGCGACAAAGATCGCCGATGTGTGCGAAGCGAAGGCAACGGCCGAGAACTGGCGCAAGGTCAATATCGCGATCTACGACGACGGCGGCAATCTGAAGTTGTTCCGTCGCCAGGACGGTGCCTACCTGCACAGCATCCGGATCGCGCAGTTGAAAGGACACACATCCGCCGGCATGCCGCGCTCGACCCGTGAGCTCGGTGAGATCAATTTCTCCAGCCCGGCGCGTCCGCTCGGCCTCGAGCACGTGCCCGGTCTCGTTATGTTTGCCGGTGGATTGCCGATCATGACGGCCGCGGGCGAACACATCGGCGGGGTCGGGGTCAGCGGTGCCACCGCCGACCAGGACGAGGCCTGTGCCGCGGCCGGAATTGCGGCGATCAGCGAGATGCTGCAATAAGACCCGCTGCCGGTCATCGCGAACAACGCCGCCACACCGGTCGCCGCGCACGCGGGCGCGTGAGCCGCGCATTCGCGTGCCATGCTACGTTCATCATCGGCTGCGGCCTCGTGTTCGCGCCGTCGGCGCCGGGCGCCCTGCCCGGCACCGAAACAACCGCCGAACCGGGCGGCGCATCCGCGCCGGCGGGCGATTGGTTCGCGTGGCTCATGTCCGCGCGTGCATCGATCGAATTGACCGCGGATGTCGTCACTACCGGCAATCTCAAACTGCGCGATGTCGCGGTACCACTCGAGCTCAGCGACGGCCAGGCCGTCGTCGAGCGCGGCAGCGCGAAGACCGATAGCGGCGATGTCACGTTCACCGGTACCTACGCGATAGCGACGCGCGAGCTGCGCGCCTCGATCCACAGCAACGGAATTTCACTCGCCCCGGCGTCTGCCGCGGACGAGACCCCGGCGCGCCTGTTCCGTCGTACACCGCTCGTGCCACGCTGGCTGCCCGGCCTTAACGGCGTGCTCGACGTGCAGCTCGAGCGTCTCCACTACGCCGGAACGGATGCGTCGGCTATCAGCGCGAGTGCCGTGTTCGACCCGTCCCGGCTCGAGATCGCGATCCGCGCCGCATTCGGCGACGGCGTGCTCACGCTCGATGGAACGCACGCCTACGCCGCGGGAGAAACACGGATTACGGCGGCGGCAAACGCGGTGGAACTCGACCGGATCGCGCCCGTCCGTCAGTACCTGTCCGGTGCGAAGCTCGACGGTACCGCGGAACTCAGCGGCACGGGCCACACGGGGCACGAACTCGCGGCGGGTCTCGGCGGTCGCGTGCGGGCGCAGATCGGGCGCGGCACACTGAACCACGTGAAGCTGGAGCTGCTGAGCCAGAACCTGCTCGCGATGACTCTGCTGTCCGTGATCCCGTTCCAGCATCCCGCGCCGCGGACGCCACTCGAATGCGCGGCCTTGCGCCTCGACCTGGCGCGCGGACGCACCGGCACCGAGGCCGTACCCGTGATCGTCGCGCGCAGCGACAAACTCCTGCTCATCGGCCGCGGCACACTCGATCTCGGCACGGAGCAGATCGCATTGAAACTGCAGCCCGCACGGCACACCGCGCTCACGCTCGACGCACCCGGCAATCCGCGAACCGTTTCGATCAACGGTCCCTTGCGCGCCCCGGTGGTGAAGTCTTCGGCCGGCGATTGGCTGCACGAAAGCCTCGCGATTGGCGCGTCGCTGGCCACGAATCGGCTCGCGCGCGCGGCCAACAAGGTGTTCGCCAGAAACAAGACACCGCGCACGAGTTGCGCAGCCGTACTCGGCGACTGAGCGCGCGGCAACGACGATCGCGCTTCGGTCAGACGATTTCCAGCGGGGCCTGCGGTACGTCGCGCCAGAACTCCGGATCGTGACCAAACATGAGACGCGCACCCGCGCGCTGCAGCGACCGCAGGGCTTCGAGCGATTTCCGCATAGCGCCTTCGTCGTGCACAGCCGACGCCGCCGGCAGATGCATGTCCTCGATCGTCTTGCGCAGGTAACACGCATCACCGCACAGCACGACCGGCCCACTTGCCGTTTCCACGACAAGCGACTGGTGACCCGGCGTATGTCCATGCGTCGGAATACATCTGACCGAGCCGTCGCCGAACACATCGTGTTCGCCGTCCGCTTCGATGCGCTCGTGGCCGTGATCGAATTCCTTACGGTTATAGAAGTTCGCGGCGACGAGCTCCGGCGTGTTCGCGGCTTCCCACTCACGCTTCTGGATAATCCAGCGCGCATTCGGGATCAGTGCGTTACCGCCGCAGTGATCGAAGTGCAGGTGCGACGTGATCAGGTAATCCACTTTATCGGCGTCCATGTCGGCTTCGCCGAGGCGTGCGGAGATTTCCTCGTTCGGCGCGAAATGCACGTCGAAATACGGTTCCATCGGACCGAGCGCTCGCGCCCCGTTGCGCTGGAGTTCGAGCGACATGCCGGAGTCGAACACCGCGGTGCCCCGCGCGTGGCGAATGAAATACGCCGGGATCGGGATCTTCAGGGTTCCTTTCGTACCGTGGAGCAACATCGGCATCGGCATCGTCAGCCAACCGCAGGTCATGGCATACAGGCGCGCGCTCATCGGCGATCTCCGGAGTAAAGACGCGGTCGAGATTAACGCGGAATCGCGCGCGACGGCTACCCGTCGGACCGGTCTCAGTGAGCGGATGCGGCGGCGAGCTGCGTGCAGAATGCGCGGATCACCGGAAAGTCGTACACCATCTCCGGATAGATTTCGCGCCCGAGCCACTCCTCGAGTGCGACGACGAGCATAACCGTGGTCACGGAATCGACCCCGTAGTCGAAGAACGAGCGCTGCGGATCGATCGTTGCCGGCGCGATTTTCAACTCCGCGCCCACCCATGCCGTGACGAAGCGCTCGATGTCGAGCGCGGATTGCGTGGCGGCCGGATGGGCGGCTGCGGCTGCGGCTGCGGCTGCGGCGACGGGAGCGGGCGCGGTTCGTGGCGGCGCCGCGGAAGCCGGCGCGGCACGCGGAGGAGCGTCGGCCGGGGATCGTAACAGCGGATCGAGCGCGTGATCTTCGCCGGCGAGCGTTTGCTCGATGTCGCCGATCTGCGCGGCGTAGGTGTCGCGCAGCTCGTCGAGTCCGGCGGCATCGAGCGCCACGGCGTGTTCGCCACAGTGCGCACGCGCGGTCTCGAGCGCGCTCGCGAAGCGGCGTTCCGCCCATTGCCGCCGGAACGTCGCGCCGGCACTCCCGTCATCGGCGCGCGTAAGGACTGCCAGCAACACGGCTTCCGTTGCGAACTGGCCGATCTGCAGGCAGGCCCAGCGATGGGCGTCGGCGTGTCCGCTGAACGGGCCGCGCTCGGCACGCGCGGCGACGTCCGCCGCTGCCGTGGCGAGCGTACGGAAAATTTCCGCGGCGCCGAGATCGGTCGTCAGCAGGCGTTCGAAGTCACCGGCGTCATTCAGGATCCGCGAGCCGAGAAACATGAGCAGCGGCTCGGTCGGACCTTCGAGGATCCGGGTGACGCGCGCATCGCGCAGCAATTGCGGCGCGATGTTCGTTTCGACGTAACCGCGACCACCGAGAAACTGCACGAGATCGTCCGCCGCACGCCAGAACCATTCCGGCCCGGCCGTCTTGCACACGACGTAGGCATCGAGCGGTACGGCTTCATCGCGATCGAGCGCACCGGCGATGTGCATCACGAGTCCCTCGACGGCCGCGGTCGCGGCGCCGAGTTCACCGAGGCGGTGAGCCAGGACCGGATTGTCGCGCAGGCGCCCGGTTGAAATGTCACGGCGTTCGGCGTAGCGCAACAGCAATTGCACACAGCGTTTCATTCCGCCGACACACGCGGCGCCGATCGCGAGGCGTCCCTGCATCATCGCTTCGCGCGCGACCGCGAAGCCGGCACCCGCCTGCCCGAGCAAGCGCTCGCGCGGTACGTGTGCGTGGTCGAGCCGGATCGCGTTCTGGACCATACCGCGCATACCGAGCGTCAGCGCTTCGGGCCCGATGACGAGGCCACGGGTCCCACGGTCGACGGCAAAACCGCTCATGCCATGCGGCTGCCCGTTCTCGTCGATATTCTGCGCGAACACATTGATCACGCTGGCCCAGCCGGCCGTACCGCTCCAGATTTTCTCGCCGTCGAGGCGCCATCCGGCCGTGCCCTGCGGGGTCGCGGTGGCGGCAATCGCCTGCGGATTCGAACCGGCGCCGGGTTCCGTGATCGCGAACGCGGCGAGTTCGCGACCGCTCGCGAGCCGCGGCAGCAACTCATCACGCAGCGCCGGCGCAGCCGCCTGCATGATCGGGCCGATGCCGAGCGTGTTGTGCACGATCGTCATCATCGTCAGGGTCGGGTCGATGGCACCGAGTTGCGCGAGCACCCGCATCGTCGCAACGTAGCCGAATTCACACCCGCCGTGACTGCGCGGCACCTGCAGACCGAGCACGCCGGCATTGCCGAAATCGAGCAGCACCGGCGGACTGATCGCGCGGCGCTCGTCCATGAGACGGGAGTTCAGGCGCTCCCTCGCATACGCGCGCAGCCAGGCGATCAGCGCATCGGGATCCGGCTCGGACGCGCTCGCGCTGGCCACCGGCGCGGCGCGTTCGACGCTATCCTCGCCGACGCTGTCGAGTTCGCCGGCGAGATAGCTTGCGCGGCACTGGCGTCGCTGGATCTTGCCGCTCGAGGTTCGCGGCACGGTGCCGGTTTTCAGTAACACGAGCGTGGCCAGTTGCAGATCGTGCGCTTCGGCAACGGCGCGCCGGGCAATCCGGCCGAGTTCGGCCGGGTCGAGTTCACGCAGATAATCGCGTTCGATTTCGCACGCCACGACGAGTTGTTCGCCGTCCGGCGTATCGATCGAGAACGCGGCCCCGCAGCCGGCGCGAAACGCGGGGTGCGATTGCTCGATGGTCCACTCGATATCCTGCGGATAGTGATTACCGCCACGGATGATGATCAGATCTTTCGCCCGGCCGGTGATGAACAGATCGCCGTCGCGCAGAAAGCCGAGGTCGCCGGTACACAGCCACCGGGTGCCCGGCGCATCGACGAGCTCGGCGCCGAAATCGGCCAGCGTCTCCGCTTCGCGCTGCCAGTAGCCCGCCGCGACCGCGGGTCCGCGGACGCGGATCTCTCCGATCATATTGTCCGCGAGACGCTTGCGGCTTGCCGGGTCGACGATCGCGACGTCCGTCGCGGCGAGCGCCCGGCCGCAGCCGACGAGCGCGCGCGCCTGTGCGGGGTCGCTCGCCTCGACGATACGATCGTCCTCGAGCGCGCTCGCGTCGACGTGCAGGACGCGCGGCCGGGTGCCGGCATCGGCCCCGGTGACCACGAGCGTGGCCTCGGCAAGTCCGTAGGCGGGGTACATGCTCGTGGCGCGAAAACCCGCGCGCGCGAATTTCTCCGCGAACGCCTCGACGGTCTGCCAGCGCACCGGCTCCGCGCCGTTCAGCGCCACGTCCCAGCAACCCAGATCGAGCTCGTCGATCTGCGCGTCCGTCACGCGGCGCACGCACAGATCGTAGCCGTAGTTCGGACTGTTCGAATACGTGGCACGATACGCCGATATCGCGCGCAGCCAGCGGATCGGCTGCTGTACGAACGCGGTGGGCGACAACAGGATATTCGGGTGACCGTGGTACAGCGGTTGCAGCAGGCCGCTGACGAGGCCGAGGTCGTGAAAGTGCGGCAGCCAGTTGACGCTGACGCTGTCGGCGTGATGGGCGAAGCGTTCAGCAATGCCGTTCAGATTCGCGATCACGTTCGCGTGACTGACGATCACCCCCTTGCGATCGGACGTCGAACCGGACGTGTACTGCAGGTACGCCACACCCGCCGGATCGATTTCCGGTTCACGCCAGGCGCGCGCCATCGCGGGCGTGGTCGACTCCGTCGCGAGACAACTCAGCGGTGCGAACAAATCCGTGTCGAGTTTTTGCAGCCGGGACAGCGAGCGTTCCGTCGTCAGCACGAGCCGGCTGTCGAGGTCGCCGACGATGCCGCTGAATTGCCGCAGCGAGGCGCTTACGCGAGGCACCGGCAGCGGCACCGCGATCACCCCGCTGTACAGGCAACCGAAAAACGCGCTGAGGAATTCGAGGCCGGGCGGGTACAGCAGGATCGCGCACTCGCCGGCCGCGCCGAGCCCCTGCAGGCGCGCGGCAATCGCCCGCGCGGTGGCATCGAGTTCAGCGTAACTCAGGCTGCCCTTCACCTGTCCGCTGTCGCCGAGATACGTGCACGCCGGCGCTTCCGGGTGCAGCGCGGCGCGCTCGCGCAGCGCCGAGACGAGCGTTGCTTGCGCGTTGTCGGTGTCGGGTTTCGCCATGCCTGTCATCGTGAATATCCTGTTGAGCGCCCGGACTCAGTGATAAAAGCCGGTACCGGCATCGAGCAGCGCACCGGCCGCAGCGACGACGTCGCGCGCGCCGACGCACAACAGCGCGGAGCGGCCGACCGTGGCCTCACGCAAGGCGCCGCTGTCGCGCAATGCCTGTTCGACGGGCGCGAAATGCCGGCGCTCACGCGCCTCGCGGCTGAAGAAATATTGTCGCAAGCAGCGTTCGCGGCCATCGCGGTCGCGGATCGTCAGCGCAACGGGTTCATCGTCGTACAGCGCTACCGGCAGGCGCGCGCGAAAATGGTCTTCGACGTAATGCATGAACGTCATGGAACTGTACGAGGCGTCATAGAACAGCAGTTTGCCATCGAGGCTGAGAAAGCGTTCGAACGGTGACCCGCGCCCGCATGAATACGCGGATTGATCGTGATCAGCCGTCAACCAGTCGGCGAGCGGTCCGTGGGCGGTGATCGGATGCAGGGGGTTCGCGCTGCGTAATACACCCGCCCGCCGCCGGAACGTTTCGGCGATCATGCCGAGCGCCGTCGGTGAGCGCGCGACATCGAACACGGGCGCGGTCGCAACGTAGCGTTCACTCGAACCGCTGTAGGGCATCGACATCATGACGACGTTACCGTCGTCACCGACCCGTGCGATCAGTGCGTCGACGATCTCGCCGGCCGTGCCGGTATAACCGCTGTCGCGCAGGAACGCGCTGTGCACGAGGAGCGTGTCGCCGGTGGCGATTCCAAGTGCGCCGAGCGCCGCACCGAATGCGTTCGCATCATACCCAAACAACGCCTGCGTGACGGCCCGGCGGCCGCCGAAATACGCGGGCTTCAGGCGCTGCTTGAGGCGCTGTTTCCACTCGCCCGTCATCTCACGGCACCGCCGTCTCGACGACAAATCCGCTCACTTCGGGGTTGCGATAAATCTGCTTCACCTGCTCCCAGTAACGTTCGCGGGTGAACTGATCGATCGCGCGTACCGCGGCCCCGTGGCGGTAAACCATTTCCCCGCCGAAGTAACCGGCACCGCCGATGACGGCAACCCCGGTGAACGCGACCACGAGATACAGCACGGCGCCGCGCACCGGGAAGCGGCCGTGCAGCTGATAGCGCCACACGAGCAGCACCAGCATGATCGCGAGACTCGTGAACGCGAGCAGCTTGTGCACGTCGAGCGTCTCGTGCGCGGCCGCGGTCGGGGTCAGGTACACCTCGGCCGTCATGCCGAGACCGATCGTCGCGACCGTTGCCACGGCGGCGAGCACGAGATTGATCCAGCCGGCCGCGTGCCAGCCGGGTTTCCGCAATAAGGTACCGGCACCGTCGAGCAGGACGGAAACGACGAACAGCGCGAGCGCGAAATGGACGAGGATCGGATGCCACAGGCGGATATCGAAGCCTTCTTCCTGCCAGTAGTCGGGGACGATTTTCATTTCCGTGAAGCGGCCGAGCGGATGATCGATGAACCACACATGGAACATCTCCGGGGTGCGCGTCACCGGAATACCTTCGGCGCATTCCCCGTTCGAATCCGTATTGCCGACGGTCCACAGTCCCTTGATCGCGCACCGCTCATAACGGTACGGATGGTAATGCCACTGCGCGAGCGGGCCGGCCGGGGTGGGTCCGACTTCTTCGAGCTCGCGCGTGAAGAACATGAGCGCCATGAGCACCTTGCCGTCCGGGGAATCGTGATAGACGAGCCATTCCGGACGCTCGGGGTCGAGGATGACGTCATCGAACATGTTGTCGAGATTCGGAAAGTGGGTGCGGTTGATCCGATCCGGCTGAAAGCCGTCGGCGAACGCGCGCTCGATGTCGAACCAGCCATGCTTCAGCGCCGCGGCGAGTGAGGCGCGGTAAAAATCCGCGGCCCAGGCGCGTTGCTCGTCCGTGACCGCGGCGAGTTCCGCCGGGATCACGACCGTGTGCTCGTGCCCGCGGTTGAACGTCGCGATGCCCCAGTACAGCCCGGCAATCGTTGCCGCGCTCAGCGCGACGACGATTGCATCGCGACGCGCCAGGGTTCGTTTGTCCCACGCGATCCGTTCCACCCAGCGCCACAGCAATTGCGCACCACCGAGCAGGCACAACCAGTCGAACAGCGCGATCACGGCGACCCGGTCGATCTGTTCGATCGAGCCGTCCTCGGTCAGCAGCGCGCCTACACTCCATGGATTCACGATCACCGCCGCGGCGATCAGCGCGTAACCGGCAAGGCGTAGTTTCGCGGCGTCCACGTTCACCCCGCGGCGTGCCCGTCCGGCGCCAGCGCCGCGTACTCGAGCAAGGCATCGATAAAGAACTTCGCGGCCCAGTTCGGCATCGCGCCATCGTTGTACCAGCCCCACAAGGGATCGGGGCCGGGGATGGCGCCGCGCAGGTCGGGATTTTCCGCGTCCATCAACTGCGCACGCTTGACGAGATCGAGCGCCGCGCGCGCCGCGCGCAGCCACGCCGGGTCGCCATCGAGGCGATACAACGCCATCCAGATCAGCGCCATCTGCGCATTACCGGTGAGACAGGCCGAGTCCGCGCGTGCCCGCCACTTCCAGTCGAGCATGCCGGGCAACCACTGATCGCGTTCGAGCACGCGCGCGATCGGCAGCGCGGCCGCGCGGACCGCAACCACCGCGTCCTCGCGTCCGAGCACCCGGGCCGTGCGCAGCACCCCGGCTAGCGTGTAGGCGATCGTGTGCAGATCGGCGATCCGCAGCTGCTGTTCCTCACGCGTGAAGCCGCATTGATCGAACCATCCGGTTTCCCCGCAGCGCTGCCGCATCACCCAGTCGAGGTGCCGGCTGGCACTGTCGCGCATTCCGCGTTCGTCGCAATACTCGCCGAGTTCCGCGAGCCAGCACGTCAGGTGGGCCGCATAGGTGGCTGGCGTGTTGTGGTAGAACCACTGCCGCCAGGCGCCATCGTCATCCTGCTCGGTGATGAGCCAGTGGCCTGCACGAACGGCAGCCGCGAGTACGTCCGGCGCGTCCCGGTAAACATGCCACGCGTGCAGACCGTTGATGATTTGCGCCGTGTTGAACGGCGACGGTTTCGCCTGGTTCGCCGCGATTTCGCCGGCGGGAAATGCGCCGCTGTCGAGTTGCGTACCGAGCAGGAATTCGACACAGCGCCCGGCGCGTGCCGCGTAGTCCGGGTCGAGGTGGCCGGCGAGGGCGAGGAATGTCGGGATGATATAGCCGGTCGTTTCCGGGTAGGAGGACGTCCAGCCCTGGTCGAGCCGATAGCGTCCGATGATGCCGCCGTCACCACTCAAATCCTGGGCGCGACACAACCAGGCGGCGGCCGCGGCGAGATGTTCCGGATCCGCGGCGGGCACGACGTCCGCGCGGCGACGGCCGCGGAACAGGGCATCACGATGATCCTTGCGCCACAGCCGGTAACGCCACAGCATCGTCGGACGCAATTTCGCGCTGTGCCACAATTCAGCCGGTTCCGTCGTCATGGCAACGTCCGCCGCGGCATCGGGGCGCAAGTCTGACGGGTGAAGTCCGCTAAACTGTTCAGGTCCATGATCGGCATACTGTCCGCCTGTTATCTCTGCATGATCGAAAATCCGGCCGCATCCTGCGCTCGACACTCACCCGGGACGAGTCGCATTTTCGCATACTCGCGCAGCACCGGGCGCGTGCACGCCTGCTCCTGCGCACCGGCCGCGCACAAAACGGAACGTGCGCACACCGGGCGCGGCCGCCGGCAAGCGTTGCCGCATCGGGCAGCGTGAAAATCGACCGCGACAGGGTTAACGTGCGCCCCCGGTTCGTACTCGCAGCCGCCGGCATCGGCGCATTCAGCGGCGCCGCCGCGGCGCACGGCTTCGGGCAAAGCGTCAACCTGCCGATCCCGCTGTGGTTGTGGCTCACGGGCGCCGGGCTGACCGTCGTTTTGTCGTTCGCGGCCGTGATCGACTTTCTGCCGCGCGCATTACAGACGATTCACTACCCGCGGTTGCAACTGCTCCGATCGACCCCGCGCGTGAACGCGCTCGCGGATGCGGTAATTGCCGTACTCCGCGCTCTTTGTGTCGGCCTGCTCGCGCTGACCTTGATCGCCGCGTTCGCGGGCAGCCCGGTCGCGAGCGAGAATCCCGCGTCGAGTCTCGTCTGGGTCCTGTTCTGGGTTGGCGTCGCGTTTACCTCGGCCCTGGTCGGCGACGTGTGGGCGATCGTGAATCCGCTGCGCACCGTGTTCGCGCTGGGCGAACGCGCCTGGCGATCGCTGCGCGGCCGACCACTCGCGCCGGGCCGGCCTTACCCGGCAAGCCTCGCGGCGTGGCCGGCCGTTGCGGTGTTGTTTGCGTTCGCATGGATGGAGCATGTCTGGGTGGACCCCGTCGCACCGGCAGCGCTCGGTACCGCGTTGCTCGTCTACAGCGCGCTCACGTTCGCCGGGATGTTCGTCTACGGGCGGGAAACCTGGCTGCAGAATGCCGACGCGTTCGCGCTGTTCTTTCGTCTGTTCGCCCGCTTCGCGCCGTTCGAGGTACGGGTCGAACTCGATGCCGCCGGTGCCGGTTGCGGCCAGGCGATTTGCCGCGCGAACGACGGCGCGTGCATCAACGGCGCGGCGTGTCTCGCGGCACGACCGCGACCCGCCTGGACGCTCAACCTGCGCCCGCCCGCCGCCGGACTGCTGCAGCGACAGAATCTCACGCTCTCGCATGTCGTGTTCATCCTGTTCGCGCTCGCGAGCGTCACGTTCGACGGCTTCGTCGAAACCGGCTGGTGGCGCGACACGCTCGCGCTCGCCTCTGCCGCCGGGCGCGACACCGGCTTGAACGCGCTCGCCGCCGCCACGTCCATCGCGCCGGAGACGATCGCGCGGGCAGGTGGGCTCGTGACATTCCCGCTGATGTTCTGCGTTTTATTCCTCATCACGTGCGCGGCCATGGTGCGGATCGACCCCGGCCCCGCGGACCGTGTCAGCGCGGTACAACGCACGCGCGCTACGGCCACCGGTTTCGTGCAGACGCTCATGCCGATCGCGATCGCCTACCACCTCGCGCATTACCTCAGTGTGTTCGTCGTGTTGCCGGAGCTGTTGTGGCCGCGCCTGCTCGATCCACTGGGCAGTGCCGCGAACGTCGCGGCGCTTGATCCGGCCGCGGCCGGTTTCGACGTGAACGTGTTGTGGACCGTGATCGTCGTGGCGATCATCGCCGGACACGTGTTGTCGGTGTATCTCGCCCACGTGCTCGCGCTCGATCGCGCCGGCAAGCGCGGGCGAGCCGTGCAGAGCGAACTGCCATTGCTTGCGCTCATGGTGTGTTACACGATGATCAGCTTGTGGATCCTCGCCCAGCCGATGTTTGCGTGAGGCGGTTGCAACGGCGTGCCCCGATCTCTAACGTGATGCACGAGGTCGCAACGGCGCGCCCCATGCACGGGAACAAAAATCAATGACGAGCGAAATTTCAGCCTACGGTGAGTGCGATGCAACGGAACTCGCGGCCATGGTGCAACGCGGGGATGTGAGCGCGCGCGAACTCGTCGACGAAGCGATCCGGCGTTGCGAAGCCGTCAACGGCGAGCTGAACGCGGTTATTACAACGATGTTCGAGCAGGCACGCGACGCCGCCGCGCAGCCGCCCGGGGACGGCCCGTTCGCCGGTGTGCCGTTTTTGATGAAAGACTTCGTGGCCGAAGTCGCCGGGGTTCCGTTCACGGAGGGCAGCGAATTCCTGCGCGATTACGTGCCGGACGAAGACAGCGAAATCTATCGCCGCTTCTGCGCCGCCGGCCTGATCACGATCGGCAAGACGAACCTGCCGGAGTTCGCGATTGGCACGACGACGGAACCGCGCCGCTTTGGCGCGACGCATAATCCATGGGACCCGGCGCGCACCCCCGGCGGTTCCAGCGGCGGTGCGGCAGCGGCGGTCGCCGCCCGGGTAGTGCCGATGGCGCACGGCAATGATGTCGGCGGTTCGATCCGGATCCCCGCATCGTGCTGCGGGCTCGTGGGCCTGAAGCCGAGTCGCGGTCGCACGACGCTCGCCCCGCACTATGGCGACATCTTCTCGGGTTATTTCGTCGAGCACGCACTGACACGCAGTGTGCGTGACGCCGCCGGCCTGCTCGATGTGATCGCCGGCCCGGCGCCCGGCGAGCCCTACCTCGCACCGCCGCCGGCGCGACCGTGGGCCGACGAGGTGGGTGCCGATCCGGGACGCCTGCGGATCGGCTATTCAACCGCGACCCCGCTCGGGGATCCGCTCGACCCCGCGTGCCGCAAGGCGATCGAGGAGACCGCCGCGTTATGTGCCGAACTCGGCCACGACGTCGTCGAACGCGCACCGGAATTCGATGCGCTCGATTTCTGGACCCGCTACACGAGCGTGCTCGCCGGCGGTGTCGCGTGGGCGCTCGCCGACTGGTCCCGGCGTCTCGCCCGTCCGCTCGATCCCGCGCACTTCGAACCGTTCGTCTGGGCGTTCGCCGAACGCGGGGTTCAGCAATCCGCCGCGGATTACCTCATGGCGATTCAGGACGTGCAACGCCATGTGCGGCAGATCAGTGAATTCTATGTCGATCGCGACCTGTGGCTCACGACGACGCTGGGCCAGCCGCCGGTGCCGCTCGGCACGCTCGTCTACGCGGGCGATCCGTTCGAATTACGCCGGCGCACGGCGCGCTTCTCGCCGTACACCTACATCGCAAATGCGACCGGACAGCCGGCGATTTCGCTGCCTTTAGCCATGAGCGATGACGGCCTGCCCATTGGCCTGCACTTCACGGCCCGGCTTGGTGAGGAGGCGACGCTGATCCGGCTGGCCGCGCAACTGGAACAGGCGCGACCATGGCAGGCGCTGAAACCGGCGATTTGCGCCGGCTGAATCAGCCGGTTTCCTCGACCGCCTCGTCGCGCTGATGAAAATCACTCGCGATAAACAGGCCGCCGATCAAGGCACCGTCGTCGTCCGTCAGCGGGATCGCGTGGTAATCGATCAACTGCATCTCGCCCCGGTAGGTCGTGATCGGGATCGCCAGACGCACCGTGGCATGACCCTGGCGTCGCGCGGATTCGAGTAAAGCGCGTTGGTCGCGCAGTTCCGTGTTCAGCGGCGTATACAGCAGATCGGCAATATGCCGCCCGCGCGCGAGGTCGGGCGACGAACCGCTGATGCGCACGGCGGCGGGATTCAGATGCAGCACGTGACCCTCGACGTCGGTGATGAACACGGCGGCCCGGAAGACATCGACCGCGGCCGTCAGGGTGCGTGTGAGTATGTCGAGTGCGCACAGCGTAACAAGCGACGGCGCGGCCCCGTCGTTGCCCGCAGGCAGATCCGCGGGGGTGAGCGTACGCAGCCGGCGGCCACCGGCGGCGACGTGCGGGTGCTTCACTCGTTTCTCGCTGTCCACAGGCGTTCACCTTGCGCCATGATCACACACCCAGTGTGGGTGCGGAGCGCGACCGGCGACATCGGTTAACGGCGGATCCCGCGCTCCACCAATGCCCGAGTCGCGGCACACCGGGAACGCATTCGCGGCGTCGCGCCGGCTACATTGTCGCCGCGCCGTGGTTTATAGTGGACCGACACGAAGCCGGAGCGCGCAAGGCCCCGCCGTCTTGCCGTATCCGGCCACAGCACCCAACGGAGGGGCCCCGATGAAGTTCCCCGCTTTTGCTTACGTCGCGCCGACAACCGTCGACGAGGCACTGGCAGCGCTCGCGGACGACGACGACGCACGGCCGCTCGCCGGCGGCCAGACGCTGTTGCCGATCCTCGCGCTGCGCATGTCCACGCCCACGTGTCTCGTCGACTTGAACGGCATTGATGCGCTGAAGCAGATCACGCTCGGTGAGGATGCGGTCACGGTTGGCGCGATGGTCACGCATGCCGGAAACGCCGCGTCGGCGATTCATCGCGAACATGTTCCGCTGCTCAGCGAAGCCGTGCCCTTCGTCGCTCATGATGCGGTGCGCAACCGTGGCACGATCGGCGGCAGCATCGCCTACGCGGACACGGCGGCCGAGATGCCGCTCGTTGCGCTCGCGCTCGATGCGACCCTGATCATTGCCGGCGCCGGTGGCGAACGGCGCGTTGCGGCGGAAGATTTCTTTCTCGGCCACTACACGACCGCGATCGGCGACGGTGAACTGCTCACCGCGATCGAATTCCCGCTCAGCGCGCGGCGCTGGGCATTCGAGGAAGTCGCGCGGCGCCCCGGCGATTTCGCGCTCGTCATGGCCGCGACCGGCGCGCGGATCGAAAACGGACGCCTCGTTGACGTGCGCATCGCACTCGGCTGTATTGCCGACCGACCCGTGCGCGCCCGCGCCGCGGAAGCGTTTCTCGAAGGCCAGGCGATCGCACCGGCAACGCTCGGCGAAGCCGCGCGGCTCGCTACCGCGGATCTGCGTTCGCACGGCGACATCCACGCGAGCGCGGACTATCGCCGCGACGTCGGCGCCCGCCTCGTCGCCCGCGCGCTGAACCGTATCTGTGGAGCGACAACATGAAACGGATCACCGACAGCGAACAAGCGCTCGTCGCAACGACGGTGAACGGACGCGCGCGGACGTTCTCGATCGAACCGCGCATCAGCCTCGCCGACGCGTTGCGCTACGAACTCGGCCTGACCGGCACGAAGGTCGGTTGCGAACACGGGGTGTGCGGCGCCTGCACGATCCTGCTCGACGGTGAGCCGGTGCGTGCCTGCCTCATGCTCGGCGTGCAGGCCGCGGGTCGCGAGATCGAAACGATCGAGGGGCTCGCCGAAGGTCGCGCCTTGAACCCCCTGCAGGCAGCGTTCCACCGCCATCATGCACTGCAGTGCGGTTTTTGTACCTCGGGCATGCTGCACAGCGCGATCGGCCTGTTACGGCGCAACCCGTCGCCGAGCCGGGCCGAGGCGCGAGAAGCCATGGCCGGCAATCTGTGCCGCTGCACCGGTTATGAGACGATCATCGATGCCATTTGCGATGACGCGGTTGCGGCCTATGCGAAGGAGCAGTGGCATGAGTAAACACGACGTTGCCGAGATCCGGCCGCAGGCGATTGGACAGTCGATCCCGCGCAAGGAAGATTCGACCATCCTGACCGGACGCGGTGAATACATCGCCGACATCCGGCTGCCGAACATGTTGCACGCCGTGTTCGTACGCGCGCCGTTCGCCCATGCGACGATCACGAATGTCGACGTCAGCGCCGCACGCGCATTGCCGGGGGTGGAACTCGTGTGGAGCGGCGCCGACGTCGCACGTCTCACGGCCGGCATTCCGGCGACCGTTCAGGTGGAAAATTTCGCCCTGACCACGCAACCGGTCATCGCCCGTGACGAAGTGCGTTACGTCGGCGAAGCCGTCGCCGTGATCGTCGCGACGAGCCGCCAGATCGCCGAAGACGCGCTCGAACTCGTCGATATCGATTACGACGAGCTGGCGGTCGTCGCGAATGTCGATGCCGCGCAAGCCGCCCAGCACCTTGCGAACGCCGAGGTCGCGAACAATGTGATCCACGCCTCGGTGCGGGTCGCGGACGATACGCGCGCGGCATTCGCCGCTGCGGCGGTCACCGTGCGCGACTGTTTTCGCAACAACCGGGTCAACGCCTCGCCGATCGAGACGCGCGGCTGCGTTGCCCGGCACGAATGGACGAGCGGGCTGATCACGTTCTGGTCGGCGACGCAAATGCCGGGTTACCTGCGGACGATGCTCGCCATGTTGCTGCAGATCCCGGAACACACGATCGAAGTGATCACGCCGCAGGTCGGTGGCGGGTTTGGCCAGAAGGCGCACATCCACCCGGAAGAACTCGCGGTGTGCCTGCTCGCGCGCGAACTCGGTCAGCCCGTGTCGTGGATCGAGGACCGGCAGGAAAACCTGCTGTGCGCGACGCATGCGAAACACCAGACGAACGACATGGCGATCGCGGTGGACGCGGACGGCCGCTTTCTCGCGATCACGAATCACTCGACGACGGACGCCGGCGCCTACAACTGCCTGCCGTGGACCGCGGCGGTGGAATCGGAAGTCGGTACCGCGACGATATCGAGCGTCTACAAATTCCCGCTCGCGCACGCCGACGCGGTCGAGTACGCGACGAACAAGACGCCGATCGGCGCCTATCGCGGGGTCGGCTGGACCGCCGGGCAAATCGCGCGCGAAACGCTGATCGATCGCGCGGCGCGTGAACTCGGCCTGTCGCCGTTCGAGATCCGCCGGCGCAATGTCATAGGCCCGCATGACTTTCCCTACACGAATGTCACCGGCCTCGAAGTCCGCGAAGGCACGTTCACGGAGACGGTCGACACGCTCGAACGCATGGTCGATTACGCCGCGTTCCGCGAGCGCCAGGCCGCGGCGCGGGCCCAAGGACGTTATCTCGGCCTCGGGGTGAGTGTGTTCAATGAACTGACCGGGGTCGGCACGCGTTCGCTCGCCTACCTCGACACGCCGATCACGACCCACGACACGACCACCGTGCGTCTCGACCCGGGCGGCACGGTCACGGTGACGACCTCGCTCGTGTCCGCCGGCCAGGGCCTCGCGACGAGCCTCGCGCAAGTCGCCGCCGATGCGTTCGGGGTGCCGGTCGAGAAAGTCATCGTGCGTGCGGGCAGCACCGCGAATGCCTATGGCCTCGGCACGTTCGCGTCACGCGCGGCGGTGATCGGCGCGGGCTCGATCGGTCGCGCGGCGGAAATGGTGCGCGCGAAAGTGCGCCAGGCGGCCGGCCACATGCTCGAAGTCGCGCCGGAAGACATCGTGCTGCACAACGATCGCGTACACGTCGCCGGGGTGCCGACGCGCGGCATGTCGCTGGCCGAAGCGGCGGGGGCAATCTACTTCGCCGAGGCGACGCACCCGGAGGGCTTCGATCCGACGCTCGAAGCCACGGCCACGTTCGATCCCGGTGACAACGTGCTGGCGAACGGCGGCCACGCCGCGATCGTCGACGTGGATGTCGACACGGGCATCGTCCGGGTCGAGAAAGTCTACGCGGTCGAAGACTGCGGACAGATGATCAACCCGATGATCGTCGAGGGCCAGATCCGCGGCGGTATTGCCCAGGCGATTGGTGCGAGCCTGCTCGAAGAACTGATTCACGACGACAACGCGCAACTCGTCACGACGACGTTCCAGGATTACCTGCTGCCGACGACGGCGGACGTCCCCGACATTGAAATCGCACACCTCGAAACCCCCTCCACGCTCGTCCCGGGCGGGATCAAGGGCATGGGTGAATCCGCCATGATCTCCGCGCCCGCCGCGATTGTCGGCGCGGTCAACGATGCGCTCGCACCGCTCGGGATCGCGATCACGCAATTCCCGGTATCCCCGGAACGCGTCTACCGCGCGTTGCAGGCCGCCACGCAGTAACGGAATCCGACGTATGAATTTTGCCTACACGCTGAAACTCGATCTGCCGCTCGACGAGGCCTGGTCGACCCTGATGGACATCGAACGCATTGCGCCGTGCATGCCCGGGGCGAAAATCGAGTCACGTGACGGTGATACCTACACCGGCCGCCTCAAGGTGAAGCTCGGCCCGATGGAGCTGACCTACCGCGGTGACATCGAGTTCATCGAACGCGACGACACGGCGAAGCGCGCGGTGGTCGACGCGCAGGCGAAGGAGATCAAGGGCCGCGGCGCGGCGAAATCCCGAATCACAATGGCCGGCACGTCCGTCGCGGGCGGTGCTGAAATCCACCTCGAGAGCGAATTCTCGGTCAGCGGCAAGGCCGCGCAGTTCGGCCGCGGGGTGATGGAGGAAGTCGGCGAAAAACTGATGGACGACTTCGCCCGGCGGCTTGGCGAGCAGATCGGTGCCGCGGCGCCGAACATCGCCGCCGAAGCGACGTCCGATGCCGGTGCGGACACCGCCGCGGACGTTCCTGCCGCGGCGCCCGCGGCGGCGCCGGTCGCACCGGCCGCGGACACGCCGCCACCGGCCGGGGAGGCGCTCGACATCGGCAGCGCGGTGTGGGGTCCGCTGCTGAAGCGCCTCGCATTGCCGGCCGTGATTGTGCTCGCTGTGCTTGCCGCGTGGTGGTGGTTGTAAGCCGCATGGGGCACGCGAAGTCAAACCGGCACGTGCGCCCCGGCGCGTGACGCTGCCGCACGACATCGATGACGTCTCGCGCCTGCTCGACGCGCGCGGCTACGTCGGCGACGAGGAAATCGCCACCGCGCTGTTCCTCGCCATGCGCCTGCGCCGGCCCTTGCTGATCGAAGGTCATGCCGGGGTTGGCAAAACCGAAATCGCGAAAGTGCTTGCCGCGGCGCTCGCCACGACGCTGATCCGGCTGCAATGCTACGAGGGTCTCGACGCGGCGGCGGCGTTGTATGAATGGAACTACGCGAAACAGATCCTGCGGATCCGCCTCGACGAGCAATCCGGGCGTGCCGCGGACGAAACCGAGGCGCACATCTTCGATGAGGACTACCTGCTCGAGCGCCCGTTGCTGAAAGCCCTGCGCCAGCCGCAAAGCCCCGTGTTATTGATCGACGAGATCGATCGCGCGGATGAGGAGTTCGAGGCGTTTCTGCTCGAAATCCTCGCCGAGTACCAGGTGACGATCCCGGAAATCGGGACGATCAGTGCCGCGAGCCCGCCCTACGTCGTGCTCACGTCGAACCGGGTGCGGGAACTCGGCGCAGCCCTGCGGCGACGTTGTCTGTATCTCTGGATCGATTACCCCGGCCTGCACAAGGAACTCGCGATCGTGCACCGGCGTGTGCCCGGGATCGACGCGGCGCTCGCGACGCAGATCTGCCGGGTGGTCGAGGATTTGCGCCGGCTCGATCTCGACAAGCGCCCCGGGGTGGCCGAGACGCTCGACTGGGCCGCGGCCCTGCTCGAACTGCATATCGACCACCTCACCCCCGAGGTGGCCGCGGCGACGCTGGGCTGCATCGCGAAGACGCGCCGGGATCTCGATCTCGTGCGCCGTGATCTGCCGGACTTGCTCGCTCGCGTACAGGACGGGACGTGAAAGATCCGCTCGCCCGCAAGGTGCCGGCGGCGCGCCCGCGCGGCTCGCTCGCGCACAACGTGGTCGAGTTCTGCCGCTTGCTCAAGGCAAACGGTATTGCGGTACCGGCCGGCAGTGCGCGGGTCGCGCTCCGCGCGCTGCAGTTGATCCCGCTGACGGATCGCAACCGCTTCCGCAGCGCCCTGCGGATCAGCCTGCTTACCGATCCGCAATCGTTCGCCCTGTTCAACACGCTGTTCGCGGCGTACTGGCGCAGCGCCGATGACGAACCCGACCCGCGCGACCTTGCGCGCGGGAAGACCGCTGACGAGGCGCCCGAGGATGCTCGTGACGACACGACGGCGAAACCGTCGGACGCCGCGCTGCCACCGTCCGCCAACGATGATCCGATCGACGATCACTACGGTACCACCGCGCCGCGCGGCGCCCGCGTTGCCGCGCATCGCCGCGGCGTCGAGTGCACACCGGAAACGCTGGAACTCGACCGCCTCGGCGCCGCGCTCGCGGCCGAGCTTGCGCTCACCCGCTCGCGGCGCAAACACGTGCACCCGCGCGGCCGTACGCTCGACCAGCGGCGCGTGTTGCGCCGCAGTTTGCGTTACGGTGGCGTGCCGGTCGAACTCACGTGGCGCCGGCCACGGATCGCGCGCGCGCGACTGCTCATCCTGTGCGACGTGAGCCGCTCGATGGCGCCGCACGCGCAATTGTTACTCAGGTTTGCGCGCGCCGTAGTGCAACACGCATGGCGGGTCGAGGTGTTTTTATTCGCGAGCGATCTCGTGCGGGTCACGAACCGGTGGCGGGAACCCGGGTGGCAGGATTTGACGGCGGGTCTTGCCACCGCGGGCGGTGGCACCCGGCTCGGCGACAGCCTGGCTGCACTGCAATCCGATTACGCTTACTGCCTCACCGGCAACAAGTGCACGACGATCATCCTGAGCGACGGACTCGATGCCGGCGAGCCGGCGCTCGTGGCCGAGACGATGAGCGCACTCGCCCGCCGCACGCACCGGATCATCTGGCTGAATCCCCTGCTCACGACCGCGGGTTACGAGCCGATCGCGCGCGGCATGGCCGCTGCGCTGCCGTTCGTCGACGTGTTTGCGCCGGCCGACGGCATCGCTTCGTTATGGCTACTGATCCGCGCGCTGCGCGAGGCCGCCTAGGCAGCCGTTGCGGCCACGCGCCGGACGGCCCGATATAATCGACCCGGAATCCATCGAGAGGAAGCGCACATGGCAACGAAACGCACGACGAAAAAACAGCATCCGTACAGCACTCCGGATCTGTCCGGCTTGTATATCAAACCGCCGTATCACTACCGCGATTCGACAATGCTGCTCGTGCAGTTCGAAACCGACGCGCGGTTTTTGCGCCGCCTCGTGCCGCAACCGCTGACCCCGAACAAGGACAATCACATGTTCGTCTCGATCGCCGAGTTCATGTGTTCCGGTTTCGGTCATTACCTCGAGGCGCACGTCTTTACCACCGCAACGTTTCAGCGCCGGCCCGTGAACTACAGCATCTACCTCGTACTCGACAATGATGTCGCGATCGGCGGCGGTCGCGAAATCTGGGGGTTTCCGAAGAAGTTCGGCCGCCTGACCCTGGGCACGACCGATGACGTCGCGCACGGCACCGTGGAGCGCGGCGGTATTACGCTGATCAATGCGGCGGTCCATCTCGAGCGCTTCGGCGCGCCGGAGGATGTTGCGGGCACGCCGGAGTGGATCACGCGCAAGGTCGTGCCGTCGGTTTCGAACGACGCACCACCGGAAATCGATCAGCTCACGAGCACGACATTAACGGATGCCGCCGTGCGCGAGGTCTACCTCGGCGCCGCGACGTTGGGTTTTGGCGACTCGCCGGCCGATCGCCTCGCGACGATCCCGATCAAGAAAACGCTCGGCGGGTTTTATTACCGTACGGATTTCACGCTCGGCGACGGCGAAGTCGCCCACGACTACCTCGCCTGATCCGCGCGAGCTTCGTCCGCGCTAGCCGCCGAGCGGCTTGTCGCGGACGAAGCGGTCGAGCACGTTTTTCGTAATCCGCGAAACGTTGTTGCGGTAGTTGTTGTGTGACAACGACCCCGGCCACGCGATCGAACTCGTCGCGAACACACCGCCGTCGTTCGCGGTCGGGAAGAACACGAGATCCGCGCGCACGAGATCATTTTCCTGCCCCCCGGTGCCGGGATAATTGATCAGCAGTTCCTCGCACACGACGAGATAAATATCCGTGTGGTCCTCGGACGACGCGAGCACGTAGGCACCGGGCGGTGTACCGAGCGCGCGGTCGGCGCGGTCGAGTTCGAGACCGGCGGCACCGCCGCCGATGAGCCCGAAATCACCGATCCGCTCATCCTCGCCCACCCCGGCCATGATCCAGCTCACTTCCTTTTTGTAACTGTCCGGCTTGCGCACGTAGTACGAGGAAATATCGAAACCCTGGGCGGTGAAACCGGTGCCGACGATGCGTTGCGGCGCCCGGCCGTTGCGCCGCCACAGGCCACCGTATTCGCCGGTAAACGAATGGTAGTACTCACCCGTGCGCGCTTCCCACGCACGAATACCGCCTTCCGCGCGGCGTACTTCCATGACCCCCGGCAGGGTCTCGTGATAAGCGATCCGCCAGTACCAGCCGTTCGCGCCGAGATACATGAGCCGCCCGCCACCCTGCTGGTACGCGGCCATCGCATCCCACATCGCGAGCGAGTGATATTCCGGGTGCGTCGACGACAGCACGACCTGGTAGTTTTCGATCGCGGCAAGACCTTCGGCGTGCAGTTCTTCGTCCGTGATCACATCGTAGTCGTAACCGAAGTGTTCGAGCCAGGCGAGAATGTGCGTATCGGCGTTGAACTGCCACAACGTGGAGCCTTCGCCACCGAGCCACGAACGGTATTTCGGCCGCATGTTCAGGATTGGCCGCAGGCGCGACGAGTAACACACGCCGGAACCGTCGCTGTGCACGTCGTAACAGCTCGCGCCGTATTCCCGGTGTTCGTTGCGGTACAGATCCTGACGTTCGTGTTCGATCAAGCGACCGCCGAGCAATTGCGCGATCGGGCTGTCGGTACCCATATGTTCGTTCGCGTACGCCATGTAGCTGCCGGTCGGCAGCAGGAAGCAGATCTTCGCGGTCGTCTTGCCCCGCGGCGGCAGGATCGCGAACGGGACATAATCCTCGCTCTCGAGATCGGTACCGCAACGCAGGCGCGCCGCGTACAAGCCGCTCTTAAGATTTTTCGGCACGGTCAGCGAAAAATCGACCTGCCATCCCGCGTCGTAGATATCGTCATCGTGGAAATGAATCGCGCCGTACTGCGCCGGTGCATGGCGCCAGCACATTTCCGTGCCATCCCAGTTCCATCCCGTCATGCCGCGCACCGGCAGGTTCACGATTTCACCGTCGAGCCGGTTCGCTGAGATGTCCGTCGCGCACGTGCCGGTGATGTCGGTGGAGAAATCCCACGCCGCGGCGATATCACGCAAAAGTTCGCGTGCGATCGGCGTTTGTTTCGCCTGTTCCATTTCGAGCCGGCTGAACGCGCGTGCCGCGATCCGCGGGCTGTCGATCTTGCCGTTGTAGTGATGCGTACACACCGAACGGCCCTTGTCGGCGCGCACGTACTGCGCCGCGATCGTTACCGGCGCGGCAAACGCGGGCATTTTCGGCAACGCGAGCTTGCGTTGCAGCTTCGCCCGGTCGTTCGTGCCGACGTGCGTGTGCAGCGGTTCCTGGTACAGCGCGACGGTCTTTGTTTTTGCATCGTAACTCGCGGCGACGAAATACCATTCGCGCGCGAGCAGCGGTTTCCCCGTCGTGACGACGGTTTCCTTGCCCTTGCCGGCGCCGATCCGCAAGCCGATGCCCTGGTCATCGGCCTCGATGAGCAGCTGCGCGCCGGCGTGTTTCGTCGCCGACCAGTTCGAGAGCAACGTCTGTCTGCCCTTCGACGGCGTCGTCGGCCAGATCATCGCCTGCAGCGCAAAGCTCTGCAGATCGTTCAGGAGCGGCGAGGCGGGAACCTCGATGAACGAGCCGGCATGGATCACCTGCTTGCGACCGGGGTACTTGCCGGACGCCGGGGTACGCACGGGTTTCTCCCGGTAGCCGGGACCGTCCGGGTTCATGTCGCCGCAGATGAGCTGCACGATGTCCGCTTCGTACGATTTCGCGGCGCAGTTCACCATGAAATTGATCGTCTCCCCGGGCGCGACACTCATGCGGTCGGCATAGGCGGTAATTTTCATCATTGTTATCTCCTCAGTTGTCGCCTGGTGCCGTTAATCGCCGAGTCGTTCGCCGGTGAGCGCGTGCCAGCGGATCCGGAATACGTGCCATTCGGCCTCCGCCATGCTCGTGAAACGTTCTTTCAGCAGTTTCAGCGGCTTGCCGGGAACCCCGCTCGTCTGCGCGAGTTGCCATACCCGATTTGGTTCGACCGTGACGAGGCAGTGCTTGTCGGCCATCGGTGCCCCGCGCATGCGGGTCAGTAAACGCTGCAGATCCGCGCTGTGATGACCGATGGGGTTCTGGCGAAATTCCTCGATGAGTCGACGATCATCGGGGGTGGGTCGATAGTGCTCCACCGCCTCGTTCAAATCCGTCATGGCAGGCTCCCGTAGTTGAGTATGGGCGTGTGCGGGCGAAGCCGGCGCGGCCGGTCGACTGTCGGCGCACACGCGGGGATTATAACGCGGCCTTCGCCGCCGTTTCCCCCGCGGAAACAACGGCAAAGCTCAGCACGAATTCGACCCCGGGATCGCGATTATGGACGTCGATACGACCGCGCATCGAGTCCGTCAACTGGCGCACGAGCGCGAGTCCGATGCCGGTGCCGACGGTCTCGCGCGTGAGTTCGCTCTCGGGGCGATAGAACAGTTCGAATATTTTGCGCAGCTGGTTTTTCGCGATACCGCGACCGTAATCGCGCACCGCGAATGCCACCGCCGCGCCGCGTTCGTACCGGCACGTGATGTCGATCTGTCGTCGCGCATCGGCCGGGCAGAATTTGATCGCATTGTCGACGAGATTGATCATGATCTGCGTGAACGCATCCGGATCCGCCGACAGCGATTGCGCGAGCGCGGCTTCGTCGCACTCGCAATGCAGCGTGAATCCCGCCGCCTCGACCTGGCTGCTGATTTTCGACCGCGCGATATCGAGTAACTCGCGCGCCGTCAGCGTTTTCATCTCGAGCGTGTGGTTGCCGCGCGTCATCCGTGACAGTTGCAGCACGTTCGCGATGAGACGCGACAGGCGTTCGCTTTCATCATGGATGAACGTGTAATAACGCGCTTTCTTGTCTTCGTCCGCCCAGCCGGCCTGGAGTATTTCGCTGTACATGCGGATCGAGGTGAGCGGGGTTTTCAGTTCGTGACTGACCGCCGAGACGAAATCCTGTTGCTGGCGAAACAGGCTCAATTGCGCGATGCCGTAACGGTAGATGACGAAACACCCGCCGACCAGCACGAGCGCGAGCACGAGCCCGACCCAGGCGAGATAGCGCGCACCGGCACCGGCCGGCAGTTGCGTCACCGTGTAGAGCAGCTCGATCGCCGCGAACGGCGCCGACAGGCGCGTACGGTACAGCAACTCGCCGCGCAGATCGCCGGCCTTTGCTGCCGCGGGCCCGGCGGAACTCAGGTCGGTGCCGCCGATAACGTTGTCGTCATAGGCGACGAGCAAGCGGCTCATTGCCGCGAGCGCCGTGCCGCGGTACGGGTTGGTGATCAGCGCATCGATGAATGCCGCGCGCTCGATGACCGCGCCCTGGATGAAACGCTCGCCTTCGCGCCACACGTTGCGAAACATGACGAAATGCCCGCGATCGAGCTCCGCAAACGTAAACGGATCGATCTCGCCGTCAAAGAAACGCACCCTCGGGGTGCCGGGTGGCGTCACCGCAGTTGCGCTCGAGCCGACTGCCGCGCGCTCTCCGGCGGGCTCGGCCGCAGCGAGTGATTCGTCGGCATCAGCGAACGCGTCGAACGCGGACTCCGCCACGACCGGCGCGGCCGGTGCGGCCGATTCCGCAAGCGCGGATGGCGCCGTCACGTCGTAACTTGCCACCTGCTCCTTGCGTGTTTCGCGCCGCGGCGCCTGCGGTGCCGCCGCTAATTCCGCGACGGAGCGCTGCTGGCGGCTTTTCTGCTCGCGCCGTTCATCGAGTTCGAGTTCGTCGACACGTGCGTACGGCGCCGCTGGAGCGATGCGCCGACTCACGCTGCCGAGCGATTGCGACAGGCGGTCGAATACGTTCGCGCTCGCATCCGCCGGCGCGCCGGCGCCAGCAACGTCCGCGGACGCGCGTTTACGCGCACGGGTCGCGCCGCCGCTATCCGCGGCGCCGGGGACGATTTCCGTTCGCATGCGCGACAGCCGTCGCTCCGCCCGGTCGCCGTCAACGGCGCCGAGGATCGCACCGAGGCGTTCATGCACGGCAAGGCGTTCACGGTATTCGCCGTCACTCACGCCGTAGTCGGCATAAGGCGTGCCGCGTTCCGGCACGATCGGGGAGCTCAGCGCACCGCTGCGGTCAACCTGGAAGTAGCCGACGAGACCCGGGATATCACTGGCAACCGGAAACGCCGACAGCGGCGAGCGCTGCAGATACGTGGCCCCGGGATCACCGGTGACGGTGAGGAACGTGTAGTCGGCGAACGAGCGCGCCTCCTCGATCGCGAGCAGTTCCGTCAGACGCGCGTCGATGCGGCCGGACAACTCTTCCGCCGACACCCGCCATTGGTGAAACACTTCCCATTTCATTTGCGCATTCGCGCGCAGCACAAGCAACGCCACGGGCACCGCCACAGCGACGAAAAACCCGCACAGCCACCACCGCAGCCGCCGTTCGTTCAGGCCCCTGTGCAGTGAACGGGCCATCGCCTCAACCGGCGATCAGGCGGTAGCCGGCGCCGCGCACGGTGAGCAAGCGCCGCGGATTCTTCGGGTCGACTTCGATCTTGCGACGTAGCTTCGCGATGTGAATGTCCACCGTGCGGGTTTCGATATCGAGATGGCGACCGTAGCCCCACACTTCGCTCAGGAGTTCCTCGCGTGCAACCGGGCGTTCGCGGTGGGCATACAGGTAGCCGAGCAATTCGACCTCGCGACGGGTGAAGTCCAGCTCGATATTACGTGTCGCATCGTGGCCGCACAGGTTCGCGCGATCGACCGTGAAACCGTCACCGAAATCGATCTCGTTGGCGAGTTCCGCGGCCCTGCCCGTGCGTCGCAGGACCGCCTCGACGCGCAACACGAGTTCCTGCACGCCGAACGGTTTGCCGATGTAGTCATCCGCGCCGAGTTTCAGGCCGTTGACGATGTCTTCGTCGCTGACTTTCGCGGTCAACATGATCACGGGCTGCTCCCGATCCGCCTGGCGGATCGCATCACAAATGTCGAAGCCATTGACCGACGGCAGCATGACGTCGAGCAGCACGAGGTCGAAGCGGCCGGACAGCGCACGCTCGAGTCCGCGTTGACCGTCGGCCTCGGCGTCGACGTCGTAACCGTGGTAAATGAAGACGTCGACGAGCCCGGCCCGGATCGCTTCCTCGTCTTCGACGATCAGCAGGCGTTGTTTGCGCGTCATCCCATGCTCCGCACCATGAACGAATCCGCACCCTACCAGCATCGCCGGGCACGTTCATGTAAATAATTTGTAAACCGCACGCCGCAGGTTTTACGTAAGCGTGCCTGTTCTGCGCCCGTGTCTGCGTCCACGCTGTGCCTCATCGCTGACGAACTACGAACGGAGCACACGACATGGCATTGATCACACGATTCTCACGGCTATTTTCCGCCGATTTACATGCGGTTCTCGATCGCCTCGAAGAGCCGGAAATTCTGCTGAAACAGGCCGTGCGCGACATGGAAGAGGAACTCGCGCGAATGCGCGCGGACGTACTCGGCGCGCGCACGGAACTGCAGCGCATTGCGCAACAGCAAACGCGTCTCGACGGTCGCCTCACGGATCTCGAACCGGAACTCGATGTTTGTTTCGCCGCCGGCGAGGAAACGCTTGCGCGCAGCCTCGTGCGCCGCAAGCTCGAAACCGAACGCCTGCGGCAGACGCTGACGAACCGCCGTGACGCGCTCGTCGAACGGCTCGCGGAACTTGAACCGACGATCGCGGCGAACGATCGCCACCTGAGCGCGATGCGCGAAAAGATCGAGGTGCTCGGTGAACGCCACGAAACACCGTGCAGTGCCGTTCCCGGATGCGACGACATCGCGGTCGGCTCCGACGAGGTCGAAGTCGCGTTCCTGCGCGAGCAACAGCGGAGGGTTCGTTCATGAAGCACGAAACGTTTCTCCGCGGCGTCATCGTCGCGTTCATACTGGCCGCGGCGAGCGCCATCGCGTTCCTCGCCCTGCAGCCCGTGTTCGGCGCGGCGCTCGTCCTGCGCGGGGTCATCGCGGTGAGTGCCGGCGCGTATGTGTTGTACCTGTTGCGGCGCAGTGACGAATGCGCGGGACGTCTTGCCGTACCCGCGTTGTGGCTGCCGGTCGCGATCGTGATCCACGCCATGGCGCCGGATCTCGTCGCTTTCGCGCTCGCCCACGTCGGCACGATCTGGCTCGTACGGTCGCTGTATTTTCACGCCGGGATCACGGCCGCACTGCTCGACCTCGGGGTCTGTGGCACCGGCTTTGTCGCCGCCCTCGCGGCCGCCGGATCCAGCCACAGCCTGTTTTTGACCGTGTGGTCGTTCTTTCTCGTCCAGGCGCTGTTCGTCGCGATCCCGAGTGTGCTGCGCGCGGAATCCCCAGCACCGACGACGAACGCCGACGAACGCTTCCAGCGCGCCCGCGCGACGGCCGAAGCCGCCGTCCGGCGCGTGTATTCCACCCGTTAAACCCACCGTTACGGAGATCCCGACTATGAAAACGCAACTTGCAGGTGTGGCGCTGTTTGCCGCCACCGTCTCGGCCATCGCCCTGTATCCCGCCGTGCAATCGCGCGCGGGGGCAACGGCAATCCAATCCATCGCGCACACGGCGCCGCCGGCGGTCGTTGCGCCGCGCGGAACACCGCGGATCGACGTCGTCTTTGCGCTCGATACGACGAGTTCCATGAGCGGCTTCATTGCCGCCGCGAAAGAAAAGATCTGGTCAATCGCCACGACGATGGCGTCCGCGCAACCGGCACCGGAGATCCGCATCGGCCTCGTCGCGTTTCGCGATCGCGGCGATGCCTACGTCACCCGGGTGATCGACCTGTCCGCCGATCTCGATTCCGTGTACGCGCAGTTGATGGACTTCCAGGCACAGGGCGGCGGTGACGGGCCCGAGTCCGTGAATCAGGCCCTGTACGACGCCGTGCACCGGGTATCGTGGAGCAGCGGTGATGACACCTACAAAGTGATTTTCCTCGTGGGTGACGCGCCGCCGCACATGGATTACCCGAACGATGTGCCCTATCCGACGACGATCGCCGCGGCGGCGCAACGCGGGATCCGGGTCAACACGATCCAGAGCGGCGCCGACGCGACGACGGCGCGCGCCTGGCAGGCCATCGCGGCCCTGAACCAGGGCGAATTCCTCAACGTCGCGGCCGGCGGCGATGCGGTCGCCGTGACCACCCCGTTCGACGATCAGATCGCGACACTCTCGCGGGAGCTCGACGAGACGCGCCTGTTCTTCGGCGATGGCGACGACAAGGCGCGACAACGGCGCAAGCAGGCGGCGGCGGACAAGGTCCATGCGTTTGCGTCGAGTGCGAGTCGCGCGCGGCGCGCGGCATTCAATGCCTCCGCCAGCGGTGCGGGGAATTTTCTCGGCGAGAAGGAACTCGTCGACGCGGTCGTCAGCGGCAAGCTTGATCTCGACCGTATCCCTGAAGCCGAGCTGCCGGCAACGCTGCAGGCGCTGCCACAGGAGGAACGTCACGGCGTGATCGCGGCGCGCGCGGAGAAGCGCGAGCAGCTCAAAGCCAGGATCGCGGACCTTGCCGGCGCCCGCGACGCCTACATCGCCGCTGAAGTCGAGGCCGACGGTGGCGCCGCGGCCTCGCTCGATCACAAGCTCTATGCGACGGTAAAAGAACAGGCGGCAGCCGCTGGCCTGAGTTACGACGCGGCGCCGAAATACTGAGCGCACGGCGGCCTTGCCCGGTGCGGGAGCGCCGCAGGCGGTTGCGATGGCTTCCGCTATCGGGCTGCCGGCCGGGATCATGGCGTAGCCGCCCGCGCTTCCCTCCCCTTCGGTTCAGGGGAGGGAACGTTGCGCCGGGATCCGGCGTCTCGTCGTGTCGCACTACGATTCAGCGTGACCGGCACCGGTTGCGCCCGCCGCACATCCGGCGCGCGCTACAACAGCAGCCCCGCGTCGACCGGATAGAACGCGCTCGCCGCATCCACGAGCGCGCGCGCCGTCAGTTCGGGCACTCCGAACACGATCGCCTGCAGGCCGTAGCGTTCACGCACTTCCGTCATGAGGCAGGCGAAATCGCCATCCCCCGATAACAGGATCACGGACCGCCCGGCGGCCGCGGCGTTGATGACATCGATCGTGATCCCGACATCCCAGTCGCCTTTCGCGCTGCCGTCACGACGCTCGATGAACGGTTTCAGGCGTACATCGAATCCGATGTGCGACAACGCGCTCTGGAATTTTCGCTGTTGCGGATCGCCCCGCTCGATCGCATAGGCAGTGGCGGCCACGACGGGGCCGAGCGCGGCGGCGCGTTGCCACAGCGCGCGGTAGTCAAACTGGCGCTGGTAGATCTGCCGGGTCGTGTAGTAGATGTTCTGCACGTCGGCAAAGATCGCGAATTCAGGCATGTTAAATCCCGTTTAGCCCGCGTCGATGCGCCGCGGGTCACGGTGACGATAACAGGTGCCGGTGGATCACGGCGATCACACGGGCGGTGCGCGTGATCCGGGGTCGTCCCGGCCAGACCCCGGATGGTGATCCCGATCACGGTTCGCCGCGCTCCCGGTTCCGCCCGCGTTGCCAGACCGTGGCCTCGCTTCGACCCGGTGGCAGCATCAGGATGATGCGTTTCATGTGGCCGCGTTCGGTAGTCGGACTCGTACTGATCGGCTTCTCGTTTGTTGCCCTGCCGTTATTGTTCGCGACCCTGCGCGCCGGCATCGCCGTCGACGACCTCACCGCGCGAACGGCCACGCCGCTAGCGCGACGCGCGGGCTCAAGCAACTGAACGGGCTGCAGTTCCTGAAACCGGCGCGCCAATTGCCCCGGTCGCGGTGCAGGTGACAGCGACAGTCGCCCGCACGTTCAACCGCGGGAAAGGAGTCCCCTATGGGTAAAACACTGATGATTGCGACGGCACTGTGTCTCGCCTGGCAACTTGCCATCGCGGGCGACACGAGCTTCAACGTGCTCGACGCGAGTGCCGACGGTTTGATCACGAATGACGAGGCGCGAGCCGACGCCAAAGTCGTCGAAGTTTGCGGTGCGCCGGATGTCAACGGCGACGGGTTCCTCACCCTTTCCGGGTACAGCGCTATCGAAACGAGCCGCGGAGATTAAGCGCACCAGGGAACATGACTTAACCTCCCTCGCCCAATTTTTACCAGCGCTACAGCTTGCCCGCACGATCCCCGCGTGGGCACTTCTTATGCGCACATCAGGTGCCCGTTTCGAGAGCCTCGCTCGTTTCCAGCCACGTCTCCTCGACTTCGCTGATTTGCTCTTTCAAACTGATTTGTTCGCGCAATAGTCCCTGCAGATCGTCGTTACCGCCATCCTGATACAGGCTGACATCGGCAAGCCGATCATTGACTTCGGCGAGTTTGCGCTGCAGTCGTTCGAGACGGGTTTCCAGCGTTTTCAGCCGGCTCGTGAGCTGACGGTTCTCGCGGAATGCGGTCTTGCGCGCCGGTGGTTTCGGCGTTTTTTTCGCTTCCGGACTCGACGCCGCACTCGCACCCGCGCCGAGCAGGCGTTCGCGATAGTCATCGAGATCGCCATCGTATTGCGTGACCGATCCATCCTCGACGAGCAGGAACGCATCGACCGTGTTCATGAGCAGGTGCCGGTCGTGGGAGATCAGCACGATCGCGCCGTCGAATTCCTGCAGCGCGACCGTGAGCGCCTGGCGCATTTCGATATCGAGGTGATTCGTCGGTTCATCCATCAGCAGCAGGTTTGGTCGCCCGAACGCGATCATCGCGAGCGCGAGGCGCGCCTTTTCGCCGCCTGAAAACGTCGCCACCTCGACCTCGACCTTGTCGCCGCGAAAATCGAAACCACCGAGGAAGTCGCGCAACTGTTGCGTCGTCGCGCGTTGGTCGCGTCGCTGCAATTGCGTCAGCGCGGAGGCGGCGAGGTCGAGTTCGTCTACCTGGTGCTGCGAGAAGTAACCGATTTTCAGGTTCGTACCCGCCACGCGCTCGCCGGCGAGCAGTGCGAGTTCCCCGTTGATCGATTTGATCAGGGTCGATTTACCGGCGCCATTGTGGCCGAGCAAGCCGATCCGATCGCCCGGATGCAGGTTCAGGCGCACGGAGGTGAGCACCGGTTCGCCGTAGCCGAGCGTCGCGTCGTTCAGCACGAGCAGGGGATTCGACAGCTTCGTCGCCGCCGGGATCGTGAAATTGAACGGTGAATCGACATGCGCCGGTGCGATCACCTCCATGCGCTCGAGCGCTTTGACCCGGCTCTGTGCCTGTCGCGCCTTCGTCGCTTTCGCGCGGAACCGGCGCACGAAATCCTGCATGTGCCGGATTTCTTCCTGTTGCCGTTCGTACTGGCTCTGCTGCTGCGCGAGACGTGCCGCGCGCTGCCGCTCGAACGCGGAATAATTACCCGTAAACACTTCGATGCCGCCGCGTTCGAGACACGCGATCGCATTCACCGTTTCATCGAGAAATTCCCGGTCGTGGGAGATCAGGAGCAGGGAACCCTGGAAATGACGGATCCAGTTCGCGAGCCACATGATTGCGTCGAGATCGAGATGGTTCGTCGGTTCGTCGAGTAGCAACAGATCGGCGCGGCTCATCAGGGTGCGCGCCAGGTTTGCGCGGATCCGCCAGCCGCCGGAAAACGCCGACATGGGTCGGTCGCGTTCGTCGGCGGCGAAGCCGAGGCCCGCCATCAGACGCTCGGCGCGCGCCCGCGCGCTGTAGCCGTCGATATTGTCGAGCGCCTCGTGCAGGGGCGCGATCCGATCGTAGTCTTCGTTGCGTTCGGCGCCGGCGAGTTCGCGTTCGATGCGGCGCAATTCGGCATCGCCGCTGAGAACATAGTCGATCGCGGGCTCGGGGGTTCCCGGTACTTCCTGCGCGAGATGCGCGATACGGCACTCGCGCGGCAATTCGAGCTCGCCGCGGTCGGGCTCGAGTTCGCCGAGGATCATCTTGAACAGGCTCGTCTTGCCGGCGCCGTTCGCGCCGATCAGGCCCATCTTCTGATCCGCGTGTAACACGAACGATACGCCCTCGAACAACAGCGCGGGGCCGCGACGAAGCGCAATGTCGGTCAATGAAATCATGCACGGGACGGGGGGTGACGGAGCGCGAATTGTAGCAGAGGCACGCTGATCAATGGTGGCGCCAGAACGTGAACGCGGAAAATTTTCGCGCAATCCACCAGCGGCGCGCGGACACGTGCCGCAACCGGTTCCGCGTTCCGGCGTGGGATTCGACGGGCACAATGACGCTGCCGTCGCGCCGGCGGCGCGCGGCCAGGCCCGGGCGCTCGGGCAACACGGCGCTGATGTGGCCCGCCGCGTTCGGATCCGCGCGCCTGGCCACGATCAAACAGACCTCGCCGTTGTTCGCGGCCGCCTGCAGGGTGTCGAGATCGTGCGCGACGGACCAGCCGAACTCGTCGCCGTAGTCGACGAACCAGTCGAATACCGCGTTCGCGTTCAGTTCGACCACGCTGCTGCCGTAAGCGACGGCGACCGGCGTGCCGGTAGCGAGTTCGCGCAATGCCGGTCCGCGCCACCACACGCGCGGCAGATAGACGTTCGCGAGATAGCAAAAGTCGTAAGCGTAAATATTGCAGTACGTGTGCCCGCGTGGCGCCCGGTAGCGCCGGTGCGCGCGGGTCGTATTATCGAGCCAGTCGACGATCGCGTGCAGTTCGCGCGCCTTCGCCGCCGGACGCCTGCCGCGGCGACGCGGCATGTTGCGCTCGCCGAGCGGATGCGCGCGGCCACCGTCGAGCCGGCGGGTGATCTCGCGTTTACCCGCCGGCAGATGCACGGGCGGGATCTCGGGCGTGCGCGGGGGTCCGCCGGTGATTGCGCGCGCCGCCCGCGTGCCGCTGAGTCGCGCCAGATAACGGCTCGCGACGTAACCCTCGATCAAACGCCCGTAAAGGTCCGCGCGTACGCGCGACCATCCCGTTGAGTCGGCGGCGCCGAGGCATTCAACCGCGAGGTTTTCCGGCAGCGCGCCGATACGGGTCGCGGGTTCCGCCCGCGGCGCGTCGCGGATGTTCAGCATCGACGCCGTGACCCGGTGCGTCGGCGTGATCGTCGCTGGCGGGATCGCCGTCGCGCCGAGCGCGGCGCGCGCCAGTTCGAGCAGCCGCAAGCGGTCGTCGAGACCATTGAGTCCGCCGTTGATCGCGCGCGTCACCGCGTTCAGATCGTCGCGGTCGGCGATCGCGTTCAGCTTCCGGCTCGACCAGAAATACACCGCGCTGGCGACGGCGTAACGTTCGCTGACGAGTTCGGGCGCGGCGACGACATCGACGCCGCGCCACTCGCCGAACGCGCGATAGTTCGCACGACCGGTCAACTGGATCAGGCCGCGGCCACGATAACGAAAGCCGTCGCCGCTGGCCTCGTCACCGTTACCGAGCCGGTTCGCGTAGGCACGGTTCCCGATCGCGCGCGGATTGCGCGCGTAAGCCTGCGCCGTGGCCCGATCGAAATAGCGCGGGAAGACCGCGCGCAGGCCTTCGGCGCTGTAGTTCATGTTTTCGACCACGCGCCGGAACAGCGCGGATTCATGCGCGACCTGGGCGATGAAGTGAGCGATGCGTAGCGGCGTATCGATCTGTTGCGCCGGAAGTTCACGACGCAGGTCATCGCCGTAGCGCTCGCCCTCACGCGCGCCGATGCCGAGCGCGGCTAACGTGTGTTGCTGAAGTTTCATTGCGCGGTACAACCCTCCTGCCGGGTGTCCGCGGAGCGGACCCGAATGCGCCTGGCGTGCCGCCGTCCCGATCCTAAAGATCCCTGGCGGCTACGCCGATAAGGTCTAAACTTACAACGGCTTAGCGTAACAAGGTACAATCCGCTGTGGCATGCGGGTAACGCCCTGCAGCACCGCTTTGACAGGCACTTATGGATCCTAAAGGGACAGAACCCGGCTCCGTCACGCGGACCGACGGCGAGATCAGCGGCGAGTTCGCCACGGGCGAGTATCAGCGGACCAACAGCGGCGAGAATACCGCCACGCATCGCAAGCGCCGACGGCGGTCGAAAAAACGCAAGAAGCTTGCGCCGATGCTGACGATGATCGGGGTCGCCCTGTTCTGCCTTATTCTGATCAGCGTCGGGATCCTGCTCGGCCTCAGCTACAGCGAGGACCAGGGTGATGCGGAGCGTTACCGCCAGGCGCTCGAAGCGCGCGAGGCAGCCCACAATGAATGGATGGCGGAATGCATCGCGCTCGGTTTCGCGGAATGGACGTGCAACCGCTTCGACCGCGTGCATTTCCAGAAGGCCAGGAATCTCGATTCGTTTCGCTGTAACAAGAAAGACGGCACGAACCTGCACGAATGCGAGTACAAGCTCGGCACGGCACAAGTACTCGTCGCCCTGCCCGAACCGTATGAAGTGAACGGCCAGTTCCTCGCGCCGCGGGAACGTGCCCACGCGGTGATCGGGCATTCCGACATCGATGATCGACACTACGTCGCGGTGTCCGAAAAAGGTCACATCGAACTGCGCACCCGCGACGACGACTCCGCACTGTTCATCATCAACCCGTCGAATGGCTCCCTGAACGCCTTGCACGACGGCGTGCGACCCGATGAGTGACGAATTTGCCTGTCCAGATTTTTTACACTGCCTGAAAACGGGAATATTTCCGGTAAGTAACTGATCCCTCGGGCCCGATCCGGATCCGGCGGGGAAACTGCCGGACCCTGAATTGTCAGAATTCTTTACACGAGGTTGCCTGTTGAAACGCAAGCCGCGTGTATCCTGCTGATATTACTGCGGGTTTTTATCTGGCTTGATTCTTGCAAAATTCACTTCTGGCCAGATACAGGCCACAGCCCCCTTCGAACCGATCGCCAGACCGAAACGCCATGACATCACTGAAGTACATTACGTTCCTGCTCCTGTCCGCGCTGGCACTCGGCAATGCCCGTGCGGAAACCGTCGACCTGACGGACGGACTGTTCACCGAAATCGAACTCGCCATGGCCGGCGGAACCCCGCTCGTCGTGCCGCGCGTGTTCGCGGAAACCGCCGGTGGCGTCGTGTTTACGTTTACGGCGACGAATAATCTCGTGGGGGTGCCGCGCTTCAACGACCTGACGAGCACCGGTTTGGGTATCCAGCTCGGTGGCGGCGGCGGCTCGGTCATTGAATTCACGCTCGCAACGAGCGCGGACGTGACGCTCGACAGCTACTCGACGGTATCGAGCGGGTTTTTCCTCGGCGCGCCGACATTCAATATCAGCGGCGGCAGCATTGTGTCCACCGGCAACGCCTTGACTGAAGATATCGCCGCGATCGTGTTTGCCGGCGCGCCATTGCTGTTCGAAGCCGGGACGATCTACACGTTTGGCATCGAGAACACCGGGGCCGCGGTACAGGCCTTCCTCGGCGGCATCGAATTCACCGTCGTGCCGCTGCCGGCGCCCGCCTTGCTGCTCGCCTCCGGGGTCTTCGGCCTGCTCGCGCACCGGCGCAAACGAGGCTAAACCACCTCGGCTTTGATCTGCGCCGCGAGGGTGCGACCGTGGCCGTCGCCGCGCGGGATTTCGTCGAACCCTTGAGGGCTCGGGCGCAGGCGCGGGAAGGCCGGATGCCGAAACGGATCGCCGGGCTTCAGTGCGTCGTGCAGACCCGCGGTCAGCGGCGCCGGGGCCGGATCCGGTCGCGCGGCATACACGGCATCTTCACCGAAAAACCGTAGCGACAGCGTGCGACGGCGACTCGACGTCGTCGGTGCGCCACCGTGCAGCATCGCCGGATGGAACACGACGACATCACCCGGTTCGATTGCGAACGAGACGATGTCCCACGCGGACCGATCGGCCTCGATATCCGGCAAGCGCGGCAGACCATGACCGTAAATCGGCGAAGTGTCGTCCGCCTCGTCGAACGCGGAACCGTTGTACAACGGACCCCGATGCGAGCCGCGGACGAATTCGAGCGACTGTGATTGGGCGACCGGATCGAAGTTGATCCACATGACGGCGAGTTCATCACCGTCGAGCGCCAGATAAGGCGAGTCCTGGTGCCACGGGGTGCGGCGCATTGCACCGCCCTCTTTCAGAAACACCTGCTCGTAGAGAAACCACACGTCCTCGCGCTGCCACAGCGCGGCGATCATATCCGCGACCGGCGAGTGTTCGAGAACGTCACGGTAGGCAAACGCGGCCTCCGGATGACACAAATCCTGGTAGAACCGACCGGGTTCACTCGGGTAGAACTCGCACGCGGATTTCGTCGGATGCGCGAGACTCCATTCGAACGCGCGCCGGGCCGCGTCCAATTGCTCTGCAGACAGCGCGCCGCGCAGACAAATCACGCCGTCGTTGCGATACGCCGCGGCGTCATCCGCAGTGATGTTCACCATAGCCGTTTCCTCTTCAAGCCCGAACGAGCATTGTGCGCGCCCGCCGGAGCCGTCGCAATAATTCCGCGGGGCTAATGCTCGCCGGCTCGCGTGCCGCTAACCCGGTCGAAGGATTTCCGGTTTTTTTAAACAATGAAACATGCTCCGCTGACCTGCATCGTGCTGTGCGCCCTCGCCCTGCTTGGCGCCTGCACCGACGATTCCGACACGGCCGGCAACTGGGAGCACTCGCGCAGCGGCCTGTACGCCGCTGCCGTGTCGCACGATGGCCGCTTCGCGGTCGTGTCGAGTTCATCCGACGGTGCGAGCTTCTGGGACCTCGAACGCAATGAACGCCTGTACGACTGGAAACACAGCGACACACCCGAGTACCCGATCGCGCACGTCGCATTTTCGCCGGATGACAGCCACGTGATCACCGCCGATGCGAACAGCTTCGTCATCTGGGACACGCGCCAGGGCCATGCGCTCGGCTATTTCAGCGTCGACGCCGGCATCAACGCGGTCGCGCTGTCGAACAATGCCCGCAGTATCCTGCTCGGCCTGACCGACGGCCGCGCCATCGTGATCGATCAAGCGACACAACGCCGTCTCGAAGTCGTCGCCCATCAGGGTGAACGCGTCGTCACCGTCGACCTGAGTGCCGACGGCGCCGTCGCCGCGACCGGCGGCAACGACGGTCGCGTCATGGTCTGGCGCACGACGGACGGCGCGGAACTGCACGCCTTCAAACATCGCGGCCGCATCGCCATCGTCAAGTTCGCGCCGGGTGACCAACGCCTGTTCAGTGCCGGTGAGCAGGGTGGTGCGACGATCCGGGATCTCGACAGCGGCAAGCCGACTGCGGAGATCGAACTCCCGACCCGCCAGAGTGTGATCAGCGCCGCGCGCTTCTCCGCTGATGGTTCGCGTCTGTTGCTCGGCTTTCCCGGCCGCGACGTGCGTTTGTGGGACAGCCGCGCGGAGCGCGTGATCAAGACGTGGCGCACGCCGGATCGCAAGCACGGCTGGGTACCGCAGGGTTCGACCGTGTACGCGGTCGGTTTCAATGCCAGGAACGCGACGGTCATTGCCGAATCATCGAATGGCCTCGGCCGGGCCTGGCGCGCGGCGACGGTAAACTAGCGGGACTGCTGTCGCCCGCCGTGAGTCACCGTCCCGGGACCGCGGCGCCCGCCCGCACGGCCGTGCAGACGGCGCCGCATACGACTCACCCGCCTTTCAGTTCCCGCACGACGGTTTGCTCACCCGTCGTGCCCCGGTTCAGCCGGTTGCGCGTCATCTGCGCCTCGTAGGGTTGCCCGTAACGCTGCCACATGTCGGGACCGATCGCGGTCAGGCCGCCATCGACGACGATCGCTTCGCCCGTCACGAACCGCGAATCATCGCCGGCGAGAAACAGCGCGGTGCCGGCAATGTCGTCACCCGTACCGTGATCCGGCCACGGTTGCAGTCCGTCGAGATGTTCGCCGGCCGCCTGCTCGGACAGCTTCGGCGATTTCGTCAGTCCGGTGAGGATGAAGCCGGGGCAGATCGCGTTCACCCGGATCCGATCGGGCGCGAGTTGCACCGAAGCGCCCTTGCTCATGTTCACGACGGCCGCTTTCGCCGCGGAATACGCGAGCGGACCGCAGCCGCCGCTCAGGCCGGCGACGGATGCGGTATTGATAATGGATCCGCCCTCGCCCTGGGCGCGCAGGACCCGCGAGCCATACTTGATGCCGAAGAACACGCCTTTGACGAGGACGTCGAACGTGTAATCCCATTCGTCCTCCTCAACATCCCAGATCGGACCGATCACCCCGCCGACTCCCGCGTTGTTGAAGACGATATCGAGACGGCCGAAATTGTCGGTCGCGCAGTCGATCATCGCGCTGACGTTCGCCTCGTTCGCGACGTCGGTCCTGATGAAGCGTGCGTTGTCCGCCAGCCCGGCGTCCGCGGCGAGGTCGAGCGTGGCCTCGCCTTCGCTTGCATTGAAATCGGCGATCACTACCCGCGCTCCCTCGGCGAGAAAGCGTAGTACGGTCGAGCGCCCCATGCCCCCGGCGCCGCCCGTGACGACGGCTACCTTGTTTTTCAGCACCATAATTTTTCTACTCTTCGTGGTCGTTACGAACCGCAAAGAGTAGCAAGCCGTGCCGCGCGGCGTCACGTAAACGCCGGGCCCGCCGCCGGCAGCGCGGGACGGGCCACCGCCCCGGTCCGGCGACACCGGGCCTGCCCCTTTCCGGCGACTTCGGTTACAATCAGGCGGTTACGGTGCGCAGGTATTGACCCGGCCGTACACAATCCGCGCGCCGCGGTGCTACGCACATCCCGTCGTTACGAGTCGCGCAAGCAAATCTGGGCCAGGAGCCAAAGTGTCTGATAAACCACTCACCGACGTCTGTTTCGAAAATTTCGACCTCCACCCGCTGCTGCTGAAAGGCCTGAACGAGGCCAACTTCATCCGCTGTACGCCGATCCAGGCGATGACCCTGCCGCTGACGCTCGAGGGCAAGGACGTCGCCGGCCAGGCGCAGACCGGCACCGGCAAGACCGCGGCCTTCCTCGTCGCGTTGTACAACCACTTGTTGATGCGCCCCGCAAATCCGGAACACAACAGCCTCGACCCGCGTGCCGTCGTGATCGCACCGACACGCGAACTCGCGGTACAGATCGACAAGGATTCGCGTCAGATCGGCCGTTATACGGAACTGAAAAGTGCCTTGATCTACGGCGGCGTCGATTACGACAAACAACGCCGCCAACTCGAGGAAGGCGTCGACATCATCATCGCGACCCCAGGCCGCCTGATCGATTTCGTGCGTCAGGGTGCGGTGAAATTCCGCGGCATCGAAGTCATGGTGATGGACGAAGCCGATCGCATGTTCGATCTCGGTTTCATCAAGGACATCCGCTTTCTGCTGCGCAAAATGCCGGGGCCGGCGGAACGCCAGAACCTGTTGTTCTCCGCGACGCTCAGCCACCGCGTGCTCGAACTCGCCTACGAACACATGAACGAGCCGGAGAAGCTCGTCGTCGAAACGGAAACGATCACGGCGGCCCTCGTGCGTCAGTCCGTGTATTTCCCGGCCACCGAAGAGAAGTTGCCGCTGCTGCTCGGGCTCCTCGAGAAAATGGATGCGAACCGCTCGATGGTGTTCGTGAACACGAAGATCGGATGCGAACGCGTCGCGCGAACGCTCGAGCGCGCGGGCTACCGGGTTGGCGTACTGTCCGGCGACGTGCCACAGAAAAAGCGCGAAAAATTACTTGCACGGTTCGTCGAAGGCGATCTGAGCATGCTCGTGGCGACGGACGTCGCGGCGCGCGGATTACACATTCCCAAAGTCAGTCACGTCTTCAATTACGATTTGCCGTTCGACGCCGAAGACTACGTGCACCGGATCGGCCGTACCGCCCGCCTCGGTGAAACCGGCGAAGCGATCAGTTTTGCGTGTGACGAGTACGCAATGAGCCTGCCGGACATCGAGGCATTCATCGAACAGAAAATTCCGGTGGTTCAGTTCGGACCGGAAATGCTGGCGAAAGTCCCGACGAAACGTGCCGTCGCCGCCGACGGCAGCGAAGTGGAAAGCGTCGTCGAGGATGCGATCGCCGAAGCGACGGCGGAACGCAAACGCCGCCGCGAGCGGGACCGCGGAGACAACCGTTCCGGTTCGCGACGTTCGGGCTCCGGTTCGGGTCGCGGAAGCAAGCCGGCCGGCGGCAGCCGGCGATCCGGCGAGTCACGGCGTGGTCCACGCAATAAACCGGCCGACGACGAACGCCCGGCGACGACCCCGGCCGCGGCCGGATCCGGCGATCCGGAACAACCGAAAAAGCGCCGCCGACGACGACCGAAACGCGATGGCGAAGGTGCAGCCGATAACGCCCGGAAGAAAACCGCCGCGCCGCGCGAAAAACAAACGGGCGACGCACGCCCGCCGAAAGCCGGCAAGGCGCCGCCGAAACTGCGTACCCGGATCAAGAGCACGATCAAGTCCATCGCGAGCCGCTTCGGCATGGGCGGCCGCTGAGTTCTCTCGCGGCATGACGGGATGATTCCGTACTCCATACTCGACCTCGCGCCGATCATCGAGGGCGGCAACGCCGCCGCGGCGTTCGCGAACTCCCTCGACCTCGCGCAACACGCGGAGCGTTGGGGCTACGAACGTTACTGGCTCGCCGAACACCACAATATGACCGGCATCGCGAGCGCCGCGACGGCCGTCGTGATTGGTCATATCGCCGGGGGCACGAGCCGGATCCGGGTCGGCGCCGGCGGCATCATGCTGCCGAACCATTCACCGCTCGTCATCGCCGAGCAGTTCGGCACGCTCGCTTCGTTGTATCCGAATCGCATCGACCTCGGTCTCGGCCGCGCGCCGGGTACCGACATGCGCACGGCACGCGCACTGCGGCGTGATATCGCCACGAGCGCGAATAATTTCCCGCAGGACGTGCGCGAACTGCAGGCGCTGTTCGCGCCACCCGCGCCCGATCAGGCCGTGCTTGCCGTGCCCGGCGCGGGCCTCGAAGTCCCGTTGTGGATCCTCGGTTCGAGTCTGTTTGGCGCGCAGCTCGCCGCCGCTTACGGACTGCCGTTTGCGTTTGCCTCGCATTTCGCTCCGGATGCGCTGTTACAGGCGCTGGAAATTTACCGGCGCGATTTTCAGCCCTCGGCGCAACTCGCACGCCCCTACGCCGTCGCCGCGGCCGGGATATTCGCCGCCGACACGGATGCCGATGCGCAGCGCATCTTCACGTCCGCCCAGCAACAGTTCACGAACCTGCACCGCGGCCTGCCCGGCCCGCTGCAGCCTCCGATCGACGATATGGAAGACTACTGGAGCCCACGTGAAAAGGCCGGGGTGAACCATATGCTGCAGTACGCGATCGTCGGTTCGCCGGAATCCGTTGGCGCACAGCTGCGCGCTTTCATCGACGCCACCGCGATCGATGAAATCATACTGACCGGACAAATTTACGATCACGGGGCGCGACTGCGCAGTTTCGAGATTGCCGCCGAGCTGTTATCGGCGAAAGAATTTCCGCGAACCGTGTCAGGTTTCGCAACTTGAATCGCCGGTTCGCGCGCGCGTTCGCGAAGCACCCGTCGGGTTCCTGCTAGAGTTAAGCTCAAGCGTTCCACCATTCGGGACTGTCACGAGGAGCTTGTCATGCATACGCCTGGAAATCTCTTGGCCGCTTTCGGTCTGCTCGCCGCCGCGTTTGCCGTTGAAGCCGGCCCGTTACAGGACATCGAGCTCAGCGACGGCTCCGTCGTGCGGGCCGAGGTCATCTCGATGGACAACGACACGTACGTGTTGCGCTCCGAAACACTTGGACGCATCGAAATGCCGGCGGCAAAAATCAGTTCGATTTCTTCCGGAAAGGCCGCGGCGCAGGCACACGCGGTGACGCCGGCCACGGTGCAAATCGACGGCATTCGTAAATCGATCATCAACGACCCCGAGGCGATGAACAAGATCCAGAGCCTGCAGGGCGACCCCGTGGTGCAGAACATCCTGAACGACGCCGACACGATGCGCGCGATCAGCGCCGGCGACCTTGGCACGCTGATGAACGACCCGAAAATCAAGGCACTGATGCAACACTCGACGGTGCAGGAACTGACGCAGGGCGCACGTTGAAGCGGATCCCGATCGGCATTTTTCTCGCGACACTGCTCGCTGCGCCGGCAGCCGGCGCGGCGCCCACCGGCGCCGAACTGCTCCAGGTCTGCGAGTCTGCACTGAAGTCGAACTTTCGCGGCATGCGCGGCAAGATGTGCACGTGGTATGTCACGCCGTGTGATTGCGATACCGCCCCGGGCCTGCCGCGGGTGTGTCTGACCGACCCCATCGAACCGCCGAAACTCGCCATCACCGTCACCGAAGTCCTCAAGGCGGTACCGGAATTCCAGCTCAAGAGCGCCGAGGAAGCGGTCGCACTGATCCTGTCCGAAGTCTACCCCTGCGAGCGCTGAACCCCGGATCCGGGGCGTGAGTTTGCGGCGGCCACGAGGCGGCGGCAGCAACGGATTTTCGCCATTGCCCGGCGCGCGAATTCCCCGATGAATTTTGCCGCCGCATCCATTATCCTCACCTCCATGGCAATGAATACAAGCGGCCGGCTTCACGCTATCTTCGAAGCACAACAAGTCACGCAACGCTTCCGTAAAAGGGAATTCGTCGTCGAACTCGGCGATAACCCGGACTACCCGCAATACGTGCTATTTCAACTCACGGGCGATCGTTGCGAACACATCGACGCATTCCAGGTGGGCGACGAAGTCAAACTCGAGTTCAACCTGCGCGGACGCGAATGGACGAGCCCGCAGGGCGAGACGAAGTACTTCAACAGCCTCGAAGCGTGGAAACTCGACAAGGTCGGCGCGAGCGCGCCGGGCGGGCGCGGAGGCGATGAGCCGCCGCCCCACGACGACGACTATCTGAAAGACGTGCCGTTTTAACGTCGCTGACGACGCCAGTACTGGATCACGAGCCAACCGAAGATCATGCCGCCGAGATGCGCGAAATGCGCGATATTCGGTACGGTATCGGTAACCCCAAGCGCAATCGAGAGCACGACGAACCCGGTGATCGCGTATTTCGCCTTCACCGGGAACGGGATCGGAAACACCATGAGTCGCACGTTCGGGAACATCATGCCGAACGCGAGCACGACGCCGAGGACCCCACCTGAGGCGCCCACGGTGAACTGCGTGTGTCCGGTGGCATAGCTCGCATACAAATGCACGAGCGCCGCGCCGAGCACGCAGATGATGTAGTAGACCAGGTAGCGCCGCCCGCCCCACTGCTGCTCGACGACCCGACCGAACATCCACAGTCCGAACATATTGAACAATATGTGCATCGTACCGCCGTGCAAGAATGCGTAGGTAAGCGGCTGCCAGACCTGCGTATGCGGCAGCGGCCACAGCGCGAGATAACCGTACAGTGCCCGGCCGAGAGGGGTGTAGGCAGTCAGTACATACACGACCACGTTCGCGATGATCAGATTCAGGGTTACGGGGGGAATCGGGGCTGTCCTTCGGTCGGTGCGCCCGGATTTCGGGCGGTTTTTCGAATGCGGGATTGCGCGTGAAGTTTATCACTTCGAGTCCACGCGCGCCCCGACGGGGGGACAAGCAGTAGCGGCGAATAACCGCGTGGTTCGCGGTGCAAAGACACACTTGATGAATCCGACAATGGGAATGCGCACCGGTTGCATTGCGCGCATCGCGCGCGGGCTTGATCGCGCTCGAGCGGCAGCGTATTACCCCGGGTCCGTTCGCGCGCACTTGCGTGCATTCAATTGACGGGGGTCCGATCCTGGACGACATCGCAAGCATTCCCGAAACCGCCGCCGACGACGCCACCGCCGAACTCTACGCGGACATCCGTCACACCTTGCGCGTGCCGGTGACGAACCTCGTGTGGCGTCACCTCGCAACGTTCGACGGTGCACTCGCACGCGTGTGGCATGGCGTGAAGCCGCTGTATCTCGACGGTCGGCTCGATGCCGACGCCGCGGCGTTACGTTCGCCGCCGGGCCTGCCCCGGCTGCCGCCGTGGGACCGCGCCGTGCTGCGGTCCGCCGGACTCGATGAAGCCGCGCTCGCGAGCGTGCGCAATATTTTCGCGAACTACGATGCGACGAATCCGCGAAACCTGCTCGCACTCATGGCCGTACTCGCACGCCTCGAAAGCGACGACTTCGTGCCGCGAAATGCGCCCGCGCACCCCGCCGCGCCGCCACCCGCGATACCCCGGATCGGCCCCCTGCCGCCGCTGCTCGATCCCGCAAGTCTGCGGCCAGCCGTGCTACGTGCGGCGATGAGACTGAACGACATCGGCCTGCCGCCAGGGGAACGCGCGCTCGTGGCCGGGGTGCCGCGGCATCTCGCGCACTGGCCGGGGTTTCTCGCCTTGTGTGTGGATTCGCTGGAACCCGTGGCTGCGGAGATCGGCCGCAGTATCGAATTCGTATACGCCGACGCGCATTTGCGCGCGCGGGATTTCGCCGCTGCCCTGCCGCCGCTGCACGATGGCCGCTGGAGCCGCGACGTTGCCACCGCGCTGCGTCGTTTTACGTCAGTCGAATTGATCGCGAACTACATTCCGAAAGTCCGCGTTCTTGAAGCGGCACTACCGGACTGACTACATTTGCGAAAAATTGCCTGAAGTGCGGTCAATCGGTCACTACACTCCGGCTGGATTATTCGCCACCGGGGGACTACGCACGTGAAACGGACAACAGTTTTCGTCTTCGCATTGACACTCGCCCTGCCCGCACTCGCACCGGCCGCCGTGATCACGTAAAACCTCGGCTTCAACACGAGCACGACGATAGTCAACACGAGCGGAACGAACATTGATCCGCTCGTATTCAACGCATTCGATACCAATCTTGGAACGCTCGACACCGTCGATATCGGGATTACGCGCGATCTGAACGTGAATGTGACGTCGCCGGTTTCGCCTCAAGGCATGCCTCCGGCCGCGTATGGTTTCGGCCTGACCGCCGAACTGGAATTTGGCGGACTCGGTTTTCTGATCAATCCTGCCGTGATCGGGCATGGCACGAACACTGGCGTGGTCATGCTGCACGTGTTCAATTATGCCGACGCGTTCGAGACGACCCTCGGTGCGATGAGCGATATGCTCGGCCTGACATTCGTCAACACCTCCAGCCTCCTTACGAGCGCGGGACTCACAGCGACCGAAGTGAATCCGCCGCTCATGAGTCTTAGCCGGGTACGATCGTGCTGCTCGCGTTGGGCTTAATCGCCGGCTTGCGAACTAGGAACTGCAGTAAAACCTGACGTCTCGATCATCGCCAGATCGCGCCGGCACGTCATCGTGCGAGCGTACGATAGCCGACTAATCGGTTCGAGGATATGGGGTGTCGCCGCACCCGATCAGAGTGCAATCGAGCCCGCCCATTGTGCGAGCGATGGCCGATGGCGGATCAAAAAACGCCGGGCATTGCCCGGCGCTATTAAGTAATGGCGTCCCCAAGGGGATTCGAACCCCTAATGCCGCCGTGAAAGGGCCGGCCTCGACGCTGATAATTTGCGGAAATTCAGACGATCGGGCGATTGTTGTGAAGCATCTGGCAGGCCCTATCAGCGACAGCTGAATGGTGCGCGATTTGTTAATAATCATGGCTTGCGTCACGCGGGGCCGACATTTGGTAACATTTCTTCTCTATCGTTAACCGCGAACTGATCCCAGTCCATTTGGATAGCCTTCAGGAGGGCGAAGAATGCAGCGTACGGGATGGGCAATGAATGCCCTGTACAGTTTCCTGCTTGTCATGGTATCGAGCGCCGCGCAGTCAAGCACGGCAGGATACTTTGTCGGCAATAGCCTGACATGGGATTCCCAACCCAATGGCGTCGCCGCGCTGGCCAATGAAAATGGGCATCCCCTGACGGTTGGATACCATATACGGTCAAACTCAAGCTTGGATTACATCTGGAACAACCCCGACGATATCACGATTACAAACGCGTTCGGCGGATATTCCGGTGCGCTGCCGAACAACGCTTGGGACTTCGTCACGATCCAACCGTTTCACTCCGTCGACTCGACCCTGAGCCTCGACGCGCAAAGGATCCTGGATGTCATTGCGCTCAATGAATCAGGGCCGTCAACTTCAACCAAATACTACATTTACGAAGCGTGGCCGCGACAACCGGGGGACTACAAAGCGCTTTGGGCGCAAAGTGTTGCGGACGTGCCGGATCAACAAACGGTACTCGCCCGCGAGTATTTCGACCACTTGTACGACAACGTTGCGAGCACATTAGGCGGCAGTACCTCACTGCACGTCATTCCGATTGGCGAAGTCTTGTACGAGTTGGATTTACTGTTCGAATCCGGAGCAACCCCCGGATTCGCGGATGTGAATCAGCTATTTCGGGATAACAATCATCTGGATACTGACATCGGCAGATGGGTCGCAGCCAACACGGTATACGCGACGATATTCAAGGAAGACCCGACGGGTCTGATGAAACCGACGGGATACTACCCGCCCGTCGGGGATACATTACTGACCGATGAATTGAATGCTCAGATCCAATCTGTCGTTTGGAATGTCGTCTCGAATGACATCCACACGGGTGTCGTCCCTGTTCCGGCCGCCGTGTGGTTTCTAGGCTGCGGCTTCATCGGATTATTGAGCGTTTCAAAGCGGAAGATTTAAAGCCAGGCACATAGCGTTGATGTACGAAACCCGACACCCCACCTGACGAGTCATCTCGTACCTCGATAACCAATCAGGAACGAACGAACACTTTGCCATGCCGGTTTTGTCGAGCAAAGGGTTCGAATATCGCCTGCGAGGCGAAGAAATAAAAACGCCGGGCGCGATGCCCGGCGTTTTTAATAATGGCGTCCCCAAGGGGATTCGAACCCCTGTTGCCGCCGTGAAAGGGCAGTGTCCTAGGCCTCTAGACGATGGGGACAGATGACTGTCTCACTGGTTGGCGCTTGCCGGCCTGTGCCGGTTGCAACCGGCTGGCTTGCGGGCAATATCCGGATTCCGAAGCGGGTCGGGCCGGGCGCCGTCCAGGTCTCGTTTGCTGCATCAAACTCCTGCAACATCTATTGTTAAATCAAAGAGATGCGCTGACGCTGGCAAACCAGAGCTGCGCATTCTAACGGTTTTTCGTGCAGGCCACTAGCCCTGATCGGTTGCCGCGGGGAAAGCGGACGGGATCGGCGCTTCGAATCCCGCGTCATCACTGCGCAATGGTCGTTGAGAGGTCACGCCGCCGTCGCCATGACAGCGCGACGACAGGCGAGCGGCAACCCGCGCATCGATCGGCCGGCGCCGCTGCCGAGAACAAATCTGCCGTCGCTACGGCAGCGCCACCCTATCGCCCGGTTCGAGCCCGCTCAACACTTCGATCCGGCCGTCGGCGCGCCGTGCGCCGGTGCGCACGTAGCGGCGCACGAGTCCCCGTTCGCTGTCGGCGAGTACGAATTCGAGTTGTCCCATGCGCCGCACCGCGCCCGCGGGCACGTAGTAGCGCTCGGCTTCCGTGCTCGGGATCAGCAGCCGGCCGAACATGCCAGGATACAGCGAGTCGTTTTGGGGCAGCGTGACCTTGACCAGGAACGCCCGCGAACCGGGATCGGCCGACGGCACGATCTCTTCGACCACCGCGTCGAGATACGTGTCGAGCGCGTCGATATGTACGCGCAGGCGCGCGCCGATCGCGATGCGGGTTGCGAGCGTCTCGCGCACGTAGGCCTCGAGGCGTAACAGACTCGGGTTGTACAGTTTCAACAGCGGCGCGCCGGGGACGGCCGTGTCACCGGGATCGGCGAAGCGTTCGATCACGGTGCCGTTGATCGGCGCGTCGATGGCGGTGTAACTCAAGCGCGTGTTTGCCTCATCAACGGTCTGTTTCGCACCGGCGTACTCGGCCTGGGCCGCGCGCAACGCGGCGAGCGCGGCATCGACGTCGGAACGCGACACGGCATCCGGGGTCGTCGTGAATATGCCCTTGATCCGCTCGTTATCCTGGCGCGCCTTCGCGAGCCGGGCCGCGGCCGCGGTGACCACTTCGCGCTGCTGCGCAACCCGCGCATCGAGTTCGCGGGCATCGAGATCGACGAGGCGCTGGCCAATCTGCACCCGATCACCGGCGCGCACGTGCACGTTGCCGATCGTCGCGGTGATGCGCGCGGAAATGATCGTTTCGTCTTTCGCCTGCACGGTGCCGGCCGCACGTTCGAACACGGGTTCGCGCACGGCTTCCACCGCCACGAGCTGCCCGGTCGACGCCTCGGATTGCGGCGCGTGCACCGCAGCGGGGTCGATACGTTCGTGAAACATACCGGCGAGATACGCGAGAACGAGCGCCAGTGCGGCGATCGCGCCGACTATGGCAAGCAAACGAGCCGTTGTGTTCATGGCGAAAGTTCCTTTGGCGCGAGTCCGTGGCCCGGCGCCGCCGCATACACGAGATAATAAACGACCGGGATCACCGCGAGCGTGAACAGCGTGGACGCCGCGATGCCGAAAATAATCGCCCACGCGAGACCACTGAAGATGGGATCGAGCGTGATCACGAGATTCCCGAGCACGGTCGTACCGGCGGTGAGAAATACCGGTCGCATGCGGATCGCCCCGGCCTGGATCAGGGCTTCGGTGAACGCCGCGCCCTCGCGCAAGGCGAGGTGGATGAATTCAACGAGCACGAGCGAGTTACGGACGACGATCCCGGCCAGCGCGATCATGCCGATCATCGCCGTCGCCGTGAACAGCACCGGGTTCGGGTAGGTGTCCACGACCCGCTCGCCAAACTGGTTCAACAGCCAGAAGCCCGGCATGATCCCGATCATCGACAGCGGGATCGCCAGCATGATGATGCCGGCGATCGACGCGAGCCCGGTCTGCATGTAGAGCACGACGAAGATCCCCACGAGCGCCACCCCGAACGCGATCCCGAGATCGCGGAATACGCGCAGCGTAATGTCCCATTCGCCCTCCCCGTTCCAGACGACGTGCGTGCCGTGCGGCAAGGACCAGGCATCGTCGCCACCGTTGTCGAGGTAGGTGCGTTCAGTGAGCGAGCGCGGGCCCGTTGCCGCGCTGTCGCTGCCGAGATCGGCGCTCACATCGAGGATCACTTCGGCCGGCATGCGGCCGGCGGCTTCCGCCATGACGTAGGCCACCGGTTTCAGGTTCTTGTGATAAATCGGCTGGTCTTCGAGCGTCTCGCGGAAATGGCCGAGTTCGCCGAGCTTCACGAGCGGGGTCGGCGCGTCGCGGATGCCGCCGGCGTCGCGCACTTTCGCGATCCCGGGGCGCCCCTTCACGTGAAACGCGTTCAGTTCATCGGTGGAACTGCGCTCGCTCAGCGGCAGACGCAACACGAGTGGCAGCGGCGCCTTTTCCGTCGGGATCTGCAGGTAGCCGACGACTTCGCCGGCCGTGCCGAGCGCCACGGTCTGTGCGATATCGCCGGTTGCGATCCCGGACAGCGCCGCTTTCTCCTTGTCCGTTTCGAACACGAGCTTGCGCTGCGGCGCCTCGACGGTGGTGTCGACGTCGACGACGAGCGGTTCGCGGCGCAAGCGCTCGGCCACCCGTCCGGCGGCGAGCTGCAACTCGCTGTAGGGCGTGGTCTCGCCGCCGTAGACTTCGGCGGCTATCGTCGCGATCACCGGCGGACCCGGCGGCACTTCCACGAGCGCGATGGTGGCGTCGTGTTCACGCGCGATCGCTTCAAGCGCTGTTCGCAAACGCAACAACATTGCGTGTGACTGTTGTGCGCGCGCATTGCGTTCGGCCAGGGTGATGCGCAAGTCGGCCATGTGTGGTCCGGCCCGCAGGTAGTACTGGCGCACCATACCGTTGAAATCCATCGGCGACGGGATGCCGACGAATGCGGCGATCTCCTTGATCTCGGGCACGCTGCGCAGGTGGTCGGCGAATTCGCGCACCACCATTTCGGTGGATTCGAGCGTTGTGCCTTCGGGCATGTTCACGACGATCTGGAATTCGTTCTTGTTGTCGTAGGGCAGCAATTTCAGCGGCACGAGACGAAACAGCGGCATCGCCGCGGAGCCGCAGAACGCGATGGCGATCATCCCGAGAAACAGCCACGCACGTCCGCGGGTGGCAATGAGCGGACGCAGCAGCGCGGAGTACACGCGATACGTCAACGTGCGCGTGATGTCGTAGGGTTCGGTGGCACCCGATCCCCGCAACAGTTTCCGCGCCATCCACGGAGTGACGAGGAACGCCACAACCGTGCTCGCGATCACGCTCAGCGGTACATTGAACGCCATCGGCGCCATGTACGGCCCCATCATGCCGGTGATGAAAAACAGCGGCGCGAACGCGATGACCACGGCGACGGTCGACATGATCAGCGCTTCGCGAATTTCCGCCATCGCCGCGATCACCGCCTCGCGCGGCTTGCGCCCGCCGATCCGGAAAAACCGCTCGATGTTGTCCACCCCCGTGATCGGATCGTCGACGAGCAGGCCGAGCGCCAGGATCAGGGCAAACAGGGTGACCCGGTTGATCGTGTATCCGCCGAGCAGGTCCAGCCCGAGCGCAATGCCGTAACACACCGGCACCGCAAGTCCGACGACTACGGCCGCGCGCCAGCCGAGAAAGATACCGATGAAGATGACGACCGTGAGCACGGCCACGCCGAGGCTACTGACGAGGTCGTTCACTTTCTGATCCGCGGTTTCGCCATAATCCCGGATGATGCTTACGTGCACCCCGGGCGGGAACACGTCGCGTTCGAGCGCGGCGAGACGTTCGCGCACGTCGCGCGCCACCCACACCGCGTTCGAACCTTTCTGTTTCGCGACGGCGATGTACACGGCGGGATACGTAGTGCCCTGATCGACCTGGCCGGCGGCGGCCGGACCGAACGCGATCCAGGCGTAGTTGTCCGGTTCGGCCGGGCCGTCGATGACGCGGGCGACGTCACCGAGTTTCACCGGCACGCCGTTCACCACATTGACGATCATCTCGCGTACGTCGGCGGCATCGGTGAAAAACGTACCGGCTTCGATCGCGATCGATTCGTTGCGTTCGATGATCGTACCGGCAGGTACCTGGCGATTCGACACCTGGATTGCCCAGGCTACGTCGAGCGCCGCGGTTTGCCGCGCCGCGAGTGCATCCGCATCGAGTTCGATCCGGATCTGGCGCGGTTGTCCGCCGCTAATGGATACGCGATTCGTCGCCGTGATCGACTGCAGTTCCTGTTCGATCTCTTCGCCGAGGCGGCGCAGATCGTGCGCGTCGAACTGTTCCGGGTCTTCGCTCCACAGCGCGGCGACGACGATGGGCACGTCATCGACTTCGTTCGGTTTCACCACCCAGGATTCAACCGCGGCGGGAATTTGATCGGCGTTCGAAAAAACCTTGTTGTAGATCTTGAACAGCGACTCTTCCCGATCCTCACCGACGTAGTAGCGCACGGTGACGACGCAACCGCCGTTGCGCGACGTCGAGTAGACGTATTCAACACCGTCGATCTGGTGCAGCAGCTTTTCCAGCGGCACCGCCACCTGACGCTCCACCTGCTGCGCGCTCAGTCCCGGGGTCCGCACGATCACGTCCGCGATCGGGACGACAATCTGCGGCTCTTCCTCGCGCGGGGTGAGCCACAGGGCCGCCGCGCCGCTGGCCAGCGCGAGCAGCAGGATCATCGCCGGCAAGGGGCTGTCCATTACCCGTCCGACGATGCCGCCGGCGTGCGCGACAGTGTGTTCGGGTTCCGTCATCGTGTGAATCCGCGGATTGTCGCCGAAGTTCGCCGCACCGCGCACGCAACGCCGCCGTCCGCGGCCCGGTGCGCATCGCGCGCAGGTAACGGGGGTAACGATAAAGAATAGTGCGACGTCATGTGTGGCAACGGCCCTCTACGCGACCGTTAAAGTATATCCAACCAGGTCGCCACCGTCCGTCGCGAACAGTTCTGTCGCTTGCGCAGTAACACGAATAGTCTGCTCGCAGGCTCCGATCACGGTGCATTCGATGCGGACGATTGTCGGATCCGCGCATTGGCGCCGCGGACCGTTTTCGATCCCAGCGCTGCTCCGTTCGCGCCTTCATCGCCCTGCCACCTCGCCGTTTTGTCCGCGACACGGCCCCGGGGCATCCCCCGATGCAGCCGGGCGCGCGAATCCGCACATACACCGTGACGACAATGATAATCTCCCGGGGTCATGCGACAGCGCCCAGGCCCGGTTCGCGCAACCGATTGCGCGTAGTTCCCGTGCGTCGCGACGCGCTGCCGGTTCCTTGCCCGGGATCATCGCGGGTATGGCGCGCATAGTTTTATGCCCAAGCGGCAACCCGGTTGTTGAGCCAGATCAGGCCTCGGGCAGGTAAAAGCTGTCACGATCAACGAGCCGTCGCTCTGCGATCATTGCCGTGTTCACCGCACGTCGTGACGGCTGCCGGAGGAAAGCGCGACATGCATGAACAGACCATCGCCGCATTAACCGAAGCGCTCGAGGACGAATACAAGGCGCGCGCAACGTACCGCAAAGTCATCGAGACGTTCGGCCCGGTGCGCCCGTTCATCAACATCGTCGAAGCCGAAGACCGGCATGCATCAGCGCTGTTGCGCCAGTTTGAACGTCTCGGAATTCAGGCGCCGCCGGATACCTGGGCGGATCGGATCGCAGCCCCCGAGTCGATCGCCGCGGCCTGCGAGGCCGCCATCGCCGCCGAAATCGAAAACGCGGAGATGTACGAACGCCTGCTGGATCTTGTCGACGACCCGTCGGTCCGCAATGTACTGCTGAACTTGCAGGACGCTTCGCAAAATCGCCACCTGCCGGCGTTTCGCCGCCGCCTCGAACGGCTACAACGCTAGGCGACCTACGGGCGGCACAGCTCGGCCGGAGCTGGGAAGCGGCCCCGGTTCAGACACCGCTCAGGAGTAAATTCCGGATCGTGAAAATCCACGAAAATCCGGGGGGAAATCCGGGGGGAAAATCCGGGACAGTCACTAAACGAGTTGAACAACAGCAATGCGGGACGCGACCGCACGGAAAATCCGGGACAGTCACAAAAATTCGGGACAGTCACAAATCCGGGACACAAATCCGAATCCTGAATCCAGTGAGTCCGGGACAGTCACTAAATGCAGGACGCGTAAATTCGGGACAGTCGCTAAACGAGTTGGACGCGCAAATTCGGCGCGAATTCGGCGGCGCAAATTCGGGACAGGCACTAAATGCAGCAGCAACCGGGAATCCAGTGAGTCCGGGACAGTCACTAAACCGGTTCACCAGTAAAAATTCGGGACAGTCACTAAACGAGTTGAACAACAGCAATGCGGGACGCGAACGCGGGCTACCCCGATTTGCATCGCGTGTTCAAAACTGACCATCACCGACCGATCGCGCTCCAGGACCGATCAGCTGTTTGGGCATCTCAAGACGAATAGATTTAACTAATTAATATGGTTTAATTAATTCATTTTATTAATTACCCGAACAACCCTATCGTGTCATCCGTCAGCAGGAAACGGTCCTGCATCCATTGAAAACCACGACGGAGTAACCCGACATGAAAAGATTATCCGCTTTAGCCGTACTCATCGTTGCCGCCAATTCCGCGTCCGCAGCCGGGTTTCAACCCTGGAGCGAGCGATCGGTGGAAACGAGTCCCGACCGGGACCAGTCGCAGATTCAGCCGCGGTCGTTCTACCGCTCGGATGTCCCGCAACTAAACGTCAATGACGCCATCGACGCAGAACAGGCGGACGTCGTCATCAAGCCGTGGTACACGGGCGGTCGCGTCTGATGCGCCGGGGTGGACGCGGCGGGGGCTGATGCCTCCGCCGCGTTGGTTACGTGCCAGGAGCGGATCGGCGCGATGCCGTCACCGCTCGGCGATCCGGCTTGTACGGGCGCCGGGAAAACGCAGCCGGCAACGCGAACGTTTAACCGGCGTGAGTTGAGTTTATTTTGCGTCGCGCCGGGAACAGCGCCAGGGAAATTCACTATGACCTGTGGGGCGAGATTACCGCCGCGTTCGGCATCAAAATGCGCGGACGGACGGGAATTCTGTCGCACGCACCGGGTGAGAACGCGGCGCAAGGTCTGCACGCGTCTGCGTTCCGTACAAGCGGATGACGGCAGCCAATACGGTAACCGCGCGTGGCGGAAATATCAGGGGGTGTGGTGCAACCAGGCGGGATCGAACCGCCGACCTCTACAATGCCATTGAGGTACATCTGTTTGAAAATCAACAAGATGCGTCTGCACTGGTAAATCCGAGACGCGCATTCCAACGAGTTCTTGTGCCTTTCACTAGCCCCGGAACAACGGGAACCCTGCCTCGACGTACGCGAACATTACGGTTCAACGCTGTAAACGAGCATTTGGCAGGCATATCCAGGCGAGCCGGACGCGAATCCGGGTGCCGCCGTGGGGTCGAGCCGGCACGCAGTGAGAGATCAAACGTCATCGCAGTGTCGGCTTGCGCTCACGCCGGAAGAATATGAGAGCGCTCGGCTATCACTTTCGTTTGATCTTCCTGCGAATTTTTTTAACGCTGAATATTGTTCGCACAAGCGGGCCGCGAGGCGGGGCTTTTGGTGCGGCGCAGTTCCGGCTTTTGACAAGTTACGCGGTTTCACGCGGAGCGACAGTTTCGATTTCAACTAAACGCGATTGCGCCGCGCGCCGAGCGTCAAACGCGTCGCTTTTGTAACGATATTGTCGCGACTGACCGATTGTTAGCCGATGCCAATATTCTATTACTACCCCGGATCGGTAAACGTCCGGGTGTGCAATTGCGCCGGGCGTCGGATGAACACTGTAACTTTGAACGCGACGACCATGCAGGCTTTCTCCACGATTAGAGACCCTGCCGCTACCGGATTAAGCCCGCCGTTTCAGGGGGTCCTGGCGATAGAACAACACCAACTGGTCGTAGACCGCTGCAGACTGCAGGCGTAGCGTTTGCGGATCGGTAAAGAAATATTCACTCACCACTGCAAAAAATTCGGCCGGCGTGGTCGCGCCATACGCATTGATGCCAGGACGATGATGATGTGCCAGATGCCGCTGCATGTGATCGAAAGCCTCACTGAAAATCGCCGTCCACTGCTGCCGCGCCATGTCGGCGTGCAGGGGCGGCATGCCGTTAGCCCTGTCGTTGAGCATGTCCAGCTTGTGGGCGAATTCATGCACGGCCACGTTGTGCCCAGGGTGCGAAGACGCCAAATCACTCGCAACGTCATCCCACGAAAGTATCACCGGCCCGTGTAGCCAGGATTCGCCGCTCAAGGTCTTTTCTTCCCGCGATACGACTCCCGTGGCAGTGGTGTTGTCCCTTGCCACACGAAATGCACCGGGATAAATCACCACCTCAACCCAGCCGTCGTAATAATCGAGCCCCAGATTCATGATCAGCAGGCATGCCTGCGCGGCAATGGCGACACCCATTTCCGTGGAAACACTCAAGCCCTGAACCCCGCGGAGCGTTTTGCGGCGAAGGAACACCGTAGCAAGGTTCCGCAAACGCCCTCTCTCTACCGAACTGAGTCCACGGAAAATATCGGCCTCGCCGGTCACACTTCCCCAGACTCCGGCAGGAATGGGGTGATGGCGAAGCGTATAACGGACACGCTGACGTTCGAGCCATTTCACGGCGAAGAAGCCAACGACTCGTTCAACGTGGGCATGATCACCTCAGCTTTGGGTGTGCGCCCGGCAAGGGAGCAGAGGGCTTCTTTTGTCGCCGTGCCCGCGAAGACGCGTGCCGGGTTGCATATCGTCCGGCGCCAGGCGCTGGTTTGCATTGGCAACGGCGCAATGGGTGAATGCTCGGAATGCCCCCGTACTTTGGCCACTGGTTTGCTACGCTCTGCTCAGTTTGCGGAATCCAAAGTACGCCTTCTCTGGCCTGACGTCATGCTGCGAGCTGTGGGGTCGGCGATTGTTGTAACGACATCGCCATTGCTCAATCACCACACGCGCCTCGGTCAAGCTCGCAAAGACCTCGGCGTTTAAGTATTCCCGGCGAAAAGTATCGTTGAAGCTTTCGTCGCTCCCATTTTGCCACGGGCTGCCTGGATCGGTCGTCACCATTTGTATTCCACGCTTAACCATCTCTTCGCGAAGGATATTCGTGACGACTTCACCGCCGGTGTCGCTGCGTATCGCCCGCGGCGTGCCATAACGGGTAATCAACTCACGCAGCAGCGAGCGGATGTGACCGCTGTGCAGATGGCGTCCGACTTCGAGCGCAAGGCAATAACCAGTCGCTTCGTCCTTTTCTCTTCGCACAGACGTTTAAGCGCCCGAACATCAGATACTTCCATACCATCGCAGGTCTTGCGCCAGCGGTGGTTCGATTGCTCGCGCTTTTGCGCTGCAGCCACGACCGCGGACGCTTAAGTGTCGCGCAATGCGGCGACTATCCGCTCGTCGGTAAATTCACTCTTCGCTTATTTAGCCGGGCTAAACGACGCGCTTCGCGCCTTGAATTGCGCAAAAATGACTCCCGGCGCAACGCTACTTATTGTTGCGACCCCTTCCAGACTTTTTGAATAACGTTATCCCGCGTTTCAGCGGTAATGTGGCAGCTTACGGAACGATATTGTTGGGGTGTGTCGAACGAGAGTTCGTCGAATCCCTCAAATGAATAAGCGACACCGGCCTGATACGGAGCCCTGCGATGACCATTAGCGTTTTTTTGAATTTAACCGCTGGCCTAGTGCTACTCGTAGGTGGCGCTGAAGTGTTGGTACGGGGCGCCGGTAAGCTCGCAGCGCAGTTCGGCATCCCCCCATTGATCATTGGTTTAACCGTGGTCGCCTTCGGCACCAGCGCGCCGGAAACTGCGGTTAGTGTGCAGGCCGCGATAAATGGCAGTGGTGATCTTGCCATCGGTAACGTAGTCGGCAGCAATATTGCAAATATCTTGCTCATTCTTGGGCTGACCGCACTGATCGCGCCGCTAATTGTTTCCCGTCAATTAATTCGCCTCGATGTGCCTATCATGATCGGCGCGAGCTTACTGACCTTTGCGCTGGCGTGGGATGGCCAGCTCGATCGCATCGACGGAGCCATTCTATTCGGGTGCATCCTTGCCTATACGGCATTCCTGATTACAACTGGGCGGCGGGAGCAAGCCGCTGCCGCGCTTGATGATGAGTTCAATAGGGAATTCGGTTTGCAGGTTGCGCCAAAGCCTTACGCCTGGGCCATTAATTTAGCCTTGATCGTCGCCGGTTTGGTTTTGCTGGTCAGCGGATCGAACTTGTTGGTCGAAGGCGCAGTCAGCCTGGCCCGCGCCTTGGGCCTGTCTGAGCTTGTGATTGGCCTAACCGTGGTGGCTATCGGCACCTCGCTACCGGAACTGGCCACTTCGGTGACAGCGGCATTCAAGGGTGAACGCGACATTGCTGTTGGCAATATCGTCGGCAGTAACATTTTTAACCTGCTTTGCGTACTGGGCCTTTCGGCACTGGTGTCTCCAGACGCCATCCAGGTAGCCCGTAATGCCTTGCAGTTTGACTTCCCGGTAATGACTGCAGTGGCCATTGCCTGCCTACCGATCTTCTTTTCCGGCTACTCGATCGATCGGTGGGAGGGCGGGCTATTTGTGACTTACTACGCCATTTACACCGGGTATCTGATCATGCACAGCAGTGGCGCACCATGGCTAGGCGCCATGCAGCAAGCCATGCTGACCTTCGTGTTACCACTAACCATTCTCACTTTACTGGTGATTGGTGTTCGCGCGTGGCAACGGCAACGCGTATCGAAGGAGTAGAAACGTGAGCGCAGAAACACCGGTCGCGCCAGGCATCTCGGTAATCGCACCCAATGCATCCCAATTTATCTTTCAACCCTCCGCCAGAAACGCCGGTGGGCAACTCGGCGTTACTCTACAATTCCATTGCTTTATATCTTTCGATTAATCAATTGGATGCGTCTGCCCTGGCAAACTTAAGTTGCGCTTTTCCATGGGCTTTAGTGCGGTAAGATTCGTGAAATCTGTTACGCCTTTCAACCTGCGAAAATGAGAATTTCGAGCATGTCCTGTCGGTTTACCGAGCGGCTTCCGGACTTGGCTTTTACGAATAAATCGACGGGTTCAATTCCGTCAACCGGATATCGCCGCGATGTTCACGCGTAATCAGGTGCGCGCCGTCCGATCCAGGGGTGCGCCTGCCCGAGATGTCTTGGAGACTGAATAGCGTCTCTTCGTCGCCCCTGCGTCCGGCAAACTGCATGCCGAGCGGCATGCCGGACTTCGCCTGCCACAGCGGCAACATCAGTGCCGGCTGCCCGGTGGTATTGAACAGCGCCTGCACGCTTTAGAATTCGAGTCGCTTCGTGTGTGCCGTCAGATAATGTTTCGGCGGCGCAGAAAATCGAGGCACGCCGCGGCGAGTCTCTCCGGCTGCTCCATCATGATCAGGTGCCCCATGCCTTCGGCGATCCCGCCCTCGCCGAGCCCGTTCGGGATTGCCGCGATCGTATCCAGCACATCCTGCGCGGGGATGTGGTAATCCGCTTCGCCCTTGAACAGGAAGATCGGCACCTTGATATTGCCGAGCGCGTCACGCACGTCGTGATCGTTCCAGGCGTCCATATCCGCCACACACGTTTCCTGGTACGTCGCGCGATGCTGCCATTTCGACTCGATCACCTTGCGCTCCTCGCAGGGGTAATACATCGCGCCGGTGGAGGCGTTGTCGGTAAGTGCGTGGAAGCTCGGGAACGTATGCGGATCGGCGTAGGCCGACAGAAACGAGATCGACCCCGTCTTCGCCGCTGATTCGAACGCCATGCCGGCACGGATCCCTTCGGGATGATGACACGCAAGCTGCAAGGTCATATCACCGCCGATCCCGCTGCCGCATACCACCGGACGCTCGCCCGGGCACACGGTCTCAATGAAATCCCACACCCATTGCGCATAGTCGTGCATCTTGCGGAACGGCTGCCAGTTCACAGGATAGGATTTCGCATGGCCCGGCAGGTCCGGTGCAATTACCCTGAACCCGGCCTCAGCCATGATCGGCATGAAGTACTGCCACTGCAGCGAGCACGCCCAGCCCATGTGAATGCAGATGAGCGGAATGCCTTGACCGCACACGTCGTAGTAAGCACGCGTGTTTTCCACGACGGCATAGCGCCCGGTAATTTCGAGTGTCATTGCGTTACTCCTTCAAATCCCGGATCGCGGCGAGCATGCGATTGTTCGCCTCGTACAGACGGTTCGCCTGCAGCAAATTACCGTCTAGCGAAATTTCGCCTTTGTCGAGCAGGTGACCGAGGGCTCGCGAGCCGTCCCGAAGTTGCAGCCAGGTGGCGAGTGGTGCGCTCACCATGTAATCCCAGCCGAGCGGGTTCGCGAGCGGGAAATACGCCATGACGTCGATGACGCGCCCGCCGTACCATTTCATCCAATAACGCTCCTCGCCGATAACGAGCAACACTTTCACATCGGACCAGAGACTCACACGGTTGAACACCGGATCCGCGTTCAATGTATCGATTAACGCATTAACGTATTCGAGACTGGGAAACTGCATCTGCGCCTCCGTTTAATCCGCCCGGACGGGCATCGCGCGGGGAGATCATACCGCGCGGCGTGGCGGTTCGAAGGATCAAATTTCGTCTTTTCTTAAAGCGAGGCCGCTTAAACCGGACGATGCATGGCGGACGCTGGCAACAACGCAAAGTCAACAAGCGATGGCACGACGAATACGTCAACCCGCCGCAACATTAAATTATTAACGACGGATTGTGCCGACCAATGGCGAGGGGTTTGTTTGGATGCAATTGCGGCACATAAGACAACTCGCAGACCCGAGCCCTCGACAAGCTCACTCCCCTTGAGGCATCCTCGCCGGCTGTTTCATCTGCTGAGGTAGTCCCTGATGCCTTCCGGCCTTGCCGCGCTACTCGACGACGTTGCGATGATCGCAAAACTTGCCGCGGCGTCGGTCGACGACATCGGGGCCGCTGCCGGTCGTGCCGGCGTGAAAGCAGCGGGCGTTGTGATTGACGACACCGCAGTGACGCCCCGCTATGTCACGGACTTTACCCCGGATCGGGAGTTACCGGTGATACTGCGCATCGCGCGCGGGTCGATTAAAAACAAGTTGCTTTTCATCTTGCCGGCGGCGTTGCTATTAAGTGCATTCCTGCCGTGGGCGATCACGCCCATTTTGATGCTGGGCGGCGCCTATCTGTGTTTTGAAGGGGTTGAAAAGTTCTTCGAGGCACTTGGCGCAGATCACACAGAAAGCCTCGCGCAGGAAGCCGCGGTACTTTCCAGTACAGAGCACGAAGAGAAAATGGTCGCGGGCGCGGTGCGTACAGATTTTATTCTGTCAGCGGAAATCATGGCGATCGCACTCAACGAAATCGCGACGGAAAAAGTACCCATGCAGGCGGTGGTTCTCGCGATTGTTGCAGTGGCGATTACGCTAGGTGTGTACGGCACGGTGGGATTGATCGTCAAGATGGACGATATCGGCCTGCATCTCGCGCGAAAGAGAGGGGAATTGTCGCAAGCGTTCGGCCGCCGTCTGGTGCAGGCCATGCCGAAGCTCCTGGCAGCGCTGTCGACGATTGGCATCGCCGCGATGGTCTGGGTAGGCGGCGGCATCATACTGCACGGCTTACACGTCTTTCATTTAACACCACTGCCGGAATGGGTCGATAAGCTGGCCCACGCCGCCGGCGACGCCGCGCCGGCCTTGCCCGGCCTCGTCGAGTGGCTGACACATGCCACGAGTTCCGGCTTGTTTGGCATGCTGGTCGGCGCGCTTATCGTTGCCAGCCATCATCTGTTTAACAAATTACGCGCCTGAACGTTCGAATGTTTTCGCGGAGTTGTATCGACCGCGGAGGCGGCCGCTACGCGCTTCATTTAATAATATCGGCCGTAATATCGCTAATCCCGGGCTTGTTCTGGCCGGTCGTTCTAGACAACATGACGGCAATGCGAGTGAGCGTGGAGTCCGGTCTTATATTCTAGAATGACCGAAGTTGGCCGTTCGCGTCGATTTTAGTTGTGGGGCCGAACGTCTCTTCTCGCATAATCCTCGGTCGTTGCAATATGCTCAAAGCCGACGTTCGTCTTTGCACAGACAGGTAAAATTAATATACACAACTCGCACCTCGGCGAGATTGTGAACAGCAAAAATATTCGTCTGTCGCTGCGCGATCGAAAAAGCTCCGCGATGCGATAAACGATTCATTACGATAGGGATCCTCTACAACTTCCGCGAAAACTGGTTTTCGCGCTGTTTCTTGCAACTTAATGTAGAGGACTTCGAGGAAAATCAAGGGGTTTGGTGGAGCCAGGCGGGATCGAACCGCCGACCTCTACAATGCCATTGTAGCGCTCTCCCAGCTGAGCTATGGCCCCGTTCACGATTGCTGGACCCGGTGATTCCTGAATTGGCTTGCGGCGAATAAACGCCGCGATTTCAGGCCGTTATGGTCTCTCTATCGAGCTGGCGCAGAGTACTTTAGGCGCGCAGGCGAGTCAAGCCGCGGCGCGCGCGGCGATGTACGCGAGCGCCTGGTCGAGGCGTTCGAGACAGCGTTGCTGGCCGACGAGTTCGAGCGTCGTATCGATCGACGGCGAAGCCGCCGATCCGGTGACCGCAACACGCAGTGGCTGCGCCACTTTGCCCATTTTCATGTCGAGCTCCGTCGCAATCCGCTCGACGATGGCTTTCAGCTCGTCGCCGTTCCATTGCGTCAGGGCGGCGAACTCGGCGCGGATCTTTTCCAGCGCAGGCCCCACGACCGGGCGCAGGTGTTTCTTCGCGGCGTCTTCGTCGCGGATCAGATGACCGTAAAACATGTGGCTCTGTTCAGCGATTTCGACCAGGGTTTTCGCCCGCGTGCGTTGTGCCTCCACGGCGGCGGCGACATCCGGGCCATCGTTCAAATCGAGTTCGGCGGCCTCGAGGTAGGGTCGCGCGTGCGCAACGAGCGTTGCGTGCGGCGCGTGCTGAATGTAGTGCTGGTTCAGCCACAGCAGCTTGTCCCAGTCGAACGTGGCGGCGGACTTGTTCAGACCGTCGAAATCGAACGCCGCGATCAGTTCTTCGCGGCTGAAAATTTCCTGATCGCCATGCGCCCAGCCGAGGCGCGCGAGATAATTCAGCAGGGCGTCGGGCAGGTAGCCTTCTTCACGGTATTCGAGCACGCTGATCGCACCGTGGCGCTTCGACAGTTTTTTGCCATCCTCACCGTTGATCATCGGCACGTGTGCGTACACCGGGCGCGGCGCGCCGAGCGCTTCGAGGATATGCACCTGGCGTGGCGTGTTGTTGATGTGATCGTCGCCGCGGATGATGTGCGTCACGCCCATATCGATATCGTCGACGACCACGGTGAGGTGATAGGTTGGCGAGCCATCGGAACGGGCGATGATCAGATCGTCGAGTTCGTCGTTACTCGTATTAATGAAACCGTGAACCTTGTCGTCGACGGCGATGCCGCCGTCGAGCGGCGTTTTGAAGCGCACGACCGGGGCGATGCCGGCTGGCGGCGGGCCGGCGCGATCACGGCAGTGGCCATCGTAGCGCGGTTTCTGCTTGTGCTGCATTTGCTCCGCACGGAGATTTTCGAGGCGCTCCTTCGAGCAGTAGCAATGGTAGGCCTTGCCCTCTTTGAGGAGTTGCTCGGTGACCTCGGCGTAACGATCGAAGCGTTGCGTCTGATAATACGGCCCTTCGTCGTAATCGAGTCCGAGCCACTCCATACCCGCGAGAATGATATCGACCGCTTCCTGCGTGGAGCGCGCCCGGTCGGTGTCCTCGATGCGCAAAATGAATTTGCCGCCAGCGCGGCGCGCATACAACCAGTTGAACAGCGCGGTACGGGCGCTGCCGACGTGAAGATAACCGGTAGGGCTCGGTGGAAAACGGGTGACGATGGACATGGCGCTCGGTCGATGGTGTAAGGACGCGGGATTATAGGCAATTATTCGCGACGACGGACGAAAAAAACCCCGCACACGGCGGGGTTTCGCGGTTGATGCCTGCGCGCGGCGCTACCGCCAGCGCCGCCGGCGCATGAGCAAGCCCAACGCCGGAACGGCGAGCCACAACGCTGCCGGCACCGGTACCACCGTGGCGACGAACAATTGACCGCGCAGTTCTCCCGCGCCGTTTGCCGGGGTGTGGATGTTCAGATACCAGTCCGTGATAGCGCCGGGACCGAAGCTGCCGTCGCCCGTGAGGGCCGAAATCGCATCGGCCAGACCGCCACCGGCCAGGATGACGCTTCCGGACCCTGCCCCCGAGATTGTCGCCGGTACCGCAACCGGTACCGTGACGCCGCCGGCAACACCCGCGGGCGCCTCGTGGAAATGCGCAGCGACCGGAGCGCCCGACAGGCCCGCGTACGTGAACTCCCAGGAGAATTCACCGGTCTCCGTATCGAGCGCAGCAAAGACGATTCCACCGCCGAAATACGGATCGGGCAGCGCGAGCACATGGGTGGCAGCAGATTGCTCGGTATTCATGCCGCCTTCGAACGTCCATATCGCCGCGTTCGCGAACATCGGCACGATGGCCAGCGCGCTGAAGACTATTACCCGGATCCATTTCATCATTCGTCTAATCCCCGCGTAGGTGTGCTTTGGGTTCGGCGGGTAGGTACGCTATTTGCGTTCGCGGGTTCAAATAATTCGTCGGTTGTTGACGGCAGCGACGCCGACTGTCGTCACATCGCGCCCGATGAGTTCCTGCATTTGACCGCGATCCGGCCTCGACCTAGAATGCGGCCTCCAATCCCGGGCGATTAGCTCAGCGGGAGAGCACTGCCTTCACACGGCAGGGGTCGCTGGTTCGATCCCAGCATCGCCCACCAATTAAATCAAATACTTAGGAACCACTACACCCCCTGTAAGGGTTTCCAAATGAGTATTTGTCACAGCGTTGTCACACTCGTTCGCGAACGATTGGAGTGTGACGATGGCGTCCTTCAGAAAACGCGGCCCTTATCAGTGGCAGGCCCAAATCCGGAAGCGCGGGCAGCCTCTACAGTCGAAAACCTTTGAGACGCGAGCGGCGGCCGAGACGTGGGCGCGTGCGATCGAAGTAGAAATGGATAAGGGCGTCTATGTCTCTCGCGCCGAAGCCGAAGCGACAACGCTTAAGGAATTGCTGAAACGATACCTGGAAGAAGTCACCCCGCTCAAGAAAGGCGCGGTACCTGAGGCCAACCGGATTCGCGCGTTCATGCGGCATCCGTTGGCGCGGCGTTTCGTCGCCGGGATCCGCGGTTTGGATATCGCGAACTATCGGGACGAGCGCTTAAGCGAGGTGAGCTCCGCCACGGTTAAACGGGACCTTAGTATCCTCGGCCATCTATTCGAAGTGGCCCGCAGGGAATGGGGGATTCAGATCCACAATCCGGTTCGCGACATCAAACTGCCTGCCAACGGGAGACCGCGGGACCGTCGCTTGCGGGATGGCGAAGAATCGAGATTGATTTCAGCATGCCGTAGGGCGCGTAATCCCTGGCTACTGCCCATAGTGCAACTCGCGATCGAGACTGCGATGCGCCGCGGCGAATTGCTGAGCTTGCGCTGGAATCATATTGACCTGCGCAGACGTACCGCGCATTTACCAGACACCAAGAATGGCGAGTCGCGAACCGTTCCTCTATCGACGACCGCTACAGACGTGTTGGATGCGCTACCGCGCGGTGTGCGCGGCGAGGTTTTTCCGGGTGTGACTGCCGAGGCCGTCAAGCTGGCCTACATTCGCGCGGTTCGAAGAGCCGGAATTGAAAATCTCACGTTCCATGACTTGCGCCATGAGGCGACGACTCGGTTGTTTGAGAAGGGGCTGAATATTATGGAGGTAGCGAGTATTACCGGGCATAAGGATTTGCGGATGCTGCGACGGTATACGCATTTGAAGGCCGAGGATTTAGCTAAGAAGTTGGGATAATTTTCTGTTCGTGCGATCGAGTAGGACCTTAGATAGCACCGCTGAGCGGAAGCGCTTCAGAGTAACGACGAGACGAAGGATCTGTTTCTCATGACTCCTCCGCTGCGCTTGTACCCCAATACTTCTGATAGTTCGGCCCAGCGGATTTCGGTTTAGTGGCAGGTGCGATTACCCGGATTGTTAGGGGAATTGGAAAATCCGTCCCAATGATGGCGGCTTCGCCCGGCCGTAGATTCGGAAGAAAGGCAGAGGCAGCGCGATCGATTTCTCCGCTGGCGCGTTCGACGACTTCGCGGTCACGGTCATTTGTGAGCCTGTGTACGATCAATGTCCCAATCTGGCTCAAGACGCTCTCAGTAAGGTCGCGCGGCCGCTGGCTAGCAAGACAGACATTCAGGCCGTATTTTCTCCCCTCTTTGGCAATAAGCTCAAAAGCGTCGAGCTTAGCCGCGTAATCCTCGGTGCCAATGTGTCGACCTAGGAAGTTGTGCGCTTCGTCTACCATGACGACGGTAGGCTTGGCTTGAAACGCTCCTCCGCGAGCCTTGGTTAATAAATGACGGCCTATCACATTAGCTATGATCTCTCGCGCGCGGTATTCAAAGGCCACACCGCTTAAATCGATTCGCAGTAAAGTTTTTTTCGAAGCGGCGAATTCATCGATACTGCTCGTCAGCGCAGGAAGGGCATCAGCGTCGAACACCGACGCGAACGCGGGGGAAGTTAAAACTCCATTAATTCTGGCGACAAGTGATAGGCAGTGAGAGAAATTACCGTCCTCTCCACCCCAAATTGTAGGGTCCTTTTCACCTCGCCTCCCCCCGGCTTTAAAGCCTTCCGGATACACGCATTCCTGTTCAATCTGTCGAACCAGCATTCGCGCGTCGAACGGCTGGCGCGGATCATCCAGAACTCTCGCAATCTCACTAATCTTTTCCGCCGCCTCAATTGCAGCCTTCGATTGGTCGATTTTCATGATGATCCCGGCGGACGCAAGTTCTGGCTTGAGCTCAGCAAGCCTCAAAGTTCTCATCGCGGCCCGCAGCTTCGGTCCTTGAACTTTGCCAGCAGGTTCGAAGAGCGCTACAAAGTCTGATTCCAAAAAGCTCGTCGGCGGTAACGATGAAGCAACCGAATCCGATGCGGCGTTAACCGGATTTCCGAGATGGCAATGGTCAACGTTTGAGCCGGCGAAATCGCAATACTCGCCAGTAGCATCTAGCAAAATTAACTTAGCATCATGATTGATGCATTCTTCGATGATCCGCGCGGTTGTCCAACTCTTGCCGCCTCCTGTGGCTCCAAGAATGGCGCAGTGGCGTCCAAACAGTCGCTCGGGCTTAATGTAAACTGCACTATCGTGGCTGGAACCTATCGTGCCAAGGTTTAGAGTTACGCTCTGACTTTTGTCTTGCTGGAACTCCATTAATCTCGGCAGAAGCGCTATAAATCGGTGCGGCGCAGCGTAAATACGGTCTCCGAGGCGAGGATAGGCATCGACACCGGCTGTCACGGACAAATCATTCATCGCAACGCAGCCGAGGAGTTGAATATTTCCGAGAGCGTCAAAATCGCTGCTACTGGCAAGGTTGCGCTTGAGGGAACGTCGCTCCTGCTCGCGCAGGTGGATTTCGGCTATGCGACCGAGTAACAGACTTTGCTGCCCCTCGATTAACACGAACTCGCCAACTTCTCCCCGGCCATAACGATCGCCGGAAAAGTGCGAACCGGTTGGCCTGCTAGCCTCGCTAAGATTGACCCCAACTGTACGCGCTGTAACTGCACAGGCGACGCCGAGAAACAGTTCAGGGCGCAGCAATCCGCGCGGAAACTCGGTGTCAACAGATAAGGAGTTCACCGGTCTTGCGCCACGTTCTTTATTGCATTGACTAATGTACTCGCGGGAGTCAGAGATTTTAGGTCTGGGATCATCTGCGCAAAATCTTCGAAACCCGCTGTGACTATCCAAACGTCTTCGCCCTGCTCTGCTAATCTGGTGAATTGCCGCCAAAAATTGTTACCAGTAGCTACGCTCTTCTCGGCACCAGGGTCAACGATAACCATACGCAAATGAGGATTCGACTGAGCAGCGGCCAGCAGGGGCTCGGCCAGGTGGTCATCGTTGAAACCAAAACCAACCACGACCACGCATGTATTTGGTTCACGGGCCGCGGCGAGATATTGGGCTATCGATTCAAGATATGGTTGGGTGTAGCTCTGTTGGTATTTCCCAGAGGCTGGATAGATGAGGCAGGCTTCTTCCGGCTTTGGTGTATCTTTCTCGCGGATGGTGCCATCGCCGCACCGTGCCCAGTTCACGGAACCGTGCAGCTTGTAGAGTAAAAACACACCCTCAAGATAATTGCCGAGATCATCGCTATTGCGAGTGCGACGAACGATATCGTAACCGAAGAATCGGGGATCGTATCGGCGGGGCGGGGCGAACGAAAATCCGTCCAGCACTACGCCGCCTAGCGCACTAGCGGCGCGCTCGAAGCAAAGATCGTAGTTTGTGGTAAAAACTTTCAGGCGCTGATCTCGCACCCTTCGACGAGATAGGCGATGCACAAATGTTCTGTGAGCATCGAGCCTCTCCTCGTCAATAAACCTCGAACATTTTTCCAGTATGACCTTCCTGCTCGCATTCAAGAATTCTGCAACCTCCGGATCATCCGTGAATTGAAGAAAAGCTTCGACCCTGGATAAGAATGACTCAATGTTTTTGTCGGAGAGATCTTGCTTAACCTTTTCAGCCACTGCGGCCGCAGTTTTTGTTGGCTCCGTACCGACTGCATCGTCCCACAAGTTCGCCATCGACGGGCCGCCGGCCGAAATTGAACACCCCGAACCTGCGATAACGACAAGATGCTGCATTTGAAGGGATGCAAGCAACATTTCATTAAAATCGTTTCTATTGCGATCCACCTCGCTTTGCTGCCCGTTCCCACTTTCATCCCCTGCTTTGATAGGACGCCACTCGTTTTCACCCGGTACTCTAAACGCCGGAATGAATTTTCTTTCGGCCGATTTAGCCATTGGGCGTCTCCTATAATTCCCCTAGGCGTCGGGGTAATTTCATTGAATGAGATGTCAGTGCTTGTGTACGGTAGCCGCAGCGCACGATTCAGAGTTTGAGGTTCCGTGGAATTGTAACCCTTAATATCCCGCCTATGACCGAAATGGTCCTCGCGCACTTCCGCGCTCGGAGGGTTGCACTAACCACAATAGGCTGCGGTGATTTGCTCGCGTTCATGACCTAGTTCGCGGCTAATCGCTCGGCGCGTTTCTCGATCGACTGCACGTTGCTCAGACGTCAACGACGCCTTCACCGGCCCGCCGGCCGCAGGACATTTCCAACCAGTCAACTCTTCGTATCGATTCTGAGCGTAGGCATGCCGTAGTCCGTGCATATTCGACAAACCAGCGCGCATCGTGTCGCGCTCGTAAATTCGCATCTGTTGAACGTAATTTCGATTGCTCGGAATCAGCGATCCAAGACCGGCGAGGCGCCGGGCACGATCAAGCACGTCGCGTTGTGCTGCCATTCGGATCGGGATTACCCGCTCCTTCCCACCCTTCGTCCAACTCCGCTTCAGCACAATGTGGTCACCGCGGTCGGCGAAGCCCGGCTCGAACTTGATCGCCTCTTCTCGACGCAACCCGAAAGCTTGCTGCAATTCCAAACTCATGCGCACGTGCGCGTCGACGACCTTTTCCAATTGCGATTCGGAAACTGACTTGGCCTTCGATTCGGTGGCAATGAACCGTCGATCTGGGATCCCATAGTGTTCGTTGCTTCGAGCAACGACGTTCTGCTTATCAACCTTGTGCGCCCACCATCGGATCACCGCCATCCGATTCTTGATCGTACCGATCGACAAGCGCTGGTCAAACCAATGCTTCACGAGCGCATCGATATGTTTCGGTTTCAAGGAGCGCTCGCTCATCTTCCGATAGCCGAGCTTGTGCAATTCATTCGCAATCAAGGTCAGCATCCGCTCGCGGTTCGTCTGAGTCGCATAGCTCCCTTCGCGGGAGTGACGACACAGCATTTTCAGTTGGTAGTTCAGGCTTCTCACAGTGCGTCCAAATTCCGGTAAGTGTTTCCGACCTTCCTGACAGCCGAAGCTGGCAAGACCGCTATAGCGGAACGGTCATGGGACACCAATCCCAATCAACCTGAATGCGCCTGGTAACAGGCAACGCGAGCTTTCCTCTGTTGAAGAAGTTCTCGCGCAATCCAACGGTCCCGTTTCCGGGTGAGTTTCATCAATGGTTAAACACCTCCTTTGAAGATTGCAGCGGTAAGCTGCAGTGATAGAAATATGAGCACTAAGCGAAAATCGCTAGACGGACACTCGACGATTGAACCGCGGGCCAAAGCCCGCGAGGATGGACGCCCCGAATGGGTTGCCCTTTGCTTGAAGATGGACCGCGGCTTGCGCCGATGCATCGGTTACACGGTCCGACGATGCCTTGGTTGCCACTTTGCCGCAGTGGCCACGGATAAAACCGATACTGCCGATGAGTCTAAGCTCGCGCGAAGTCCGCGTCCGGATAAATCAATTCACCGACGTGCGTGGTTTCCACCGTAATTCGCGCGGCATTCGTGCGCAGCCCAAGAATCGGCCCGACGGATAAGGCCCAGAGCGCCGAATTCGTCCGCGTCACTACCGCGCTCCGCTTGCGTAGTGACGCGGACGAAACCGAATTGTTCGCGCAATACTTGCTCCATCCTCAAGCTTTTTGGCACGGTAGAGGCGGGCCCGATTCGCCAACCGGAGCGGCATCCTGGTACTGGTATTGCCCCTCCCTGCGCGCCCCGGCCCCGTGGATGGCGTGGTACACATCCAGGAAGCTGCCGCCATGCTCGAACGGTACCGGCCTCTGGCCGGAACCCTACCCGTAGTTCGCCAGGGTGGTGGCGACGCCACAAGTAATCTTGGATATCAAGTGTGTCTCGTAACTAACTGTTCGATTGTTTAGCGATAGAATCAGGCGGGTGTCGCCACTCGACAGTTGGTTATTTTCTGTTCGCTTGGTGACCGGGTCACCAACCTATCGAGATGAAGAAACGCCTGTAAGTCATTGACCTGCCGGTTGCCGAAACCCGATGAAGTGTCGATATTCGACAGGCGGTCACTTTTTGACCGCTTGGTCGGGGGGTAACCAACCTATTGAGATGAAGAAACGTCAATAAGTCATTGATCAACGCATCGACGCAGACCGGTGAAGTGTCGATATTCGACATTTGGTCACTTTTTGACCGCTTGGAAACGGGGTTTCCAACCTATCACCGTGAAGAAACGTCGGTAACGCATTGTTATTCTTTCCACGCGCGAACCGTTACGGTAGACCGCGCGCACGAATGCCGTAACGGGCGAATGCTGGTGATGACGTGTAGGGAACGCGGTCAAGATTTGAACGGTCGCGACATCTAACCTACTGGCTGCGGTCTGAGTCTTTCGAGCGTTGCTGCATCCGCAGTAGTTTCTTCACCAATGGGTTGTCCTGGTCCACCGACTCGACCCGCAGTTCGCCGCCTTTGTCGCACCGGGTTAGCGCTGCATCGACCTCGGCTTTACGGCGCCGTTGATGGGCTACCGCCAGCGCGCCCTCCGGTGTATACGTGCCGGCGCGCGCACGTTTGGCCAATCCTCGAAGGTAAGCCAGCGGCGTGCTTTTGATGACGCCCTTTTTCATACTCGCAGCAAGCTCGTCGAGTAATTGCTGAGCGAGATCCTCGTTCAACCCCGCGAGCTTCACCCGGGCTTCATCGCATTCTGCGCGAGACAACCCTCGCGGGTATTCCAGTCCTAATAAATTACCACCACCACCTGCCGACGGGTCTTGTCGTTTCGCTTCGGCGCCGTGGTTCAGTGGTGGTGGTGATTCATTTTGGATTCTAGTGGTGGTTCTAGGGGTGACACGTGTGTCAGGGAGCCCCTGACACACGTGTCCGGGGGGGCTGTCACCGCTGTCAGGGGTGGGTGACAAATTGTCACCCCCTCCGAATTGCAGGCGATAACGGTTTGACGAATTCGACCCATCGTTCCGGTAACGCGGTTCGGATACCAACAAACCGGTTTCGATCAGCGACTGAAGTCCGCGCCGAACGGTACGTTTCGAGACATTGCATTTTTTCGCTATCGTCGAAACGCTTGGCCAGCAGATCCCGTCGTCGTCCGCCGCGTCAGACAAGGCCATCAAGATGAGTTTCAGGTTTGGCGAAAGCGCTTGCTGCCACGCCCAGTTCATTGCTGCAATGCTCACCGACGGCGGGCTCGAGCCTCCGCTTTGGTCGGACGCCCTGGTCGCCGGGGCGGTAGACCATCCACCGTTGGTGGAGTCTCGCCAACAATAAACTGCTCCAACCAGTCATGCACTGCACGACACGGCCACAACCGATTTCGACAGCCCGGCGGTTGAATTCGCGGCGGCAACGGATTACCGGCGCAGAGTTTGTTGCGCAATCGCGCGAGCGAGATCCCCAATAGTCCCGCAATCTCGTCGTCCGTGTAGTATTTTCCGTCCGTCGATGAATACTCTGTGGTCACTTTATGTCTCCTTTGCATCGCATGCGATTTATTCGGAGACGTATTGGGGAGTAAAGAACGGTTCTAGGATAGGCGAAATCGATTCAGGTATCGTCGTACTTTTATTGAGCGGCTCGGTGTAACCGGGGTCGCTTTCTTAGCTGGTGACAGAAGCATATTGATACTACAGTTCCGAATTTTGTGCCGGCCTCGGATGGCTCCGCCGTGCCACCTAAAATGGCGCGACTATCAATGAAAGTTCGGAGCGTGAGGTGTGCGCGTTTTACCTGGACGAGGAGACCGTGCTCCGTTACGAGCGGCGGGCGTAGCAAGGCAAGGACGTCGTAATCAGCAAGGAACCATCGCAGATTCGTATGATGCCGGCGTTACGGCTCAACTTGCCTGGGTCGGTACGTCCGAGCATTACGGTAGGTTATCGGCGAGCTGCTTACCGACGACGACCCCGCCGGCGATGGCCAAAATCTCTCCTTCTCCCAGCGGCTCCCAGGGCTCTTCCGTCAACGGTACGCTCGCGACCAGCGCGATGGCCTGATCCGCACCCTCGATGGAAAGGCCGCGGCTCGCGAAGCGTCGCGTTCCGTCCTTGCACCATCGCCCGAGATACACCAGGCCGGGGGGGTCGACCTTTCCCGTAACCGGGTCCTTGCGCCGGTGCCCGTGGGCGAAAAGCACGTCCCCATCGGAATACAAAAAGTTCGACTGCCCGTGCCGCCTCAGTTCCCCGGCGAATGCCGAGACCGCCGCGAGCCGATCCGCCAAGGGAGGCAGGAAGCCCGGCTCTTTCCACAAGCATGCCATTCGATCGAGGAGCGCGCAGAACGCCCGCTCGGAATCCGTTTCACCGACGGGATGGAAACGGCCGGATTCGAAATCCCGGTCCACCATGATCGATTTCAAACAACCGTTGTGCGCAAACACATGTATGCGCCCGCCGACCTCCCGGACAAAGGGTTGAGTATTCGCGTAGGAACGGGCTCCGAGCGTCGCCATACGAATGTGAGCGACGACGAGCGGACTTCGCAGCGAGTGCTCGCGTATGAAACGGACCCAATCGCTATCCGCGGCCGCGGCCGGATCCTTGATGAGCCGGATATCAGAGCCCTCGTAGTAAGCAATACCCCAACCGTCCCCATGTGGGCCGGAAGTACCGCCGTGTTCGGCGAATTTCGTTAACGAAAAATTGACCGTCGCCGCACGATTGCTGGACATTCCGAGAAGTTCGCACATACCTTCGTCTTCTAGTTGATTGCGTCAAATCGGGGCCAAAAAGCATCAAGGCCCGCCGGTTGATAGCACGACCCGAAGATACCGGCCGCGCGCCATAAGCGGATCACTCGGATCACGGCACGTATCTATTACGATCTTCGAGTACGGCCGTTGCCAGTACCGTCCAGCTCCTACAAATTCGAATCGTTTCCGGCGCGCAAGCGGGTCCAGGATTTTCGGGTACGGCTCGGCATGATCACGAGGGCAGCACATTGCCGCTCGCGGCTCCAAGCGTTAAATCCAGCCGCCTCGGGATCACCTTCCGGGGACCATCAGCACCGGGCGCTTCGCCGCGCGACAGACAGCGTCGGCTACGCTGCCGATCACGTGGTCGGACATCCAGCCTGCCCCATGCTTGCCGACGACGATCAATGTCGCCGCCACGTCCTCGGCCACCTGCACGATCACGTCTGTCGGATCACCTTGCTCGACGACGATCTGGACCCGATCGGCTTGCGGCTCCGACCTTTCCTTCAGCGCGGTCAATGCTGCTCGCGCCCCGTCGATGCGCGATGTCGGTTCCTGGGCTTCTACGCGTTCCACTACCGACAGCAAATGTACCGCGCCCGCATACGTCGCCAGTTCGACGGCAGCGTCTTCCGCCCCTCGCGCATGTCCGGAAAAATCGGTTGCCAGCAGCAGGGTCGTCAGCTTTTTCCGGCATACCGCCGCGCACACGAACTCGGTCTCCGCGGGAGTCGGCTCGATGCGCTCGAGCAGCACCGGTAACGACGCTTTGTGCAACACGCCCCGCGCAACGCTACCGACGAATATACCGTGGATCATATTATGGCTGCGCGAACCAACGATGAGGAGATCGGCAGATTCCTCATTTGCGATCGCGATCAGTTCCTCGGCCACGACCCCGCTGTCGCGAACCCGTACGCTGGCGGCGAAACCCGCGTCCCGCAGCGGCGCCGCCCGTTCCTCGAGCCATGCCACGTAGTCGTCTTCATGACCGAAACCCGCACCTTGCGCATACCCGACGCGGATAATGTGGACGAGTATGATCTCGTCGATCCCCCATCGATTCAGATCCGACAGGCAGTCCATCATCGGTTTTTCCGCTGGTGACAGGTCTAGCCCGACAACCGCTTTCCTGAACATCTCAGTACCTCCTATTCATGCGCCCACCGGCACGGTGCCCGCGACCAGGTAAACGGGCGCTTCGTCGGCTGGTTTCTGCGCGAGTTCCGCGGCGTCGAGCCGCGCATAGATCTCGATGAGGTTCCCATCGGGATCGGCAAGCCAGAGCTCGTGCAGCGGGGTCCCTTTCCACGTCGTCCGGGGCGGCTGCTCGACCTGCGCATCGAAGAACAGCGCCCGGCGGTGGGCGTCGATAACCGCTTCCTTATCGGCGACGGCGACGCCCAGGTGATACAGCGTATCGTGGTGCAGCGTCTTTCCATCCGCGACCGTCAGAACGAAGTTGAGCCCCAGGTCCGGGCGTATGAAGGTCGCGTAACGATGCGTCCACTCTTTCGGCTCGGTGCGCAGGAGCCACGCGTAGAAGCGGACGCTTCGCGGCAGATCGTGAACCCGCATACTGGTGTGAAATTCATCTCCACCAATACCGGACGGCAAATCGCGCAACGCCGCCAGGATTTGGATCCGCCCCTTTATCGCCTCGCGCGCCTGGCGGAATCGTTGCAGACGCGTCGCATGCGTTTCGTGAAGCGAGCCCGCCGCCGGGTCCGGAATCGGCCAATGCAGGCGGCGCACCGTGCCCGGAAATACGGGGCAGACCTCCTCGGCGCAGAGGGTCACGACGGTATCGACGGACGCCGGATCTATCGTGTCGACGGCTTTGGCGGTATGGCCCGATAGTTCGATACCGTCTTCGGCCATAACCTCGGCGGCCAGGGCGTGTACCTCGGTCGGGCGGGAGCCGGCGCTCTGCACCGCGATCCCGGGTCCGAGCAACTGGCGCGCGTAAGCTTCCGCCATCTGGCTGCGCGCGGAGTTCCTGACACATAGAAACAAGATGCGGTTCATGATTTACCTCTCACCGAGACTTATTCCCGGCCCAGCTTATTCGTCGCACCATTATTCCGCTCTCGACGCCGCTTCGCACTCAGGATCATCAACGGGATCCCGATGCAGCAGATCAGCATGCCGCCGCCGATTATCCAGCCCATTGCGCTAGTCGTCCCCGGAGCCGGTTGGCGTTCGATGGCTACGCCGGATTTCGCATCTACCACGGTTCCGCGAACGATGTCCGCCATGCTCGGCGACATTAGCGCGCTCGTTAAGGCTCCGGCTAAAACGGCAGTGAAACAGCGAATTCTGCGTTCTATCTCTTTCCTTTCTCTCCATATCTTCATCGCGACCCTCATTCGCAGCGCCCGCCGGTGCTCGGCGGCGGCTCGTTGGTGCTACAACTTTCCGGCGACGGACTGGCGCAAACTTACGCGTCCACCGGCTCGATGGGCAGGCCGGCGCGGCTCCAGTCCACCCAGGACCCCTCGTAGTTGCGGATGCGACCGAAGCCGGCCAGTTTGAGCGCCAGCACGCTGTGCGCCGCGCGGATCCCGCCGAAGCAGTACGGGATGATTTCTTGATCGTTACGTATTCCGAGATTCTCGAACATCTCTCGAAGACGGGGCTGGGATTTGAAGCGCATTGTGGTCGTGTCGATTACATCGCTCCAGACGAGATGCACCGCCCCGGGGATATGACCCGGCGGCGTCGAACCTTCGGGCGCTTCGAGGCGATTCCACTCTTCAGCGCCGCGTACGTCGAGGATCACGCGATCCGGATTGCCAATCGATGCCTCAACGTAAGCCGAGTCCGCAATCCACTGATCCTTGCGCCGGGGTTCGAATTCGGCGGGGTACGCCGTGCGGATAGTGTCTTCACGCGCGCGACCCTCCGCAATCCAGGCATCGAAGCCGCCGTCAAGCACGCGGACCTGGCGATGCCCGTAATAGTTCAGCGCCCACCAGAGTCGCCCGCCGAAGAGGTTGTTGCCGTCATCGTAGGCGATGACCATGGTCGTTGTGCCGATGCCGAGACCGGATATCAAGCCGGCGAAGGCAGCCGGTCCGATCACGTCGCCCTGATCTCGCAGAAACGGACTGCCGCCGATGTGCACGGCGTTCGGTATGTGCGCCGTTGGATAAACGTCGCCCTTTCTGGTGTCGACAATCCGTACCGCCGGGTCGTCGAGGTGCGCGGCCAGCCAGTCGGTGTTGACGAGAAACTCTTCGTCGTCGGGTGTGGAATCGTTCATCACGGTGCAGCTCTACTCTTGTTTCAGCACAGGGGCGACATCCCTGCCGCCCTCCACGTTGCGTCGCGCCCCGCACGACGCCTTCCATTTATATTTCAAAATTTCAAATAATATTAAAATATAAATCTGGCGATAATTCAAGAGTTGTTGGATAATTGCACAATGAGACAAGAAGCCGCAGTTTCCGTTTTGCAATCGCTGGCATCCGGCCCGCGCCTCGACGTCTACCGTTTGCTGGTACGCTCCGGCCCCGGCGGCCTGGTGGCCGGCGAGATCGCGGAGGAACTCGGCCTCCCGCCAACGAACCTGTCGTTCCATCTGAAAGGGTTGACGCAGGCGGGACTGCTCAGTGTTCAATCGGAGGGACGATTTCAGCGTTACCGGGCCAACATCCCGATGATGACGGATCTGATCGGATATCTGACCGAGGAATGCTGCGCCGGCCGGCCCGAGGATTGTCTCCCCGTAACCAGGGCCGGATCGAAGTCCGCGCGGCCGCGCAAACGCACGCGGCGCGCGCTCGCGAACTGAACAACTGCAAGGAAACAATGGTATGAAACGCTTCCACGTACACGTTTCGGTCCCGGATCTACACCGGGCCGTCACTTTCTACTCGACGATGTTCGGGGCCGAGCCGGTGGTGCTGAAACCGGACTACGCGAAGTGGATACTCGACGATCCCCGTCTCAACTTCGCTGTCTCCATGCGCGGGTACGCCACCGGCGTCAATCACCTGGGCTTCCAGGTCGAAAGCGACGAAGACCTCGCCGGCATACACGGTCAGCTCGCGGACGCGGACGAAAAACTCGTGACCCAGACCGCCGCGGACTGCTGCTATGCGAACTCGGATAAATATTGGGTGAACGATCCGGCGGGCATTGCCTGGGAGACGTTTCATACGCTGGGCGAAGCCGCCGTGTTCGGCGATGACATACAACCGCCGCAGCCCGGCGCTTCCGCCTGCTGCGTGCCGGCGGCGAGCGACACGCGTTCGGACACGGATTGCTGCCCGGGAAACTGATGCACCATCGGGACGTTTCCAGCAAGAAACGCCGGGCGGCACACCACGGGTGTCCGCCGACAGACGAATCGTGATCAATTCCAACGTATGCCTGCGCTCTCAATACTCGAACGGCCCGTCCGTCACCTGTTTTTCACCGGCAAGGGAGGCGTCGGCAAGACCTCACTAGCCGCGGCCACTGCGATATCGCTCGCCGACACGGGCTACAGAACCCTGCTGGTCAGCACGGACCCGGCGTCGAACCTCGACGATATCCTCGGGGCGCCCCTGCGCAACAGCGCAACGCCCGTCCCGGGCGTGCCGAACCTGGAATTACTCAATATCGATCCGGAAACCGCGGCGGAGAACTACCGGACGCGCGTGCTCGCACAGATGGCGCCGTCTGCCACCGAGGAAGAAATCGCCACCGTGCGCGAGGAACTCTCCGGCGCGTGCACGACGGAAATCGCGGCCTTCGATGCGTTCGCCAGTCTGCTCGCGACGACAGCGAGCGAATATGAATACCTGATCTTCGATACCGCGCCGACCGGACACACGCTGCGCCTGCTGAGCCTGCCACAGGCGTGGACCGGGTTTCTCGCCGACAGCACGAGCGGCGCGTCGTGTCTCGGGCCACACTCCGGGCTCGAGATGCAGGAAGCCATGTTTCGCAGCGCGCTCACCACACTGACCGATGCCGACAACACCACGGTCGTGCTCGTCGCGCGCCCGGAAGCCGCGGCCATCGCGGAAGCGGGACGCACGGCGGACGAACTGGCCGCGCTCGGTCTCGGCAATCAGCGTCTGGTGATCAATGGCGTCTTCCGCGCGAGCGTGGAGGACGATCCGGTGGCGCGTTCGATCGAGGAGCACGGCCGGGCGGCGCTGGCGGCAATGCCGCCCAACCTCGCGGCGCTGCCGCGCGACGAGGTACCACTGCGCGCCTTCGACGTCGTCGGGCTGGCCGCGCTGCGGGCGCTGCTGGAACCGGACCAGGCCGAAGCGCGCCCGCGATCCCCGTCGGGGCCGATCCCGGCCGGCGAAATCGGAGCGCCGCTCAATAGCCTTGTGGATGAACTGTCCGCCGGGAACCAGGGGCTCATCATGGTCATGGGCAAGGGGGGCGTCGGCAAGACCACTATCGCCGCGGCCGTCGCGCTGGGTCTGGTCGAGCGCGGACACCCGGTACATCTGAGCACGACGGACCCCGCCGCGCATCTCGCGAGTACCCTCGCCGGACAGCATCAGGGGCTGACCGTGAGCCGCATCGACCCGCGGGCCGAGACGAAGCGGTATATCGACAAAATCATGGCGCAGCGCGGTGCCGATCTCAACGAAGAGGAACGCGCATTGTTGCTGGAGGATCTGGGTTCACCGTGCACCGAGGAGGTGGCCGTATTCCACGCCTTCGCACATCTGGTTGCCGCGGCCCGCAGCGCCTTCGTCGTACTGGACACGGCTCCCACCGGGCATTCGATGTTGTTGATGGACGCGACCGGCGCCTATCACCGGCAGACGGTGCGACAGATAGGCGCGAACGCCGGCATGCGGGTCATCACCCCGCTGATGCGGCTGCAGGACCAGCACTACACGCGGATCCTGCTCGTGACGCTGCCCGAGGTCACCCCGGTTTCGCAGGCCGCCGCCTTGCAGGAAGACCTGAGGCGTGCACGTATCGAGCCTTACGCGTGGGTGCTCAATCGGAGCATCCTGGCCGCGGGAACGCGCGACCCGTTGTTGTTGACGCGGCTCGAAAACGAACGCCGGCAACTCGCGCGCATCAACGGCGGCCTGGCCGAGCGGATGTTCGTCGTTCCGTGGTTGACGCGCCCGCCGGTAGGGCTGCAGGCGCTCGAGGAAATGGTGCGATGACTATCAGAATCGGCATCAATGGTTTCGGGCGAATGGGCCGGCTCGTCTTAAGAGCCGGATGGGAACGCACCGGGTTCCGATTCGTGCACGTCAACGAAATCGCGTGCGACGCGGCCACTTCCGCGCACCTGCTGCAGTTTGATTCGGTTCACGGCACCTGGTCCAGGACTTGCCAGGGTGAGGCTTCGTCGTTGCGTATCGAGGGCGAGAGTGTCGGTTACGGCCGCCGCGCCGACATCGAGGATTCCGATTGGTCCGGTTGCGATATCGTCATCGAAGCGACAGGCAAGCACCACAAGCATCCCGAAAAACTCCAATCGTATTTCGACCAGGGCGTGCGCAAGGTACTCGTCGCGGCGCCCACGGAAACCGCGCTGAACCTCGTATACGGAGTTAATCACCACTGGTACGAACCGGAGAAGCATCACCTCCTCACAGCAGCGTCATGCACGACGAACTGCCTCGCGCCGATCGTCAAGGTGATGCACGAACGCATCGGCATCCGTCACGGTGCCATGACGACCATACACGACGCGACCAATACGCAGACGATCGTCGATAAAGGCCACCCGGATCTTCGCCGCGCGCGTGCATGCGGCCAATCGCTGATCCCGACGACGACAGGTTCAGCGCGCGCGATCACCAAGATCTTTCCCGAACTGACGGGCCGGCTCAACGGGCACGCGGTACGCGTGCCTTTGCTGAACGCTTCGCTGACGGACTTCGTGTTCGAAGCAGCGCGCCCGGTGACCGTCGAAGAGGTCAACGGATTCTTTGAAGCTGCGGCCGAAGCGGAGCTGAAAGGCATCCTCGGCTACGAGGAACGGCCGTTGGTCTCGGTGGACTACCTAAACGACCCGCGCTCATCGGTGGTGGATGCTCCGTCCACGATGGTCGTCGACGATACCCAGGTAAAAGTCTTTGCCTGGTACGACAATGAATGGGGCTACGTCTCCCGGCTGACCGACATCGCCGCGATGATCGGCCAACAGCTCTGATTCGGCCATGGAAGCCGGCCTTCGCCTTTACCTCGTCATTACGGGTGGCTACTGGGCGTTTACGATCACCGATGGCGCCATTCGCATGCTGGTGGTGCTGTATTTCCACCTCCTCGGCTACTCGCCGTTCGAGGTGGCGATCCTGTTTCTGTTCTACGAGTTCTTCGGCATCGTGACCAATCTCGTGGGGGGCTGGCTGGGCGCTCGAATTGGTCTCAACCTGACGATGCACATCGGTATGGGCCTGCAAGTCCTCGCGCTGATCCTGCTGACCGTGCCCGAATCATGGCTCTCGGTACCATACGTGATGGCGGCGCAGGCGCTGTCGGGCATCGCCAAGGATCTGAACAAGATGTCGGCGAAGGCAAGCGTGAAAACCCTGATCGGTGAAGGCGACGAGCCGGGTCTGTTCAAGCTGGTCGCCGTACTCACGGGATCCAAGAATGCGCTGAAAGGCGCGGGCTTTTTTGTCGGCGCCGCTTTGCTGGATGCCATAGGGTTTCGCTGCGCGCTCGTGGCCCTTGCCACGGCGCTCGCGGCAGTGCTCGTCGTAACGGCGCTCATTCTGCCCGCCGGTGTCGGCAAAATGAGTTCCAGGCCGAAATTCGCTCAGATGTTCTCGAATCTCCCGGCGATCAACTGGCTGGCGGGGGCGCGTTTCTTTTTGTTCGGATCTCGCGACGTTTGGTTCGTGGTAGGTCTGCCGGTGTACCTCTACACAGTCCTCGACTGGACCTTCACCGGCGTGGGCGCATTTCTGGCCACCTGGATCATCGGCTACGGCGCCGTGCAGACGGTAACACCCAAGCTGTTGCGCCGTACTAATCGGGGTCGGGGCCCGGATGGCGCCACTGCGCGCACGTGGGCGGCGCTGCTGGTGCTGCTACCTGCCGCCATGGCTCTGGCTCTGCGTCTGGATTGGGATCCGAACAGTGTCCTAATCGTCGGTCTGATTGTGTTTGGCGCGTTGTTCGCAATCAACTCGGCGGTGCATTCCTACTTGATCCTCGCGTACTCCGAACGCGACCGGGTGTCGATGAATGTCGGGTTCTACTACATGGCCAACGCCGGAGGACGCCTCACCGGGACGATGCTTTCGGGCTGGACTTATCAGGTCCACGGACTCGAGGGCTGCCTGTGGTGGTCAGCGGCTTTCGTGCTGGCAGCCGCGATTCTATCACTCGCGCTTCCGGAGGTTTCTTCCCGGGCGAATGATCCAAAAGCGGCCTCCCGGTGACAGCGCTACGACGTCGGCGGCAACAGGACATATTTATGGGCCTTTTGCACCTCGCCAAACGCGACATACGGTCCGAACTCCAGACTTTCCCGTACCTAACCCCACCTCTATTGGACAACCGCGTTCGTCGACGCCGGTCGACGTTATCCCTCCCTTAAGGCTAAGCCTCGCTCAACAGCAAGCTTCGTCAGTCACCATGCTCGAGTCGCGCCATTCTTGATGTTCACTTGTGGGCAATCGATGAGCATCGCCGGTCGCTCGAAGCACATGTCGTAGTGGATATGACTTTGTCGATTGATGCCGAAACACTGAAGACAACGCTCAAGAAACTCGTTCGGCAACAATCCGATATCACCCATACGACGCTGGAGCTGGAGTACTTGCACGCCCCCGCTTCTTGCGACGATAACAAGCATTGTGCCTGACGGAAAAACGGATGCGGGGGTCGGATAGAGACAAACGGCTGGAAGCGCGAAATCGTCGTTCAGGCCCGGGAAAGTCCAGGATGGGATTCGTGTCGCAACGTCCGTAATCGAGAGCGGATCCGCCGGCCAACTGACCTCTCAGAAACGACGCGAACGTCCACTACCCGCCATTCACGCGTACTAATCGAGTCTAGATTCGCATCTCTCCGGACAGCACAATCTGTGCCTGACTGGTGATTAAGAGCTTGTCTTCATGGATGTCTAACTGCATAAACCCAGAGCGCTTTGACGATTGAAACGACCGCAAACTATTCTTGCCAAGCCTGGAAGCCCAGTACGGCGCGAGAAACGTGTGGGTGCCGCCAGTAACCGGGTCTTCATTCGTGCCGCTCCACGGCCAGAAGTAACGAGAGTGGAAGTCATAATCGTCTCCATACGAGGGAGCCGTCACTAACACCCCATTGATCGAATCATGGGACGCAAGCAACGCTTGGAAGTCCGGCGACAGATTTGCGAGAACTCCGGTGTCTTCGATTTCCAACATAAGGACATTCGTTTCCTCGTTGTAGACCACATTCACTACATCACTCAAGCCAAGGGCTTCTAGTAACGCCTGAGGGGCAGTATCGGCGCGCGTCTCATAGATAGGAAATGAACCGCCCCGGGTATACCGGAGACTCTTTTGTGTGAGTCAGGCCGCCATGGCCTGACCGTTCTCTTGCTCGTAATAGGCGGCCTCGA